>ENA-UOOR01000059-UOOR01000059.1-fermentation-metagenome-genome-assembly--contig:-NODE-59-length-153421-cov-32.349869_pt1 | contig 153421 bp, 143 predicted proteins | sample MGYA00245780_ERZ724029 | MGnify/ENA primary metagenome ERZ724029 (study PRJEB28704, sample SAMN03018315) | fermentation metagenome | biome: anthropogenic terrestrial biome; feature: soil...
GCAAAAAAACGACGCCAGTGTGAATATTGCGAAGCCGGACACGAACACCTTCCGTATCGCCCCGCGGTCCGCTATCCTTCCGAAGAATAGGATCAGCCCTGCAAGCACCATGAAATACACCACGGTGACCCAGGATGCTGAAGCGGTGTCCGTTCCGAGGCTGGTCGCTATGGATGGCAGAGCGACATATACGACGCTGCCGTCCATGCCGTCCATGAGCACGGCTACCGCCACTGCGAGTAGCAGGAGTTTCTCAGAACGTATCAATGCCCCGCTCATAGAAATCCGAAGTAGGACATTTGCTTAATATAATGATTTGTCCCGATCGAATAGCCCGGTCAGATCGGATATTATGCGGTCGGCCTCCACCTCTCCGCCGCTCCCGTGGCGGTCGACAAGTATCTTTCCTATTCCTGCACGTTTGGCCGCGGTTATGTCGCCGGGGCTGTCCCCGATGTAGACGCATTCCGAGGGCCGGATGCCGAGATTTTCAATGCAGAGATTTATCGGATAAGGGTCCGGCTTGGGGTGCAACGAGCTCTCGTATCCTATCACGGTGCCGAAATGTCCTCTTAACCCGTTGTTATCGAGAATGTCATTGATGTATGATTCATAGGACCCGGACACTATGGCCATTTTCTTTCCCGAATCTGCCAGTTTTTCTATGCATTCAACTGTCTCGGGGAAAGGCACGGCGGTGTCGACGACCGAGTTTTCCGCCTCTCTCACGAACTCTGCGACGAACTCACGGTACTTGCACGGGCATCCGGGATAATGCTTTTCGAAGATGGCATGAAGCGGCGTACTGATGTACTGGTAATATTTTGAAGGGTCGTAAGCCATCCCGAAGATCCTGAAGGCTTTTCTGTAGCACGCTTCGTACCCGCCGCGGGTGTCGAAAAGCGTGTTGTCGAAATCGAATATGTATGTGCCGTACTTCAAAACAGTTCCCTCAGACTCTCTATGCGGTATGTGCATCTGCAGTCTTCGCCCAGGCCGTTGCGGTCTATAAGCGCGCCGTCGACGCCGAAGGCCTCCGCGGCCATCATGTCAGTCTCGCCATCCCCTACGAACAGCACCTCGTCCTTGCGAATGTCGTAATGGGCCATACAGACCTTGAGACACTCCGGGTCGGGCTTTTGTTTTGTAACGTCGTCATACCCCACCACACGGTCGATGTACTGGATCAGCCTGTGGATGGTAAGGACGTTCTTGGCCCTTTTACTGGAGCTGCGGGTGGCTATGCAGATCGGGAGGCCCTCGTCGGCGATCCTCTGCAAAACGTACCTGGTCTCGGGGAACGGGAAGCTGTTGGGGTCGAGCGAAACGCGGTATTCGTCGAACATGACCTCTTCGAACATCTTGAAGTCTATGCCCGGGGACTCGAACCTGCTGTACGTGGCGTAAAGGGGCTCCCTGGTGAAACCGGGAAGACAAGACTCGTCGTACAGGAAGCCCAGTTTGTCGAGGGCCCTCCTGTAGCATACTATTAGTCCGTTTGCGGAATCTACGAGGGTACCGTCGAGGTCGAAGATGTATAGCGAATATCCCTTCATTTTCGATAGTGATGGATTAGCCGATATTCAGATTTTCCTACCGGCCAAGCCCCGAGGGCCCATTGCCGCATCCGGGCCCCGGGGTACCGCAGGGTATCACTGGCCTCTTTCAGCCATCCTCGTGCCGCGGAGCGTGAGCTCTTCCTTGCTTATTCCGACCATCGCCTCGCCTATGTCGTAAGACACCTCCGCGATGACCTCGGGCTTGTCATAGTCGGCCACAGCCTTCACGATGGCCGAGGCGCGTTTCGCCGGGTCCCCGGACCTGAATATTCCGGACCCCACGAATACGCCGTCGGAACCGAGCTGCATCATGAGTGCTGCGTCGGAAGGAGTAGCCACACCGCCAGCGGCGAAATTCACCACAGGCAGCTTTCCGTTTTCATGCACGTACCTCAGAAGATCCAAAGGCACCCGCATTTCTTTCGCGGCCTCGTACATCTCGTCTTCCAGTATCGACCCGATGTACCGCATCTCGGAATTGATCTTGCGCATGTGGCTGACAGCCTGGACTATGTCCCCGGTTCCGGCTTCCCCTTTGGTGCGGATCATGGTCGCGCCCTCGCCTATTCTTCTGAGCGCTTCTCCGAGATCTCTCGCGCCGCAGACGAACGGGGCGTCGAATGCGAACTTGTCTATGTGATAGACGTCGTCCGCGGGCGAAAGCACCTCGCTTTCGTCGATGCAGTCGATGCCTATGGCCTGAAGGACCTGGGCCTCGACGAAGTGCCCGATGCGGCACTTTGCCATCACAGGTATGGAGACGGCCTCCTGGATGGATTTTATCATCTTGGGGTCGCTCATTCTGGACACCCCGCCCTCGGCGCGGATGTCAGCGGGTACGCGTTCCAAGGCCATGACCGCGCAGGCACCTGCTTTCTCGGCGATCTTCGCCTGCTCGGGGGTCGTGACGTCCATTATCACTCCGCCGGCCAGTTTCCTTGCGAATCCTATATTGATCTCGTACCTCTTGTTGTCCATCAAATCACCTTTTTCCATTTAGGCGATTCCTCATTAGATAAGGCATACTTAATATCATCTAAGAACATAATTGTACATTGAAATTTTAATCTCTCCTGCTTATCGCCGATCTTAGGCAGTCGCCGCCGTCCGAGGCCGAAACCCTGGCTGTCGATGACGGGCTGTCCGCGCACATTTATTAACGGCAGACCCGCTTCGACTCGTATCATGAAGACCGACATCGAGATCGCATATGAGGCGGAAGCGGAACCGATCACGGAAATAGCATCGAAACTCGGACTAGCCTACGAGGATATCAGTCCTTACGGCAAGTATATGGCAAAGATACCCCTGAATGTTCTGAAGCGTTTCGAAGTGAAAGAAAACGGCAAACTGATCATGGTCACGGCCGTGACTCCGACTCCCGCCGGTGAAGGAAAGACCGTCACCACCATCGGACTTATACAAGGTCTCGGAAAGATCGGCAAAAAAGTCGTCGGCGCCCTGAGGGAGCCGTCGCTCGGCCCGGTGTTCGGTATCAAGGGCGGCGCAACCGGAGGAGGGAGGTCGCAGGTATATCCGATGTGGAACATCGATCTTCATTTCACAGGCGACATCCATGCCGTTTCGGCAGCCCACAACCTTCTTTCTGCGGTGGTCGAGAACCACCTGGTCAAGGGCAACGAGCTTAACATAGATCCCACGAGGGTGGTTCTCAAGAAGACCATGGACATGAACGCCAGGGAGCTCAGGAATGTAATCGTGGGGCTAGGCGGCCGAACGGTAGGCGGCATACCCCACGAGAGCGGATTCCTGATTACTTCGGCGTCCGAGATCTCAGCTATTCTGGCACTGTCCACCGGATATGAGGACCTCCGTGCAAGGCTCGAGAGGGTCGTGGTGGCGTACAACATAGAAGGGGAGCCGGTGACTGCGGGGGAACTCGGATGCGTAGGAGGGATGATGGTTCTTCTGAAGGATGCAATATGCCCCAACCTGGTGCAGACCCTCGAAGGCGAGCCTGTGTTCGTCCACGGTTTCCCATTTGCAAATATTGCCCACGGCGCAAACAGCATTTTGGCAACCAGGTCGGCCCTGAAGATGGGAGACTATGTGGTGACCGAGGCAGGATTCGCCTCCGATCTCGGAGGGGAGAAGTTCATGGACATCGTATGCAGACAGTCGGGCCTGTCTCCCGATTGTGTCGTCCTCGTAGCTTCGGTCCGTGCCCTGATGATGCACGGAGGTGCCGACCTGAAGGAGGCCGGAACCATGACCTTGGACAGCCTGAGGATCGGCCTTGTGAATCTGGATAAGCACATAGAGAACATGAAGCTCTACGGCGTTCCGTTGGTGGTGAGCATCAACAGGTTCGAATCAGATTCGGAAGAACAGATCGGTCTGATAAGGGCAAGATGCACGGAGCTAGGAGTCCGTTGCGTGGAGTCGGAGGCGTTCCTGAAAGGAGGGGAGGGTGCATTGGAACTAGCAGAGGCGGTCGTAGAAGAGTGCGACAGTCCGAAGAACTTCAAATTCCTGTACGAAGAGGACGCGACGCTTAAGTCGAAGATAGAGACCATAGCAACAAAGGTATACGGCGCCGGAACCGTATCGTACTCGGCAGCGGCCGACAAGGCACTCTCCGAGCTCGAGAAGCGCGGCTTCGGCAAACTGCCCGTGTGCATAGCGAAGACGCAGGCATCAGTGACAGACAACGCTAAGATCAAGGGCGCTCCAAGAGGATGGGACCTCAATGTGAGGGAGGTTCAGCTATCGGCGGGGGCAGGATTCGTGGTCCCTATATGCGGTTCCATGACGCTCATGCCCGGTCTTCCCTCGCTGCCGGCCGCGATGCGCATGGACCTTATGCCTGACGGAAAGATAGTCGGGCTGAAATAAAGGTCATCTTCCATCGGCCATGTCGTACCAGCGGTCCGCTTCGTCACGATCGACCTGGACCCCGTCACCGGCGGTGTACATGTTGCCCAGAAGTATCTGCGCGCCTTTGTTGCCGTTCATGGCGGCGGACACGAGCCAGTCCACAGCAGTGCTTATGTCTTTCCTGACACCGCAGCCGGTCTTGTAGAACTGACCAAGCACGAACTGGGCATCGGAATGTCCGCGTCTTGCGGCCATGGAAACCCATTTCGCAGACTCCTCCAGGTTTCTAGGGATCGTATCCCCCTCGAAGTAGATCAGCCCCAGCGAGTATTGTGCCCTGGAATCCCCGTCTTCGGCCGGAAGGGAAAACAGCTCTGCCGCCCTCGCTATGTCCTTCGCGACCCCGTATCCCCGGAAGTACATCTTACCCAGATAGTACATGGCGCTCCGGCTTCCGCTTTCTGCGGCACGGGAGAACCACTCGGCGGCCGCGGAAAGGTCCCTCGTAACGCCCTGGCCGCGCGCATACATCAGGCCAAGGCAGAACTTTCCGTCTTCCGAACCGCTTTTCGCGGCGTCGACGACCACAGAATAGGCGAGCGCATAATCTTTCTCGGACCTGCCTCTCAGCACTGCTTTGGCCCACTCGAGAGATTCTCTTGGGTCATCGCTAGGACCGGACCGAATATCGCCCATGTGGGATGTAGAGCGCCGTTTCGGATATATTCTTTACTTTAAGAAAAACCCAGACGATAGTCGAATATCTCCTGCGAAAGGAATAAAGGCAACATCAATAATCGGTAGGATATGTCAGAGAAGACCGGAGACCGTCTTTCAGCGGAAATCATCGCGCTCCGATACATGGATGTGGGAAGCAGGGAATACGACCTCGGAAAAGCCTGCTCATTGTTGGAGGACATGTCTTACGCCGGCGATCCGGAGGCCGGATACCTTTATTCGCTATTTCTTTTCACTGGCACATCGGTTCATGAGGATAAGGGGGCCGCAATGGAGATAATGTCTGTATCTGCGGCCTCAGGCAACGAAAGGGCGGCCAGGACTCTTTTGGAAATAAAAAGAGGAAATGAGGCCGTAGATTCCCTGGTCAGGCTGAAGTTCAGGGGCGAGCAGCGTGACACCGAAGCCTGCGCAAAACTGTTCAACATATACGACAACGGGAAAAAATGTGTCAAGAAGGACCATTCGGAGGCGGTCCGCTGGTACACCGTCAACGCGGAGAAGGGCGATGCCGCGGCCCAGAACAAGATCGGATTCATGTATCTGATGGGGAAGGGCGTCCCAAAGGACAGGGAGAAGGCCAAATACTGGCTCATGTCCGCTGCCGATGCCGGCAACTCCGAGGCCATGTTCCATATCGCCGATGCATACTATCGCGGTATAAACGGGGTCAGACAGGATCCCAAAGAGGCGCAGAAATGGTACGAATCTGCGGCGGCCGCAGGCCATCCAGAAGCCCAGCACGATCTGGCCGTTATATTTCTTTCAGCCAGACGCCCGGATTTCAAAAAGGCGGCCACGCTCTTTGCCAAGGCCGCGGACCAGGGCGATATGGACTCGATGTACCAGCTCGGAATGCTTTACGCCTTCGGGCAGGGAGTTCCGAGAGACCCTGACAAGGCCGCTTCGCTGCTTACCGAGGCGTGCGAGAAGGGCCATTCCCAGGCTATGTTGGACTACGCGAACATGCGTTTCGAGGGCCAGGTGTTGGAGAAGGATCTGGCCGTTGCGGCCGAATGGTTCGGCAAGGCGTCCGAACAGTTCAACGCGACCGCAGAGTACTGCCTGGCATGCATGTACGGCAACGGCACGTATTTCGAGAGGGACGACAGGAAGGCGGTCGAGCTGTTCACCGACGCGGCCGAGGCGGGGGAACCCAATTCCCAGTACGCACTTGCATGTTTCTGTTATGAAGGCAGAGGCACCCCTAAGGACGAGAAGAGGGCGGCCATGTGGTTCTGCTCCGCGGCCGAACAGGGGCATCCCGCTGCGAAGGCGTTCTACGGCATGATGGTGTTGACCGGAGTCGGTACCGAAGCCGACGCAGAATCGGGGCTGGCTCTTATAAAAGAGGTGGCCGATGCAGGATTCTCCGAAGGACAGTTCTATCTCGGCAGGCTTTACTTCGAGGGAAAACACGTGAAGAAAAATGTCCCGCTTGCGAAAAAATATCTCAAGCTGGCGGCGAAACAGGGAGATCCCGATGCTTTGGCGCTGCTCGGACAGATTCGGGCATGATCATCATATGTTCCGTGTTTATTTCCCGATGAAAACTACTTTAATCCGTGGGTAGGTTGAGGGGACGTGAAAGATCCAATCCTGAGGGATGCAGGCGACGGAGACCCCTATGCGTGTCTGGGTGTCGCATATATGTATCACTACGGTAAAGGTCTCGATCAGGACCTCGACCTGGCTATAATGTGGTATCTACGGGCGGCCGAGGCGGGCTGCACGAGGGCCGAGTGGGAGATAGCGAAGATGTACCGTGACGGTATAATCTTCGATCAAGACATTTACCAATATCTCAGGCACCTTCGCAACGCGTCCGAGATGGGAAACCCTGAGGCCCAGTATACGCTGGCCATCGAATACATCAAAGGTCTATTGGTGTCCCCGGACCAAAAGGAGGCCTTCAAGTGGATGTCCACATCGGCAAGGCAGGGGGTCCCGATCGCTCAGTTCTATCTCGGATACATGTACGGTCACGGAATAGGTACCGAGAGGAGCCGCACCGAAGCCGAGATGTGGTACTCTTCAACGGCCATAACAGGCAACGCCGATATGTTCATGGAGATCGGCCTCCAGTACGAGTTCGGAATAAACGGTGTAGTTCACAACGAGGTCGAGGCGAAAAGGTGGTACAGATATGGCGCGGAAATGGGGCATGAGGGATGCCTCCTATGCCTAAACCTAGTCATTCTAAGCCTCCAGGGGGGTAAGAAGGACACCTTCGATACCAGGATGAAGCATCTCAGAGGGACCGATGCGGCCATGGAGCGTGAAACCAGGGATTCCGCTTACGCTCTCGCCAACAGATATCTCGACGAGGGCGACTACAAGAATTCTTTCATTCATTTCGAGAAGGCGGCCGAACTGGGAAGTCCGGACGCGATGTTCTTCCTGTCTCTGATGTACAGGGAAGGGATGTATGTCAGGCGCAATATGCAGAAATCCCTTTCCATGCTGACCAGGGCGGCCGATGCCGGGTCCGCCGACGCCCAATTCATGCTGGGTCGCCTTTACGATGTGGGAGGGGGCCTCGCGGAGAGCGAGGTCGATGCCATAAAATACTACACAATGGCCGCTGCCGGGGGATACCTTGCGGCACTTTACTATCTGGGTATGTTCATGGAACACCCCGAGTTGCACGTAAGAAGATCCGTGGGAAAATACAGGTGAGGCCGTGGGCTTCAAAGAACAGCTTGAAGCGGCCAAGGCCGGGGACCCGAACGCCCAGACCGCGCTGGGATATCTTTTCTTCACGGGCAACGGCGTCGTGCGAGACCGGCGCGAGGCGGCCAGATGGTTCGGCCTTGCCGCAGACCAGGGCAGTGCCGAGGCGATCTGCAATCTTGGATATATGAGGGTCCACGGCGAGGGCCTCTCATGCAATTTTGAAAAAGGTTTCGAACTTTACAAGAAGTCCGCCGAGATGGGATACCCAAGGGCGATGTTCAATCTAGCAGACCTTTATTCCGACGGCCGCGGCACGGAACAGGACTGGAATCTTGCCAGATACTGGTATGAGAGGGCGGCGGCCCATGGTTCGATACCGGCATATTACAGGCTCGGTGTAATGTACGAGATGGGACGAGGGGTCGAGATAGATTATGCGATGTCCGCAGAGATCTACCGTGCGTGTTTCTCGGAAGAATATGCCAAGGCGGGATACCGTTTGGGTCTGATGCATCTCGAAGGCAGGGGCATGCCGAAAAATCCAGAAGCCGCTGCCAAAATTTTGATCAAGGCAGCGGGACTTTTGTCCGAAGAAGCAATGTGCCAGCTGGGAAAGATGTCTATTTCGGGCGAAGGTATGCCAAAGAGCTCGAGGAACGCGAAGATATGGTTTTCAAAGGCTGCCGCGAGGGGTAGCGAGGAAGCGAAAGCGATTTTAGCGTCCAATGCTCTCGATGGGCAATGACCGAAGTCAAGGAAGGGCTCCTTTACACCAAGGAAGGAATATGGGTAGAGATAACCGGCGGTAAGGCAAGAATCGGATTATCGGACCGCGCCCAGGAAGAGCTGGGAGAAGTAATATATGTACAGCCTCCGGTGGTAGGGAGGCATATAGCCAGGAACGAAGAGATCGGGGCAATTGAAAGCTTCAAGGCGATATCCCCCCTGATATCGCCGCTTTCCGGCAAGGTTCTTTCAATAAATCAGGCGCTGGAAGGAGAGCCGTCGCTTATGAACTCCTCCCCATATTCCGACGGATGGCTGGCGGATATAGAGATAGAGGACCACGGGGACTTTGGCAAGATGCTAAGTGCCGAAAGATATAGATCAATCTAAAATGTGTAGATATATACACCACTAACCGAAAATAATCATTAGTATTATATCCTCGTTCAGTGCTCAGCGCATATTATCATGATGATGAACGAGTACCAGCTTGAAACGATAAAGCGTCGTCTTTCCACCATAAAGAAGGACAGTCCTTTCTATGGGAAAAAGTTCGCAGATGTGGATCTATCGGAAGTCGTAGATCAGGAAGGCTTCGAAAAGCTACCATTCACCGACAAGGCAGACCTCAGAGATTGCTACCCTCTCGGCCTGGCAGCCGTGCCCGAAAAAGACATAGTCAGGATACATTCATCATCAGGGACCACAGGCACCCCGGTGATCATTCCCTACACCCAGAATGACATAGATGATTGGTCGATAATGTTCGAACGCTGTTATAGGATGGCTGGACTTACAGAATACGACCGTATACAGATAACACCAGGATACGGACTGTGGACGGCCGGGATAGGGTTCCAGAGCGGATCGGAAAGACTTGGAGCGATGACACTGCCGATGGGACCGGGGAATACCGAGAAGCAGATACAGTTCATGACGGACTTCCACTCCACGGCGCTATGTGCCACATCATCTTACGCACTCCTTCTTTCAGAGGAAATAAAGAAGCGTGGGATCAAAGATAAGCTCGCTCTCAGGAAAGGGATAATCGGTTCGGAGAGATGGGGAGATAAGATGCGCAACAGGATTGCGTCAGATCTCGGCGTAAAGCTCTACGATATCTACGGCCTGACCGAAATATACGGCCCGGGCATAGGTATAAGCTGCGATTATGCCAACGGTATACACCTCTGGGACGACTACATATATTTCGAGATAGTCGACCCCAAGACGGGAAAGAATCTTCCTGACGGAGAGGTAGGCGAACTTGTGATAACCACTCTGCTCAAGGAGGGCGCGCCCCTGATAAGATATAGGACCCACGATCTCACTCGTATCATACCGGGCAATTGCCCCTGCGGTTCCAGGTTCCCCCGTATCGATATTATCACGGGACGCACCGACGACATGGTTAAAGTGAAGGGAGTGAACATGTTCCCTGCCCAGTTTGAAGAAGTCCTCAGCGAGACCGATGGGCCCGAGTCGGAGTATCAGGTCATGATAGATCATCTGGATGGCAAGGACATCCTCACCCTTTACTTCGAAACGATGGTCCCCGATTCAGAATGGGAGGAGCTGGAGAAGGAGGTCCAGGAACGTTTCAAGGCTAAAGTGGGTGCAACCATCAAACCGAAGGCGGTCAACATGGGGGACCTACCGCGCAGCGAGAAGAAGACAAGCCGTATATTCGATAACAGGTACTGAGAAGTGCCAGTCGTCAAAATTAACGCTTAGAGCCGCCAATCATCACAAGGTATGCGAGCAACGCCTCCAGCTGTATCCTCTCGTTGCTTCCTTCGACGATGCGGAATTCTATCTCTCCGGTCTTGTCGACGAGACGGACCTTTTCCGAGTCGGAGATGCTCAGCTCGAAGAACATCGAATGGATCTGGCGTACTATGTCCTGTCCGGAAAGTCCGAAGTTTATCATGGTCTGGTCAAGCATATCCCTGGCGAGTACGAAGTTGCCGGCAAGCGCGGTCTCAAGTATCTTTTTGACCTCGTCCGGATTGGCTATGCCGGTCGTCTGATATATCGTGTCTATGTCGATCGGCCTTCCCAGGGATGCTGCGACCTGAAGCGAGTTTACCGCACGCCTCATGTCCCCCCTGGCCACATGAACGAGCCCCTGAAGCGCATCTTCCTGGATTTTTATGCCTTCCTTATCGACGATCATCTTCAGGTAATCTTCCAGATCCTCTTTGGTCAGCGGCCTGAAACGGAACACTGCACATCTGGACTGGATAGGGTCGATTATCTTCGAAGAGTAGTTGCACGAAAGTACGAAACGGCAGATCCTAGAGTATCTCTCCATTGTCCTTCTCAGGGCGGACTGGGCGTCGTTTGTGAGGGCATCGGCTTCATCCATGAATATGATCTTGAAATCCGCTCCTCCGAGAGGGGCGGTCCTTGCGAATTCTTTGATCTTACCCCTCACAACGTCTATACCTCTCTCGTCCGAGGCGTTGAGCTCAATGAAGTTGCCTTTCCATTGGTCGCCGAACATCTCTCTCGCGAGAGCCAATGCACAAGTGGTCTTGCCGGTTCCCGCTGGGCCGGTGAACATAAGATGAGGCATGTTCCTGGACGTGACATAGGACGAAAGCCTCTCGGTGACGTTACTCTGACCTACAACATCCTTCAGGACCTTCGGCCTGTACTTCTCCGTCCAGATCTCATTCATTTTATCAACTGCCTATATGTTTATTCTATGATAAATCTATCCCGTTTTTTCATTTGCCGTATAAATCGGTTTTTAAGAGGTAAGAATAGATTATACGTTTGTTTTACATTCGGGACCTCATGAAGATTTACGAGGCCTATAAACTGGCTATCGAGACGGGCAGAAAGAACGATCCGCGTCCCGAAGCCGAGGTGGAGATCGCCATCAAGGAAGAGAAGGCCAAATTCGAGTCGCTCTCCGATGAGAGGAAGCGTCTGTATGACCCGGAGAGGCTGTGGAACCCCTACGCGGACTCCAGGTTCTCGGCGCTGATCGAGGAATCGAAGGAGCTCGAAGCCGAGAGGTTCATGTGGGGGATCGACATAGGTACGGGAGAGATGCTTCTGGCAGACAGGCTCAGAGAGAAGGGGCAGACTCTGTCGGCAGTCGTGGCGCATCATCCAACAGGAATGTCCAAGGTCCCGTTCCCCGAGGTAATGCGCATGCAGACCGATATGTATGCTTCCGAGGGGGTGCCGATCAACGTCTGCGAGTCGCTCATGAAGCCCAGGATGGACGAGGTCCTCAGGAATGTGATGAGCGCCAACTTCAACCAGTCCTCGGATGCCGCCACGCTTCTGGGGATACCTCTGTTCAACATACATTCTCCTGCGGACAACATGGTACAGAAGTACATGGACAGGTTGCTGGAGGACCTCCAGCCCAGGTCGCTGGGGGACATAATCGACAGGCTGTACATGGAGCCGGAGATCATGCAGGCGGCGAAGTACAACAATCCCCCTTCCATAATCGTGGGGAGCAGGGAGAACAGATGCGGTAAGGCCGTTGCCAAGATGACCGGGGGCACCTCCGGCCCCAAGGAGATATACGAGAGGTTTTCCCAGGCAGGCGTAGGCACGGTGGTGGGGATGCACTTCCCCGAGAATCACATCGAAGAGGCCAGGAAGGCCGGGATAAACCTCGTGGTTTCCGGCCACATGGCCTCTGATTCCATAGGGATCAACTTAATCTGCGACGTCTGGGAGCAGAAAGGCATAGAGGTCTTTGGATGCTCGGGCCTCATCCGGCACAGCAGGAACTGAAATGTTCGACAAGGCCTCTGTCGTGATCCGCGACATGGACAAGCTGTCCTTCGACTATGTGCCGGAAAAGCTGGTCCACAGAGAGGGACAGATGTCCCGTCTGGAGATGTATTTCCGTCCCCTTGCCGAGAGCGGGAGGCCATGCTATGTGTTATTGACGGGAAACGTCGGTACGGGGAAAACGGCGACCGCAAAGAGATTCTGCGAGGATATGGCCAGGCACTGCTCCAGGTACGGAAGGCCGATAGATACGATATTCGTCAACTGCAGGAACCGCAACACGGAGGCCGGGGTCATACTCGAGCTCATCAGGCATTTCGACAGAGGCTTTCCGGAAAGGGGCTTTTCACCGGACGAGATGATGAGGTCGTTCACGGCGCACATCGAATCCGGAGGGGTGCCCGTAGTGATAGTGCTGGATGAAGTCGATGTTCTTCTGAAGAAGAGCAGCGTCGACCTGATATACCAACTTACACGGTTTTCCGAAGTCACCAGAGGCAGGGCCGGTGTATCGCTTATACTGATATCGCAGCACCTTATCTACGGGATGCTCGATGAAGCGTCCATGTCGACGTTCGGCAGGGGAAATGCCGTGACGTTCGATAAGTACACGAGGGGCGAGCTTTATTCCATCGCCAAAGCAAGGGCGGAAGAGGCCCTGATCGGCGGAAGATACTCCGACGATGTGATCGAGCTTATTGCCGACGTATCCTCGGAGTTCGGGGACGCAAGGTTCGCCATCGAACTTCTAAGGGATTCGGCGGTCATAGCGGAAGGCCACCCGGAGGGGTCTATAGATACCGAAGATGTCAGAGAGGCAAAGGCCAACATAAACAGCGTGGTCACCGAAAGCAAACTCACGGGCCTGGACATGAACAGGAAACTTGCTCTGCTGGCCATAGCAAGGTCCATGAAGAGCAATCTGTACATCAGCATCACCGCCGCCGAGAAGACGTACGCGGTAGTGTGCGAAGAGTATGGGCAGGAGCCCAGAAAGCACACCCAGTTCTGGACCTATGTACAGGATATGGACAGGCAGAACCTTCTGGAAACGGTGGTTAGAAGCGAGAAGGAAGGCGGCCGCTCCACCTACATCTCCCTGCCTGATATACCTTCGAAGGTCCTCGCAAAGAAGCTGGAGGCGCTGCTTGAAGGAAAGGCGGCAGCATCCTCGGACGAGGTATGATGGTATGAAATGCGACCTCTGCTCCTCGGAAGCCGTGACGTTCGTCGCCTACAACGGCTCGCATCTATGCGGCGAACACTTCATGAAGTATGTGGAGAAGAGGGTAAAGAAGGAGATCCGCAAACAGATCGACGTACATTCCGGAGACAAGATCGCCGTCGCCGTGTCAGGGGGTAAGGACAGCATGGTCCTGCTGCATCTTCTGAACGCGGTTTTCGGCCGCCGTCCGGACGTCGGGCTTCACGTTATAACCATAGATGAGGGTATAGAAGGATACCGCCCGCCCAGCATGGACATCGTAAGGGATTACTGCTCGTCCAGGGGCCTGCCGCTCAGTATACGGTCCTTTTCGGAGATGGGCCTGACCATGGACTCCGTCTCCTCCGTCACGGGGGAGAACAGCCCTTGCACATACTGCGGCGTGTTCCGCCGCAAGCTGATGAACGACGAGGCGAGAAAGATCGGAGCCAGGTTCCTGGCCACGGGGCACAACCTCGATGATATGGCACAGTCCATCATGATGGACTTCGCCCGCGGGGACGTGGAGCGCCTTGCGAGGCTGGGGCCGCACGAGAGGGTGAGGCAGGGCCTGGTCCCGAGGTTCCACCCCCTCAGGACGATACCCGAAAGCGAATCGCTCCTCTACGCCATAGTCGCAGGCATACCCTTCTGGGACGGGGAATGCCCTTACTGGAAGGAGGCACTGAGGAACCAGTACCGGGATACCATAGACCTTCTGGACTACAGGACGCCGGGAATCAAATTCAGCATACTCGCCTCATACGACGAGATAAAGCCCATGCTTTATGAGAAATATCAGTCCGGGGAGCTCAACAGATGTGCGTGCGGAGAGCCCTGCATAGGCATCGAATGCAAGGCATGCGATTATGAAAGGTCCCTGAAAAAACGCATCTCGGACCTGAAAGTACGATGAAGGAACAAGGTGTTGCAACCGGGCTCATACGTCTTTGAAAGGAACCAGGTCGCAGCATCCGCACCGGTTGCACATGGTCCTGCATCCGGCAGAGGAGAGCCCGTGTCTTTCCATGATCTTCTTCTGCTCGGATACCAGGAACACCGAGCGCTGCGGAGTTACCGGCGAAGTCGTGCCTATCGCCGATTCCAGGCTCTCGCGGCTATGCTCCCCTATCCTCAGGGCCCTGAGTATGGGTATAACGCCCATTGAGCACAGCGTTTCGACCATCGAGAGGACATCCTCGTCGGTCTCGCCCATCCCGTAGATCATATTCGACTGAACGTTCCCCTTCCCGAACACCTTGACGGAATCACTGAGGCGGTCCAATATGCCGTCGTATTCCAGTTCCGGGCACACCTTGGCGAATATCTCCCGGCTGGGCGATTCGATGTTGAGCTTTATCTCCGTCGCGCCGGCCTCTTTGAGTCTGATTATATCTTCCTCTGACGAAGCGTAAGGCTCGATGCCTATGGGTATGCCGGGAAATTCCTTGTTCAGCGCCTTGATGCATGAGACGAATCTGTCGACTGTCTCCCGGGGGCTTCCGACGACCCCGCTGGTCAGCGATATGGCGTTGACCGTCATACCGTCGTCCAGCGCCTTCCGGACCATCGTTACGATCTTTTCGTCTGTCAGGTTCTTCGTCGCATCTTTGCCGAGCCTGGGGGAGGCGCAGAACGCGCAGTGGTATATGCAACGCTGGTCCAGGTTGAAGAACGCCTGTTCCGGGCTGTGGTAGACCACTGGTTCGATCGTCACTCTGTCGAGGAAGGGCTCTCCTCCTTTCGTCAGGGAAAGGGTCCCGTCGCGGTCATGGAGCTCGAAATCGCCCGAATCATACCTAACGGCCTTTTTCACCCTCGTTCCTTCGAAAGAGAAGACTGCTCCGGCAGAACCGGCCCCCGGGCCTGCGGTAGAACGCGAGAGCCTGCAGGGGAGCAGGTAGCCCTCCGGCAGTCTGACCGGACCTCCGAGCGCGAGCTCCGATTTCTTCAATGCTATCAGGTCTTTTTCCATTTGACCCCGTCCCCGGCGTCCTCGAGCCGTATGCCGGCATCTCCAAGCCTGTCGCGGATCAGGTCAGACAGGTCGTACGCCTTGCGTTTCCTGAGCTCCGACCTGAGGTCGATGAGTATTTCCATGACCGAATCCAGGGTCCCGTCGTCTTTTCCGGTGTCCTCGGGGAATATGCCGAGGATGCCGTTGAATTCGTCCAGCAGCTTCACGAATCTGGCCGCGCCCTCTCTGCTGAGCGTCCCTTCGGACATGGACTTGTTTGTCACCCTTGCGAGTTGGAACATCACTTCGATGGCGGCCCTGGTGTTGAAATCGTCGTTCATGGCGTCCATGAAGCCTGTCCTGTATTCGTCCGTCACATCGCACACGTCCCCGTCGCCGGAAGGTCCCTGTTTGACGTACGCCTTCAGGTCGGTGTAGTTGTTCGTGAGCCTTTCGAGGGATGTCCTGGCCTCCTCGAGCATCTCTTCGCTGTACAGGAGCGGGCTCATGTAGTGCGTGTTGAGGAAGTAGAAGCGTATGGAATATTGGTCGAATTTCTTGGAGACGTCCCGCACCCTGAAGAAGTTACCGAGGGACTTGGACATCTTCTCCCCCTGTACCTGAAGCATCCCGTTATGCATCCAGTACTTGGAGAGCGGCCTACCGGTAACCGCCTCGGTCTGCAGTATCTCGTTCTCGTGGTGCGGGAATATCAGGTCGTTGCCCCCGCCGTGGATGTCTATCTCGTCGCCCAGATATTTGCGTATCATGGCCGAACATTCGATATGCCAGCCCGGACGGCCCTTGCCCCAGGGCGAATCCCAGGAGACCTCTCCGGGTTTTGCGGCCTTCCATATGGCGAAGTCCATGGGGTTCCTCTTCTGTTCGTCCAATGCCACCCTGCCCGAGGACTCCATATCCTCGATCTTCTGATTCGTCAGCCTTCCGTAGTTTTCGACCTTGTCGACCGAAAAGTAGACGCTGCCGTCGTCGGTGGCGTAACCGAAACCCTTCTCTATGATCTCCTCCACCATCTCGATTATCGAACCCATCTCCTCGCTGGCCTTGGGATAGATGTCCGCTTTGCGGACACCGAGCTTAGCGGTGTCTTCGAAATAGTGTTCGATGTAGCGTGATGAGAGTTCCAACGCTCCCACGCCCTCCTCGGCCGCCCTTCTTATGATCTTATCGTCGACGTCCGTGAAGTTCGTGACGTGCGTGACATCGTAGCCGCAGTACCTCAGATATCTGACGATCATGTCGAAAACGATCATGCTGCGCGCATGTCCCATGTGTATGTCGTCGTATACGGTAACGCCGCAAACGTAGATCTTGACCTTCCCGTCCTCATGCGGGACGAATACCTCTTTGGCTCCTGAAAGCGTGTTCCTGATCAATATGGACATCGGATCGGACCTCTATGACGTAGGTAATAGATAAATCGGACCCAGTCAGCCCTTGAGCATTTTCCTGAGTTCGTCTATCTCCTTCTTCAGGCAGTCGAGTTCCCTTTCAAGGTCGTTGCAGCGGTCTTTGACGGGGTCCGGGAGCTCGTTATGCTTCAGCTCGTCCTCGCATCCCGCGACGCCGGCCTTCCTGATGACCTTGCCCGGCACTCCTACCACCGTGCATCCGCTGGGGACGTCCTTGAGGACGACGGAACCCGCGCCAATGCGTACCCTGTCCCCTATCTTTATGTCGCCCAGAACGGTGGCGTTGGCTCCCACCACCACACGGTTGCCGAGCGTGGGGTGCCTCTTGCCTTTGGAGAACGAGACGCCCCCGAGGGTCACGCCCTGATAGAGCACCACGTCGTCGCCTATCACCGCGGTCTCGCCTATCACCACGCCGGTGGCATGGTCGATGAAGAATCTCTTGCCTATCGTGGCACCCGGGTGTATGTCGCACCCGGTGAGCTGGTGGGCACGGTAGTTTATCTCGCGTGCTTCCTTGAGCTTGCCCTGGAGCCAAAGTGCATGGCTCTCCCTGTACATGGAAACGGCGTGCAGGCCGGTGTGAAATCTGACAGCGTCGTCTTCGTCGAGGAGGGCAGGGTCTAGCTCCATCGCGGCAGCCAAGTCCTCAGGGTCTATCATCATGCACCAGGTATACGGATTCGGTTTATTTATTACTCCCCTGCGATAATCACTGTTCGAAGTCCTTGTCCGAATCCTCGGAGAAGTTGGCCGACGGACAGGGGCCGAAGCAATCCCTGCAGAATATGCATTCGTCCTCCTTTATCCGGACCTTTCCGTCCTCCATGAACAGGGCGCCGGGCCTGCATCTCGCGGCGCATAGGCCGCACCCGACGCATTGTTCCGCGCGCACTACGACCTGCCATGCCTGATATATGCGGTTTCTGGCGTCGTTCTCCACATTTCCTTTGGAAGTGATCGCCCCTTCCCGGTATATCGTGACGTAGTTGGCGGAGACGTATTCGCCTTCGGGGTCCTCCTCGACCACCCATCCCAGCGCGTGGCAGAACGGGCTTATCTTCTTTATGTCGACGGGCCTCGACAGAGCCGCCTCGATGCTGAAGCCTATGGAGCATGGCGAGTATCCCTCCTGCACCCTGATCCTCAACGGTCCGTCATCTGCCTTAGCGGTCTGCTTCGTTATGTCGGATACTTTCTTCCCCGTCACCCTCTCGACCTCCTCGCGTACCGACGCAGGCGCATTCTTCCACCTCCATAGGCCGAATTTCTTCCATTCGGGAGGGAGGCCCCGGTCGTCCGCGTATTTGTCCAAGTAATCATTCCACTGTGAATATCTTGCGCTTTTTCCTTCGATCGCATCGAACTCCGCAAGGTCGGATGCAGGGCAGAGGAAGCATCCGATCCTGTCCAGCCCCCTGGTGTACCAGACGTTGAAAGGCTCGTTCTTGCTGAAAATGTAGAGCCAAACGTGCATCGCCGACCAGTTCTGTATCGGCGAAGCCCCCAGCTGCCCCGGCGTCCAGGGATTTCTCCATATGCGCGGCTTGGCGTTCCTGGCCTCGGATTCGTATTTCCTCTGTCCGATGAACGAAAGGACCCCGTCCGGGAAATTCCTGTTGATGGCTCCCACCGTGGGCCCCAGTTTGTTGGTCTTGCAGCACCATCTGTAGTCTTTGGATGGAGGTCCGAAGTAAACGAGATTTCCGAAGAACGCGTCCGTCGGCGCCTTCTCCTCGATGAGCTTCAGGCCGTGTCTCTCCACTGTGTCGTGGACGAATCTCACGGTCTCGTCGAACTCGAGGCCGGTGTCGACGAACAGCACGGGCAGTTCGAGTCCCGCATCCAGCGTAAGGAGCAGGCAGGCATGGCTGTCCTTTCCTCCGGAGAACGAGACGATAGCGGGAAGCTGGTTTTTCTCTATGGTGTTCTTTATGAAACCCACCGCTTCCTCCACTCTTTTTGCGATGATGCCCCTGTTTGCCTCGACCACGTCCTTCCAGTTGTGCTCCGCCAATCTTTCGAGCCGTTCCTCGGGTTTGTACCATCTTGGTTTCACCGCCACGCCCTTCCCGCCGACCATCTCTGCCGCGGGCATCTTGGCGCTGCCTGCGGCGACGACCTTCCCGTCCGCAGTGACGATCACCACTTCATCGCCTGCCTTCACTTCGGGATGGACGGAGTCTACTCCGGGCGCCATGAGATTCTTGCTCTCCTGGACGAATCTGACGGCGCCGCCGTCGCAGACCACGAACCCTTTGCTGAGCACCCCTTCGAGGCGCATGGCGCCCTGCATCCTGAGTATGCATTTCCATCCGGCTCCCAGATCGAATCTCATGGTCGCGATGACGGTCCCGTCGCATACTACCTCGTCCATGCGGTCGAGGCCGGGCACCTTGTTGAGGATGACCACATGTCCGTCGGGTACCACCGCCTTTCCGGTGCCCTCCCCGTAGGTTGCATCGATGACCGAACGGATGTTCTCTATGTCCCGGTCGAATGCGGGACGGGAGTCGGCAGGCGGGGTCAATGCAACTTCGTCCGTCCGGGCGCCGCATATCGGACAGTCCTTGCTCTCCATTATCGGAAGGTTGCATGCCCTGCACCACCTGAGGTGGTTCTTTCCAAGTCTTACGGCAGCCATATTCCCGACCAGTGCCGCGGTCGTATTAATTTGCTTTTGTCGTATGCCCGGAGCCCGGGCGCCTCCCGCATGCGTCCGGTCTGCCGAACTCGGCGAAGGTATCGCACCTGCACCTATACTTCAGCTGCTTGAAACCGGACCGGAAACTGAGAAAAATAAGTTTTAGATGTTTGTAAATATAATTTAATGTATATTATTATACATTAATGTACTTAAATTATTATACTAATACGCACTTAAGGTTGCAAAAGCGATTGGAGACGCCACAATGGAAAGCAACGCACCACAGTCGAAGAAACGATATGCGATACTCGTCGCGGGAATGATAGTACAGCTATGCGCCGGGGTAATCTACATGTGGGCCGTGTTCAAGAATCCCGTTGCAGAATATCTGGAGAGGTCTCCGGCGGATATAGCCCTGGTATCGTCGGTCATGCTGTCGGCTTTCGTGATAGGGATACTGTTCGGAGGGATGCTGCAGGACAGGCTTGGCCCCAGGCGCATCGCCGTACTGGGCAGTCTGACGATGTCGGGAGGGATATTGCTGACTTCGTTCGTCACTCCCGGCTCGGCCGACCTGATATTCCTGACCTATGGGTTGATCGGAGGGCTCGGCGTGGGGATGGTGTACTCCTGCACCGTGGCATGCATACAGAAATGGTTCCCTGACAGGCGCGGTTTCGCCACCGGCGCGATGGTCGGGTCCTTCGGATTCTCGCTCGTGATATTCTCGCCGCTGGCAAACATCATGCTCTCGGACGTCGGCGTGCCGGAGACGTTCATGATGTTCGGGGCCTCGTTCATGGCCATATGCGTGGCCGCGTCCCTTGCCCTGGCGGACCCCCCTGCGGGATACACCGTGCCCGGGGCTACCGCCAAGAGGAATACGGAGCAGAAGCAGTACACGCCGCGGGAGATGCTCGGCACGCGCACGTTCTACCTGATAGCGCTCTCGCTTTTCTTCGTGCTCCCGGCGTATTTCATACTCAATCCGCAGCTGGTCACGCTTGCAACGGAACGCGGTCTGGCAGATTATGCCGTCACAGGCGTGATGATAACCGGACTTTTCAGCGCCACAGGGCGCCTTCTGATAACCTGGCTGTCCGACAGGGCGGGACGGATGACCGCTCTGTTCCTGATAATAGCAATGACCGCCGCCGGCACGGTGACCCTCATATTCGCCGACGGGGTCCTGTTCCTCGTCTGCGTAGCGATAATCTCGCTTGCGTTCGGAGGCGCATCCGGAACGTATGCGGCTGTGACAGCTGACCATTTCGGAACGAAGAACATGGGGACCAACTACGGCCTTGTGACGCTTGGTTTCGGAGCCTCTGCACTTCTGTTCCCGTTCCTCTCCAAGATACTGTCGGGTTCCGGCGACCTTACGCCGGCATTCGCAGTAGCAACGGCCACCTGCGCCGCGGCGTTCGTGCTGGTGCTGCTACTGAGGGCGGCCGACAGGAAAGCGGCGTCCTGCGGAAGCGCTTGAACGTTAACGTTAATAGTTAAAAACGTCGTGCAGTGGGAGAAGGTACCGCGATGAGGAAGATGATCAGGGCTTCAAGAAGGTCGATGGGGATGGACTACGCCATACGCGAGGTCAACGTCCCGGCCGAAGAGGCCGAAAAGGCCGGCAAGAAATTGATCGGCCTCAACATAGGCGACCCCAACAAGTGGGACTTTCAGACGCCCGAGTATTTCAAGGAGAAGCTGAGAAGGGCGGTGGACGAGACCGATAACGGTTACGGAAACTCCCAAGGCAATGTGGACTTCAGAGAGGCGATCGTCGACCGAGAGTTCGAGAAGCACGGGGTCAGGATAACACCGGAAGACGTCTACGTGAGCGCAGGCGTCAGCGAAGGCATCAACGCACTGATGGGCACGTTGCTGGAACCGGGAGACGAGGTCCTTGTTCCCGGGCCCGGGTATCCTTCCTACGCGCAGTACATAGGATTCTACGAAGGGCGCACCGTCCCATACAGGCAGATCGAGGAAGAGGAATGGGCTCCGGACGTGGACATGATACGGAAGAGGATCACCAACCGCACAAAGGCGTTGGTGATGATAAATCCGAACAACCCCACCGGAGCAGAATACGAGATGAAGGACATCAAGGAGATAGGCGACCTGTGCGCCGAGTACCAGATACCGCTGATTTCCGACGAGATATACGATAAGCTTGCGTTCGACGGGGACTTCTTCTCCGCTTCGAGGCTCAAGAGCGATGTACCCAGAATAATAATGAACGGATTCTCGAAGGTCAACCTCATGCCGGGCTGGAGGGTCGGATATTTCTACATAATGGACGAAACGGGCCTGATGGACGAGATACGCGAGGGCGTCATGAAGCAGTTCCGGGCACGCATATGCTCGAACGTGCCGTGCCAGGAGGCGGCCAAAGCGTCGCTCCAGGGGCCTCAAGACTACATAGAGGATATGAACCGCAAGTTGAAGAAGCGCGCGGACTTCTCTTACAAAAGGCTCAACGAGATCGACGGCATCGAGACCAGAAGGGCCCACGGCGCGCTTTACATGTTCCCGCATGTGGACCTGAGGGGACGCTGGAAGACCGACAAGGATTTCGTTCTCGACCTGATAAAGGAAGAGGGCGTGGTGCTCGTCCACGGTTCCGGGTTCTGCAAGGAGTTCGGGAACGACCATTTCAGGACGATACTCCTACCTCCGCTGGAAACCCTGGAAGAAGCCTACGATAAATTGGAAAAGTTCATGGCCAGGCACAAGTGAGGGCCCGGGGCAGCGCCCGTCATTCCAACGGAAGGCGGCCCAGCGATGCGCAAGGTCTTGTTAAAATATCTGTAACACGTTCGATTTCCATGGACTTCACCGAGATTGCCGAGAAGAGGCAGAGCTGCCGTTCTTACGATCCAGCGAGGACCGTGGAGAAAGAGAGGCTGGATTCATGTCTGGAGGCGGCAAGGCTCGCGCCTTCCGCGTGCAACGCGCAACCCTTCACCATGTACGCTGTAACGGGAGATAAGGCGAAGGAGCTATCCGACCACAAGAACTCCGGGATGGGAAAGTTCGTGGAGGACTGCTCCACTTTCGTTGTGTTCGTCGAAGACAGCTACAACGCCATGGCAAAGACCGGGTCGGTGCTGACAGGTCTGGACTACAGATCGATAGATATCGGCATAGCATGCGCTTACCTGACCGCCGAGGCCACGGAACAGGGACTCGACACGTGCATAATGGCATATTTCAGCAACAAGAAGGTCCAGGAGATCCTAGGGACAAGGAAGAAGATAATGCTGGTCGTTGCTTTCGGATACCGCAAGGCCGACGACCCCCAGAGGCCGAAGAAAAGAAAGTCCGCGGACGAGATCGTCAAAAAGATATGAATCTCCGACATCGGGGCAGGGGCGCAGGTTTTCCCGATGGAGTTTATGATTTCCTGTGCTTGAACATCAGGTGCGTCGCGGCATACGATGCCCTCAGGGGCGTTGGTCAAGAGGTTTTAAATAACAGCCTATGCTAAACCGCCTGAAATATACAGGTCCTTTGTTTTGCGGGCTTTTAATATTTAGGAATGAAGGATCATGACAGGTTTTGAAGATCTAGGATTAGACGTAACACTTTTGAAAGCGATATCGGACATGGGCTGGAACATGCCGACTCCGATACAGACCGAAGCGGTGCCCGCCGGTCTTGCAGGCAGAGATATATTCGCCCAGGCGCAGACAGGTACCGGAAAGACAGGGACCTATGCTCTGATCATAATGGGGCGCACCGAGTCCGGGTCCAAAAAACCCACATCGCTGGTCCTCGCCCCCACGAGGGAGCTTGCCACTCAGGTGGAGAACGAGATTTACAAGCTCTCCAAATACACCGGGCACAGGAGCATCTCCATTTACGGAGGGGCGAGCATAGGCGACCAGACCTATGGGCTCAGAAAAGGGGTCGACATAGTCGTAGGCACCCCCGGAAGGCTTAAGGATATGATCACCCGCGGAGCGCTCGACCTCTCCGAGATCACCGAAGTTGTACTCGACGAGGCGGACCGCATGCTGGATATGGGATTCGCCGACGAACTCGATTTCATAATGGACGCAGTTCCAAAAGACAGGCACACCCTTCTCTTCTCGGCAACCATGGCAGAAAGCATAAAACGCATCGCGTTCAACAGGATGCAGGACCCAATGGAGATCAGTGTGTCCAGGGACGAACCCGTCTCAGACCTCGTGACCCAGTACTGGGTCCCTATGTCGAGAGGCGCCAAGATGGAGAGGCTCGAATCGATCCTCACGAACGGGTGCCCGAAGACGGTCGTGTTCTGCCAGACCAAAAAAATGGTCGACACGCTTGCGGACGAGATGTACCAGAGGATAAAGGTCGGCACCCTGCATGGCGATATGCCCCAGGCCAAGAGGGAAAGGACGATAAGAAGCTTCAGGAACAACCGCTTCCAGGTCCTTATAGCAACAGACGTCGCCGCAAGGGGGCTGGACATCAACAACATAGATCTCGTCGTAAATTTCGATGTGCCGATGGACTCCGAGAACTACCTTCACAGGATCGGACGCACCGGACGAGCAGGTAAAGAGGGTATAGCCGTTTCGTTCGTAACCAAACAGGAAGAATACCACATAAGGCAGTACGAAAGGGAGACGGGCAAGAAGATACTCAAGGTAAGGGCGGACGAGATCCCATCCGCCGGCACGATGGTCATCGAGGACCAGGTCAGGGCCCCGGCGAAGGCTCAGAGGCAGTTCGCCACCGTTCCGATAAACGAATCCAAGAAACCCGTAAGGCCGGTGATTGCCACGACGGAAGACGGGAAGAAGATGGTGGTTCTGCAGATAAACCTCGGACGCGACGACGGCTTCAGCAAGACCCAGATCTCGGACCTTGTAAAACGCGTAGGTAAGCTGGAGGATGTTTTCGTCGGCAACGTGGGGCTGGGAAGGTCCAAATCATTTATCGAGATCCGCGAGGACAGGAGCGACCGCACGATGGCGACCATGTCAGAGTACCGCCATAAGAAGAAGGAAGTGCTGATGGAGCCTGCGGATAAGAAGGCCAAATATCAGGAGAAGAGGCACAAAAGCTACGGGCAGTACTGATCCTGCCCATTTTTTCTTCCCGTCTTAAAAAGCGGCAATGCCCCCCGGACACCGGAGGGCGGCTGAAAAACGTCCGTCAGCCATAGGGAAATGCCCTATGGCATGACGGTTTAAACTTTCTCGAGCCTCTGAAGCATCTTCACGACGGAATCGACGGCGTCGCGCCCCTTCTCGATCCTGTCCATGGCCTGCAGCTGGGTCTCTCCCGGACCGGATACTCCGAGGGCAATGGGCTTGTTGTAGTCCAGGGAAAGGTCGGTGATCTTCCTCGCCGCCTGTGCGATTATGACCTGGTCATGGTCTGTTTCCCCTTTGATCACGGCACCGATGGTGATAACCGCGTCGATGTCGTCCTGTTCTGCCAGTTTTTTGACCGCCAGTGGCATGTCGTAAACACCGGGTACGAATATCTCCTTGGTTATCTTCACGCCCAAGAACTCAGCCTCTGCCTTTGCTCTCTCGATCATCATCGATGTGACGTCGAAGTTGAACTCGGCAGCCACCATCCCAATCCTGTACTCTTTCATTTTTTCACCTCATCCTTACGGGTCCAGCGTCTTTGAATCCCTGTCTCTGGCCGGTGCCCGCCTGGGCGGTCATCCTTTCCGGGTGGAAGAGAAGGTTGTACGCGTTCGCGGCGTGTTCCCTGGTCCTCGCATCCGCCAGGGCGGCCAGCTCCCTGTCGTCTTCGGCCTCGTCGATGTGGACGAAAACCTCGATAATGTGCTTGTTGGTCATAAGTTGGGCGCGTATCAGCCCTGTCGACGCCTCGTGGGCGCACATCTTATCTTTCTCTTTCGGTCCCGGCATGCCTAGGGCCATCACGATGTCGCATTTCTGCTCCTCGATGAGCTTCTTGCACGCGACCGGCAGGTCCTTCACTCCGGGAACCGTATACCTGACTACCCTGTATCCCGTGCCGGTCCTGCCGAGTTCGTCTATTGCCGCCTTCCCCATGTCGTAACGGGCAAAGGTGGTGTCTGCGATGCCTATCAGCTTCATACCTTGTCCTCCATGGAGTTGATTTTGCTTATTATGCGCCGGGTCGCGGCCAGGTCTTCGGCGCATTCGGTGGCCCTGCAGACCCTGATGCCCCTGAGACCGTGGGCCTCGAGGCTCTTCGACAGGTCCTCCTCTTTGAAGTGCTGGTCGAATCCGAGCACGATCACATCGGGGTCTATCTCGCGGACGGTCTCGAATATGTCCCCGTCCTTCCCGACCACGGCCCTGTCCACAGGTTTCAGCGAACCGACTATGCGGACCCTCATGCCCTCGGGCGTAACAGGCTCGTGCTTCCTTCGTCTGACGGTGTTGTCGCATGCGACAACGACCACCAGCTCGTCGCCCATGGACCTGGCCTGCTCCAGATAGGATATGTGGCCTGTATGTATTATATCGAAGACCCCGGACGCCATGACCCTTGTCATCAGTAGTCTGCCCCGTTCTTTTCCTTGAACTCTTCCCATTTGCCGAGGACCTGGTCCCCGGTTATGAACTCGATGTTGTTCTCGTCCGCGAATCTGATGACGTCTTTTTTGGTCATCGAACCGCCGTCGTCACCCATCATCTCGCATATGGTGGCAGACGGATTTACACCGGCCATGTACATCATGGCGGTGCACAGTTCCGTGTGCCCCTTTCTGTTTGTGAGTATGTGCTCCGTGGCATTAAGCAAATGTACATGTCCCGGGGACCTGAACTCCTCCCCGATCTCCCTGGCTATCTCGGATGCGGGCTTGTCCTGGAACAGTACCTCCGCGAACCTTGAGATCGTGAGCGCCCGGTCCCTGTCGGTTATCCCCGTGTAGGTCTTCCGGTGGTTTATCGTAACGCCGAAAGAAGATTTCGTGTTGTCGTATGGTATGTCGTTCGGGGCCATAGCCCTGAGCAGGGGGAATCTGTTCGAATCGTCGTAATATACGTCGGCCATGTAGGGCAGGCCGATCTCCGTCGCCTTGTCGTAGGGGGTGGTGGTGCAGATCAGCCCTCCAGCTTTCTTCCTCATCATCTGCACGGTCTCGTACGTGATGTACTGCGAGGCGACGGTCATATCCGATTCGCCTTCCCTGTCGTCGAAGTCGTAGACAAGTATGACCTTGCCCTGCCTAATGTCATTCAGGGCCTTTTTGAAGTTCATCAAATCACCAGGGGTCTGCCAAAGCGACTGTATAAAAAAACTGTTGGCAATGTACCAGCATTTTAGTAGACGGCAGACGACGCGTGCCACCGGTAGAAAAACGACGGAATAACACTTTAAATATCTGCATCGGCTGGTACGAACGATGTCCGATGGGAAGAATGTACAGGGTACTATGATCTTCAGAAACACCGCCAGTTTCCCGGAGCAGATAGAGGCTGCGCTGGAAGAAGAGATACCCGCCATTCCGAAGGCCCGGAAGGTATGCATATGCGGCATGGGGGCATCCGCTCTCGCAGGCGAGATCCTCTCCGATTTCGCCGATGGGACATCTAAAACGCCGCTCTTCATCATCCGGAGGACCGAGTTCCCGAAGTGGGTGGGGGAGGACACATGGACGATACTCGTGAGCTACTCCGGAAACACCAAGGAAACGCTGATCGCCTACGATGAGGCGATACGCCGCAACTGCAAAATCATATGCATAACGTCGGGAGGGGAGCTTTACTCCAAATGCCTCAGCCGCAAGGACGTGGCCGTCACCCTGCCGGGAGGCATGCAGTCGCGTGTCGCCCTGGGCAGCATCATCGGTCGGATGGCTTCGATACTGGAGGAGATGGGGGTGTGCGAGGCGAAGACAGAACTGAAGAAGATCGTCCCGGCGCTCAAGGCGGAGAGAGACAGGGTCGTAAAGGACGATTGCGAGGTCGCAAGGGCGATCGCCGACAAGCTAATCGACAAGATCCCCGTGATCTACAGTCTCGCCAACATGCGCTCTTCCGCAATAAGGTGGAAGACCCAGATAAATGAAAATTCCAAGAACATATCATTCTGCGGCTCTATTCCCGAGTTCAATCACAACGAGATAGTGGGCTGGACGGACGACAGGAACAACAACCGTAATTTCGTCCCGGTCGTCCTCTACGACGACAACGCGTCGAAGATGATGAAAAGCATGACCGACACGTCCATAGGCATACTTGTGGACAAGAATCTCGAGACGATCACCCTTCACGTCGAGGGGACCGGAAACCTGGAGAAAAATCTAAAGTGCATAATCCTCGGAGACATCGTCTCGTTGTGCCTCGCGGACCTCCGCAGCACCGACCCGACCACCGAGAAGCCCCTCCGCGATGTCCGCGACCGGGCCGGTGTCCCGCTGTGACTACCAATCCTTTTTTACCGTGCAGCGGTTACAAGGTAACGATATAATGACCGCAGAAGATGCAAAATACATCAGAGAGCAGGTAATGAACCATAACAAGTGGTTCGAGGAGTCTATCCCTATGATAGCGTCCGAGAATCTCATGAGCCCACTGGCCAAAGAGGTGCTCATCTCGGATTTCGCCGACAGGTATGCCGAGGGGCTTCCCGGAAAGCGCTACTATCAGGGAAATATCTATGTGGACAAGGTCGAGACGAAAGCCGTAGAGCTTGCCAAAAAGCTTTTCAATGCTGATTTCGCCGATGTAAGACCGATCTCCGGAACGGTCGCCAACATGGCCGTTCTATTCGCCTTCGCCGAACCCGGCGACACCATCACGACATGTGCTCTGGCCCAGGGGGCCCACATATCCACGTGCGAGTTCGGAGCGTTCGGACAGAGGGCCGTCAACTCGGTCAACTATCCTTTCAACGAAGAGAACATGAACATCGATGTGGACGGGACCATAAAGCTGCTGAAGCAGGTGAAGCCCAAGGTCGCGCAGTTCGGACTGTCCGTCTTCCTGTTCCCGCCGCCCCTGAAGGAGCTGGAGGACACCTTCAACGAAGTCGGTTGCCTGGTCTGGGAAGACTGTGCCCACGTCCTAGGACTCATCGCAGGCGGACAGTTCCACGACCCTCTGAGAGAAGGCGTGAACTTAATCTCGTCCTCCACGCACAAGACGTTCCCCGGTCCCAACCACGGGATGCTGCTCGGATCCAATATGACCGAGGAGCAGGAGAAGAAGCTTCAGAAGGCCGTATTCCCCGGAGTCACATCTAGCCACCACCTACACGCCATGGCGGCGCTGGCCGTGACGCTGGCTGAGATGGAGGTCTTCGCCAAGGATTATGCCGCGCAGGCCTGCAAGAACTCCCGCCAGCTGGGCGAGTCGCTTTACGAGCTCGGGATACCGGTGCTCTGCCCGGACCTGGGATTCACCAGGTCCCATGCCATCGCCGTAGACGTCTCCGAGTTCGGAGGCGGGAAGGAATGCGCACAGCTTCTGGAGGATGCCAACATCATCTGCAACAAGAACATGCTCCCCAGGGATACGAGCTCCGTGCGCCCCTCAGGTCTCAGGTTGGGCGCCCAGGAATTGACCCGTGTCGGCATGAAGGAGAGCGAGATGAAAGAGGTCGCCGAACTCATAGCCCGCGTGGTCAAGAAGAAAGAAGATCCGGCCAAGGTCAAAGAGGACGTCAAGGCGCTGAAGAGGCAGTTCTCGAACATCCAATACTGCTTCAACGCCGGAGAGCCCGCATACGAGTACCGCAAACTCGTACCGTGATCTCTGCACAAATTCCTTACCCGCGCATCGCGCGGGTCGATTCATTTTTTCCGAAATGCTTCACGCTAATATGAATTCCCGACCGCGCATCGCACAGGTCAATCATTTATAACCAGAACTCGATTCCCAATCGGTGGACAGATATGGGATTCATGGACAAAGTATCGGCCGGAATTAAGAACGTTGATAACAAGATAGGATCCGACATCGACGAGAGCAGATATAACTCGAAGATACGCGACCTCCAGAAGGAGATCGACGAAATGAAGTCGAAGCTCGGCGACAGGATCTACCAGGCGTTCCTCAAGGGAGAGGCCTTCGACGGCAAGAAATGCTGCGAGAAAATAAAGGCAAAGTACGAGGAGATCGACAGCACCGAGAAGGAAAAGCAGGAAATGGTCGCCGCAGCCAAGGCCGAGCGCGAGAACAACCGCAAAGAAGCCCAGCAGAAGTAAGGCAGAAACCTTAGTGCTGCCGGGGTTTCCCGGCGGCGTATTCTTTTCCAATTTAGGTATAACTAATTTTATTAACAGGCCGTACATATATCATATGATGGTTTCCGGTAACCGTGAAGATTATCTGATCGAGATACTGCGTCTCACGGAAGGCGAAGGCAGGGCGAAGACCAACGATCTCGCCGATAAGCTGGGAGTTTCTCCGGCAAGCGTATCGGAGATGATAAAGGCCCTTTCCGGCGACGGTTTCGTCACGTATACAAAATATCGCGGCGCGGAGCTGACTCCCGAGGGCCTGAGCTATGCCAAACAGCTTCGGAAGAAACACCACATAATGGAACGCTTCCTGACGGACGTTCTCGACCTGGACAGCGACACGGCTCACATGGAGGCCCATAAGATGGAGCATGTCATCTCGGACGATTCTGCGATCAGGATATGCAGGATCATAGGCACCCCGGTGGACGATGACTGCTCCTGCTGCGAATCGCAATGCAGGGCGGCAACGGGCCTCGGCCGGATAAGCAAGAAATTGAACGAAATGACGCAGGGAGATTGCGGCCGCATATCGCATCTGAAATGCGAAGATCCGAAGACGGTCAAGAAACTGATATCCATGGGATTTGTCCCCGGAAGGGACGTCTGCATCGGCAGCAACGGTTCCAGGTCAGGTCCGAAGGTCGTTACCGTCGGTAACGCGACCTTCGCACTGGATTCTGAGATGGCGTCGTTCGTTTATGTTGAGCCGAGTGATGATTGATGCAGGACGGAATGTTCACCGCGGCCCTTGTCGGGCAACCTAACGTGGGGAAATCATCGTTGTTCACAAGGCTGACGGGAGTCGGAGTCATATCTTCCAACTACGCAGGCACCACCGTAACATTCGAGGAAGCGGTGGTCACCAGAAAGGGAAACAAGGTCAGAATATACGATCTGCCAGGGACTTACGGCATGTCCGGGAACTCCGACGACGAAGAGGTCGTGCTCGAGATGGTCCGGGACCCAGACATCGATTCCGTCATCGTGGTAGCAGATGCCACCAATCTCCAGAGCAGCCTCGTGCTGTGTTTCGAGGTCATAGAACTGGGCCTCCCATTGATACTTGCGGTCAACAAGGCCGATGAGGCCCGCAAGAAATACGATACGGACTACAAGGAGCTGGAACGCATCCTGGACGTCCCTGTCGTACCGGTATCGGCGAAGACGGCGGAAGGAGTGGACGAGCTCGCGGACGCCCTCTGCGAAGGACGCGGAAGGAGGTCGACGTTCCAGGTTAGGTACGAGCCCCATCTGGAGGAAGCCATCGATAACATCATAGGCCATCTCAAGAAGATAAGGTTCGACCAGCGGGGCACGGCCGTAAAACTGATGGAAGGCACAAAGACCTTCATAGAGGGGGTCATGCCAGCGACGGCCGAAATCGCCTCCATCCTCCGCGACAATTTTGAAAGGGAACATAACGAGACATCCGACATCGCGATAGCCAGAGAGAGATATTCGGTTTCGGATGCCATAGTGAGGAAGGTTCAAACAAGGACACAGACCAAGTTCAGCCGCAAGGACAGGCTGTCCGAGATGATGATCACGCCATCAACGGGAATACCGATCCTCATTGCCGTAGGATTGATGCTTTTTGTGACGATGATCTTCCTGGGGTCGCTGCTTGACGAAGCGGTGAGCTATGTCTACGACACCCTCATAGGCAACTCTCTCGCCGATTTCGGCGCAGACAAAGGCGGGGAGATGGGCAGGGCGATCATGCTCGGCATCGACGGGAGCATCAGAGCGATACTTACCCTGGTCATCCCGTACATAATGGTGTTCTACATAATACTGGGCGTACTGGAGGACACAGGCTATCTGCCCAGGGCCGTGGTGCTTGTCGATAGGACGATGCACCATTTCGGCCTTCATGGCGGCGCATTCATACCCATGATCGTGGGACTCGGATGCAACGTCCCGGCCATTATGGCCGTACGGACGATACGTTCCCGTCGCGAGAAGCTCATACTCACGTCCCTGATCGTAATGTGCGTGCCTTGTTCTGCACAGATTGCGATAATATTTGGGATAGTCGGAAAATATTCCGGATTCATTTATGCATTCGCAATATTGGTTGTGCTTCTGGCACTCATGGTGGTCCTGGGTCTCGGACTCAACCGTTTCCTGAAATACGAACCTTCCAATCTGGCGATGGAAATACCCGATCTCTCTGCGCCTTCCCTTAAGAACGTTCTTTTCAAGACCTGGAACCGCATCAAAGACTTCTTTGTGATAGCTTTTCCGCTACTCGTTGTAGGAAGCATATTGCTGGAGATCGCGCTAAGCTACAGTCTCATGGATTTTGTCATCGGACCGCTATCTTTCCTTACGGTCGGGATGCTGGGACTTCCGGCCGCGGTGATACTCGCGTTCATCGTGGGCGTTCTTAGGAAAGAGATGGCCGTGGGGATGCTTGCGATAATCGCGGCAAGCACGGGGATAATGGAGCTCGCATCGTTCATGGGTCCGGAGCAGTTCTTCGTTTTCGGGCTCGTCATGGCAATATATATGCCGTGCCTTGCCACCATAGCGGTAATATGGCGCGAGATGGGATGGAAGGAGACCATTGCGGTATCGGCACTTTCTATCGGCACCGCCATTGCGATCGGAACGCTGGCGAACTGGATCCTGATGGCCTTCTGATCAGCGGTGCGTGAACACGGTCTCTACCTTTTCGGGCGTGACCTTCTCCAGCCTTACGAAGCCGACCCTCTCGAACTGCACAGTGTCGTTCTTCTCTTTCAGCACCGAGTCTTCGGCAAGTCCTTCCAGGGTCGTCCCGTCGGGCATGAGGATCGTCGCAGGTATGCTGCCGCGACATACCCATTGGACGGCGCGGACCCCTGTCTTGAGTATCGACACGTCGTTTCCGTCGTAAGCGGCCGGTGTTCCGTATTTTATGTTGCACAGGTCCTTCAGCCTTATCTCCTTGACATCGGCGAAGATCTTCGAGTCGTCGGCGGAGATGAACACCGTGTTGCTTCCTTCGATGGTATATTTCCGAGTTCCGCGTTCCGGGCGGTCGGGATGCAGCGGCGCGAAACCGCATATCTTTTCTGCGCCCGATATGTCGTATCTCACCGGGTCCTGGACGAAGAAGTATCTGTTCGAAGTCTCGTCGATTATGTCCCGGTTCATGCCATACAGATTGTCCCAGGAGAACTGTATATCCACTGACTTCATTCCGGACTCCACCCAGTACCGCCTGATCGCCTCAGGCCTGATCCCTCTCCTCTCCAGAGCCCTGACGGTCCCGGTCCTCACATCGTCCCAGCCCGAGTACTCCCCATCGCGGATGCACTGCTTGATGATCGATGTCTTCAGGACCGAGTCGGGTATGTTCACCAGTCCATAGTGGTAGTAGTTAGGCTTCTTCCATCCGAAATAGTCGAAGATGTATTCCTGTCTGTTCGTGTTGTTCAGATGGTCTTTTCCGCGTATCACGTGGGTCATTCCCATCAGGTGGTCATCGATCGCCACCGAGAGGTTCATCATGGGATAGGCGCAGTACTTCTCGCCCAAAAGGGGGTGCGGATGATATACGATGCGCAACGCAACGAAATCCCTGACCGCAGGGTTGGGATGTTTCAGATCGGTTTTGACGACCGCAACCGCCTCCCCTTCGCCGTATCCTCCGGACAGCAGCCTGTCGTATCTCTCGAGCTGCACTTCTACCGGAAGCTCCCTGCAGGGGCACGCCTCTCCCTTCTCCTTAAGTCCGCGCCAGTCGTCGCCGTTGCATGTGCAGATGTAAGCCTTCCCCATCTCGATGAGCCTTCTTACATGGTCGTAGTATATCTCGAACCTGTCGGATTGTATGTATGTCTCGTCGATCCTCACGCCAAGCCAATCAAGGTCCTCCGGGATCATCCGGTAGGCGTCCGGGTCTATCTTCTCCGGGTTGGTGTCCTCCATCCTGAGGATCAGTTTCCCCCCGTATCTCTTTACATACTCGTCGTTTAGGACCGAGACCCGGGTGTGGCCTATATGCAGAGGGCCCGAGGGGCCAGGAGCGATGCGCATCACGATTTTGCTGTTGGCATCTTCCAGCGCCGGAAGCTCGTATTTGCGCTCTTTCTTCTCTTTCACGAGCATGGAGGAGTCCATCTTCTCAAGCTCGGACGTCTGGCGCTCGAGCCCCATTGCGTTAACCTCGGAGACAATGGAATCGACAAGTTCCCCTATCTCTGCCGACCTGGAGCGACATTCCGGGAAACCGCCGAGGATCTTTCCCAGAACGGCCTTCGGGTTCGCCTTCCCTTTGAAAAATACAGCGTTCTGAAGCGCGAACTTTTTGATAGTCTCTTCCAGGCTCTCCGATGTCATCGGCCATGAATTCTGATGCTTATATAAATCGTTGACCGCTCGGTCCTCACTTATAATTAATACCTCCGAGATAATCTGCATTCATGACAGTCAAAGAATCGCTCACCGGTCCGTTCGAAAAAATAGAGAGGAATGTGGACCCGGCATCCGGAGAGGTGACGGAGATCCTTGCCAAAGAACAGGCGAAGACTTTCTACTTCACGGGCCTGAACGGCGGCAAGGCCATCGGCAACCGCTTCTCCACCAGAGAGAAGATCGCCGGTGCGCTGGGCATAAAAACGTCGGAGATAGTCGATGCGATGGCGTCCGCTGTAAGCGGTCCCAAACAATACGCCGAGACCAGGGACCCGGCCTTCAGAGAGGTTTCCGTCAAGGTCGACTTAACAGAAATGCCCATTCCGAAATACTATCCGGAGGATGGCGGATGCTACATATCCGCAGGCGTCATAGTCGCTGAATGGAATGGGATAAGGAACGTTTCTTTCCACAGGATGATGATAATGGACCGCGACACGATCGCTGTCCGTCTCGTACCCAGGCATCTTTTCACCATGCACAAGGCTGCAAAAAAAGAAGGAAAGGAGCTTAAGATATCCATTTGCATCGGAGTTCCGGCCGAGGTCCTTCTGGCTGCGGCCACTTCGATGGACTACGGGGCCGACGAGCTCGAGGTGGCCTCCGCTCTGCGCGTTAACGCCGGAAAGTCCCCGCTGGAGGTCGGCAGGTGCGACAACGGCCTTCTTGTGCCGGCTGATACCGACTATGTTCTAGAGGGACGCATAACGCTGGAAGAGACGTCGGAAGGGCCGTTCGTGGACATAACCGGAACATACGACATGGTGAGGCAGCAGCCGATAATCAAGATCGACAAGATCTGGACATGCAGGGACCCGATATTCCATCTTCTGCTTCCGGGAGGATGGGAGCACTTCCTGCTTATGGGGCTCCCCAGGGAGCCGATGATCCTCAGGACCGTAAGGCAGGCCGTACCCAGGGTCAAGGCCGTCCGCCTGACCGAGGGAGGTTGCTGCTGGTTCAACGGGGTCGTGTCGATAGCCAAGAACAAGGAGGGCGACGGTGTCAACGCCATCATGGCCGCATTCACAGGCCATCCCTCGATGAAACAGGTCATCGTCGTCGATGACGATATCGACATCTCCGACGACCGGGAGGTCGAATGGGCCGTGGCAACGAGGATGCAGGCAGATAGGATAATCATGATACCCGGAGCCGCCGGTTCGTCGCTGGACCCAAGCAGCAACGGTACCACGTGGAAGGTCGGCTACGACGCGACTCTTCCGCTGGACGCCGATCCGGCACTGTTCAGGAAGGCGCTTGTGGCCAGGAACTGACGTAGGTCTTAAAATAAGCGGAAGCATACCGAAGAGCATATCCCAATGGGAAAGGTGAACAAATGGCAGTAGAAGATGTCGGGGAGAAGAACAGGAAGCGCAACAACAAGATCATAGGGACTGTGATGTTCCTTGCAGTGCTGGCAGTTACGGTTTTCGCGTTCTTCTACTACCCTAACTGAGTAAATAGTTTAATTTCAACTGTGCCAGGGATTGCGACGGACGATCGTTTCCTCGCGTCCCGGCCCAATACTTACTAAATCTACGGGGACCTTGAGCCCGTCCTCGATCAGCGAAACGTAGGACTTCATCCCCTCGGGCAGAGCGTCGTAACCGTTCTTGACGACCTCTGCAGTATCATCCCATCCTTCCCAGCCCTTCACAGTATTGTATACGGGCTTTGCGGCCTCGAGTTTGGAAAGCGAGGCGGGGAAGTGCTTTACGATCTTGCCGTCTATCTCGTATGCGGTGCATACCTTGACCTCTTTGTATCCGCAGAGCACGTCGATCTTGGTTATGGCTATGGAAGTGAAACCGTTGAGTCTTGCAGAGTGCTCCGCCTGCACGAGGTCCAGCCAGCCGCACCTGCGTCCGCGGCCCGTCACGACGCCGAACTCTCCGCCCAGCTTCTGAAGCGCTTCCTCTTCTTCTCCTTCCATTTCGGTCACCATCGGGCCTTCGCCTACGCGCGTGGTGTAGGCTTTGAGGCACCCGACCACGCTGCCGATTCTCCTGGGAGCGACGCCCGACCCGGTGCAGGCCCCGCCAGCGCATGTCGATGACGACGTAACGTAAGGGTATGTTCCGTGGTCAATATCCAGCATCGCGCCCTGCGCGCCTTCGAAAACAACATTTTTGCCGGCATCGAGCGCCTCGTTGATCAGGACAGAGGTGTCACATACCAGACCGTCGACCATATCGCGCCATCGCATCATTTTTGCGAAGAGCGATTCGTTGCTGCATTGGCATTTTTCAGCATCCATCATTTCGAGGAGGTCTTTTTTGTAGGGGATCAGGAAAGAAATCTTTTCCTTGAGAAGGTCCTCTTCGTAAAGGTCTCCGACCCTGAAACCGATTCGGGATATCTTATCCTGGTATGCGGGACCTATGCCTTTTTTCGTAGTCCCGACCGGTTTGTTGCCACGGTATTTCTCCTCGGCCCCGTCCAGCTTTTTGTGATAGTTCATGATGAGGTGCGCACGGTCAGAGATTTTCAGGTTGGCAATGGTGCCTCCCGCTTCGACGATTCGTTTTATCTCGTCTTCCATCTCTTCCATGTTTATGACCACGCCGTTACCGATAACGGCCGTCTTGTCCGGCCTCAGGACCCCGGATGGAAGCGCCTGGAGCTTGAAGGTCTTGCCATCGATTATGATGGTGTGGCCGGCGTTGTTTCCGCCCTGGAATCTGACAACCATCTCGGCGTCCTCTGCGAGATAGTCCGTGATTTTTCCCTTACCCTCGTCTCCCCACTGTGCGCCTATGATTACTAAACCCGGCAACCTCTCACCAAAACCTCAAGAACGTTCCCCTATAAAATGTCTTATCGGCGCGCGTCGGGGCTGGAAGAACGGTAAACATCGATTATTTCGCTAAGAGGGAGGTCGGTCTTGAAAGATGTCGGGGACATGTGCGTCCTGGATGCTTTTCCGTGCTGGCACAATGCATCGACCATGATTTCTATCTTTGGCGGCGACATTTTTATGTGGGAAGATAATTCGCTCAGATCATAGACGAAAACCTCTGAATCTATCTCCCTTCTCCAAAGTTCCAGCATCTTGCTGCATCTGCGTTCGTCCGCCATCCCTTCGGGAGACATGCCATTGAGGATTTCGGGGTCGTGCAGATTCCCGGTCCAGAACGGGCCGAGACGGTGCATCTCGTCGGGTCTGGAGGAGATGGACCGCTCCATCGTCCTGGTGTCATACCTCATGTATCCCAGTTGAGAGAGGGTCCTGTCTGCCGCCTCGGCCCCCTCCGTCACCCGCACGTAAGTCCTGTAGTAATGGTCAGCTGAGAAAGAAAGCATCGGAGACATTCCGCGGTCGAATTTCGCCAGCTCCCTGGCTATTGTGCACATGAGTATGCGCAATCCCCCTTCGTGGCACATGTATCCCCTCACCGGTTCCGACTGATATCTGCGGCGGCATTTGGCGGAATGGGCGCCGGCCAGCGGTGCGGTGTCGGTGGCGGTGATAGCCAATATGCCCTTTCTGCTGCACCCTCTGATCGCAGACTGTATGAAAGGCGCCGGGGACCCGAAAGGGTCCAGGTCCACATATCCGAAAGCGTGCTCCGAGAATAGTATGTGGAGGTCCTTGTTCGACGGAGTGCAGTTTCCTAGGCCGTTAAGTTCGATGTTCTTCCTCACATACTCCATAGAGCCAGGGTTGATGTCGTTTGCCGTGACCTCTGTTCCGGGGACCTCGTTGGCTATGCGCGCCGCGCGCGCTCCGGTGGCGGTCATGGCATCCGCGACGGTTATGCCGGGACTGAGCGAACGCAGGAGCATCACGCTGACGTCACGGTTGAAAGCCATCTGCTCGTTGAAGAAAATCTCTGAATTTTTCTTTCCCGGTCCGCCTGAAGAATGCTCCGAAGGCACCGAGAGAAGGGTGCCCCCTTCCTTGACAACGACATTTTTCGTCATCAGAGGTCTTCACCGTTCATGAGGTGAATGATCTTGTAAGGCAGAAGATTGCGGTTGGTCGGCGTTACTTCGAGGATACGGACATCGTCGCGCCTTCTAATGTCCTGCAGAAGGGGATTCCTTGATTTTTTGTGAAGGGTTATTATCATGGGTTTGCCGGCCTCGAGCGCCTCTTTGACAGCCTCGATGAACGCTGGACATTCGACCTCGAGCTTTCCTACCTCGTCGATCACGATGATGTCGCATTCGAGGCATGCGGATTTTATGGCTTTCACACCTACTTTTTCAAGTGCCTCGATGTCCACTCCGAGCTTCCCCACCATGATGCGGCTCTCCATCTCCGTGCTGGCGAATACTTCGGTCTCGTTTGTCACCAGATTGCGTACTGAACAGCCGGTCTTGCGCCTGCCGTCGTCTATAGGTTCGTTTATCATACCGCCTATCAGGCGGTCGCTGTCGCCCAGCATCTCTATGACGGTTTTCAGCACCTGCGTCTTTCCCGAGCCGGGGAGACCTGTGATGCCGATCTTGATATTTTGAGCCATAATTTCCTTACCCAGAGTACACCTGTATAGCGTTCCTAATATATAGTATATTCACGGTTGGGGCAGATCCTCGATATTGGACACGAACATAAGCGGATATCCAATCTCTGGGTCATAGCGCATTTCTGCTGTGACGGACACTCCCTGTATCCTGATTTTCACAACAACATCTATTTTTTCCCCTGTGAGGGAGAAATATGAATATCTGTCCCTTGACTTGCTGAAAACACCACGGTCTATATGAATGCTGGCACTCTCGACGTAAGGTTGCGAGCATATGCTTTTTTCCATTGCTGCCTCTAGGGCCTGCACGCCCTCTGAGTTGATCGGCGTTCCCACGAACTGGTGGTACACCGTACCCATTTTGATGCCCGCCTCGAACAGCGCCCTTTCCCTTATGGAACAATTGAACCTGCCGGCAGCCAAAGACTCCCTGTCAGTCATCCTGTGGGTGAATGCGCTTCGATTATATTTTTATAGCCTACGACCGAAGTAAGGGTTTATTTACAGAATCGTATAACGGCGCGATGGAAATCACTCTAGAATCCATTCAGCAGCTCAAAAAAGAGAAGAATGCAGTGATACTTGCGCACAATTACACCTTGCCCGAGGTCCAGGACGCGGCAGATTATGTAGGTGATTCCCTTGGCCTATCGCGCAAAGCCGCGGAGACCGAGGCAGAAATGATAGTTTTCTGCGGAGTCAGCTTCATGGGCGAGACGGCTAAGATATTGAACCCCGATAAGAAGGTCCTCATTCCGGAGCCGAGGGCCGGCTGCTCCATGGCGTCGATGTGCACGGCCTCCCAGGTACGTGAAATGAAAAAACTTCATCCCGAGGCGGCGGTCGTGGCATATGTGAACACGACCGCGGAAGTCAAGGCTGAAGCCGATATATGCTGCACATCTTCAAACTCCGTAAAGGCCACCTCTTCCCTGGAGGAGAAGGACATAATCTTCGTTCCCGACATGAACCTGGCCGCCTATACGGCCCGCAAGCTGCCGGAGAAGAACATAATCCCGTTCCACGGGTACTGCTCCGCACATCACGGGATCACCGCATGGCAGATCGTAGACCTTAAGACGCTTCACCCCGGGGCGGACATAGTCAGCCATCCGGAATGCGCATCTGAAGTTCTCGATATCTCCGACTATATAGGGTCAACCGAGAAGATGATCGACTATGTGCGAGAATCCTCGAACAGCGAATTCATAATAGCCACCGAAGTAGGCATGCTCTACAGGCTTGCGAAGGCGCGTCCCGACTCCAAGTTCTATTTCCCTCCCAACGCACTGTGCCAGACTATGAAGATGACAGATCTTCGACTTATCTGCAGGGCACTGACCCAGGAGAAAGAAGAAGTAGTTCTCGACCCCGAGATATCCAGAAGGGCCAGGATACCGGTGGAGAGGATGCTCTCCCTGCGCTGATCAGCGGTACATCATCTCCCAGCCGCCCTTCGGGATGAGCTCCTTCAGCTCCCCATCGTGGAGGTCTGCGGTCTGGAAGGAGAGTTTTATAAGGTGCTTTATGAGGCTCTGGGACGGGACGCCGTCTATGTAGCTCTGTATGACCTTGAATGAGATGAAGCCCTCGTCGGAATCCAATACGAAGCTGCCGTTGTTGATCGTGTTGTTGATCTTGTTGAGTTCGACTGTCAGTTCTTCCCTCTTGCCGGGAGGGACCTGGAACATCAGGCGGCAATAGATGTTAAGGGTCTTGTGTTCGTCGTCGGCGGCAAGGACCATGCCAATGGGCATATCCTCTCCGTTCGCTGTGAGATAAACTACCGGCTCGTCTTCCGAGACCTCGTACTTGTAATCGAAGCTGTCAAGCGCCTTGCAGACAGCATCCTTCACCGACATCGCGCTCCTCCTCCTGAACATTCCGACCACGTACGGTGATGTGCATATGGGTATTTGTTTTTTGACAATTCACGCGATTCCGGGATAAAGACAATATCTCTCCTGCGCATCCGGGTCACGAGGAAGGCCGGATGAAGATGATTTCATGCTGATCTGTGATGAGCCCTATGAGTGCCGACGGCCCCTCAATCCTTTTCATAGTCCGACATGCACATGTAGGAGATGAAATCGCTCAGTTTCATGCCGCTTTCCCATCTCATGATTAAATTGCCGTTGTTCGAAACGTCCATTTTGGGAATGCGTCTGTTCAGCAGACCGCATCTTCCCCTGAGCGGTGTCTCGGAAGGTATCGTGAAAACCCTCCAAGGGTCCCCCCTGACCCCTTTGAGCCTGTATGCGTAGATGGGTATCAGATGAGACTTCTGGCACTCTTCCAGCATCTGGTCTGCCTGTTCGGTAAGCCGGGTGTTCCTGCTGAAATGCATCGTGCTCTCGTTGGAGCTCTTGACCTCGATAGGAAATGAGAAGTCCCATCGGAGGGCAACAAGGTCGACCCCCAGGGAACCAGCCGCCCTAACTACGAGGAAAGGCTCCCTCAGCATCGAGTTGTAGGCTTCAGCCTCGATATCGTCGCAGGTCTTCACCATCTTGGCAATGATCTTCGGGTCCCCTGAAAGTAGGTATTTCAGCTCTCTTTCGTAGATGTCGCCCGGAGGGGCCATGAAGTAAAAGTGCGTAAGGTGTTTATAAATCGGACCATGGGATGGCCGAAAGTGCCGAAACTGTCAGGGAGACAGTCTCGATACGTCCCTGGGGAAAAGGATCGCCTCCCTTATGTTGGGAAGGTCGAGCATCTTCACCAGCAGCCTTTCCGTTCCGATCCCCCATCCGCCGTGCGAAGGCATCCCGTATCTGAAAGCTTCGAGGTAGAATTCGAAATCCTTTGGGTCGAGTCCTTTCTTTTCCATCCTTTCGATCAAACGGTCGATGCGGTGCTCCCTCTGCCCGCCCGAAGAGATCTCCTGCCCTCTGTAGTCCAGGTCGAAGGAGTATGAGTAGGAGGTCCCGTCCTTCTCCATGATGTAGAACGGTTTTGCATCCTCAGGATACTCGCAAATGAAATAGAGGTCGAATCCTTTCGATGACATCCGGTCTCCGACGATCTTCTCACCCTCGGTACCAAGGTCTTCTCCGTCTTTGATGTCTAGCCCGCCCTCGCGCACTATCCCGAGGCACTCCTCATAGGTAAGGCGGGGATACGGTAAAGCAGGTACGTTGATGTCCTTGCCGAGTGCCGCAAGCTGTTCAGCACCCCTGTCTTTGATACCCCTCAGAACGAAATCCACGATATTTTCGATCATGGACATGACGTCCTCCTCTGATGATATCCAAGACATCTCGCCGTCGAAAGATACGAATTCCGTCACGTGCCTGTTGGTGTTGGAGTTCTCGGCACGGAATGCGGGAGATATCTCGTAAACACGGTCGAGCCCCGTCGACATAAGGATCTGTTTGTAAAGTTGCGGACTTTGCGCGAGATATGCTTCCCTTCCAAAATAATCGACTTTGAAGAGGGTCGCGCCGCCCTCGGCCCCCGAGGAGTTGATCTTCGGGGTGGAGACCTGTACGAATCCATTCTCCCTGCACGCTTCTGCGATCAGCCCGAACATAATCGACTTGAGCTCGAATATGGCCTTGATCTCAGGTTTGCGGAGGTCCATGAACCTGTGGTTCAGACGGGTATCCATTTCAACATTGACCTTGTCTACCACACCCATAGGGAGAGGCACGGCCGCCTCGGACACGATCTCTGCGGAAGTGGGTATTATCTCGAATCCAAGTGCAGTCTGGTTGCTCTCTTTCACCTCGCCCGTCACCGAAACCGCCGACTCCCTGGAAAGTGTTGTCAGCATCTCGAAAAGCCCCGGTTCGATCTTTTTCTTGGGCATGGTCACCTGCACCGTGCCGAACCTGTCTCTGAGCGTCAGGAAGGATATGCCCCCCAGATTTCTTATGTCCTGTGCCCAGCCGTTGACGGTCACAGTACCGTCTCCAGCCTTGATGGTCTTAGTGTTCCTGATGAGGGTCATTTAATCGAACGGTTATATCCGCTTATCATAAATAACTTCAGCCTTGGCTTCCCAGCACTGCGTGCGGGAATAAGTATTATAAATGGAATCGCCTACTCGGTCTAGTTTCGAGATGGGTGTATCCATGTCAGAGGAAAAAGTAACAGTATCAGTGATAAAGGCGGACGTAGGGTCCGTTGTTGGACATTCTAAACCGCACCCTTCGATGCTCGAGGCATCCAGGGAGGTCCTCAGGGACGCACAGAAACAGGGCGTGGTCGAGGATTTCTATGTTACTCGCGTCGGAGACGACATCAACTTATTCATGACCCATTACAAGGGTGCCGGCAACCGCGACGTCCACGGCGCCGCCTGGGAATGCTTCCAGAGGGCGGCCAAGATCGCCAAGTCCATGAAGCTGTACGCCGCAGGGCAGGACATACTCACGGACGCGTTCTCCGGAAACGTTAAGGGAGCAGGCCCCGGTTCGGCCGAGTTCTCCTTTGTAGAGAGGAAATCGGAGCCGTTGTTGTTCTTCATGGCGGATAAGACCGAGCCGTCCGCATATTCGCCGATCCTATCCAGGATATTCCTGGACCCGTTCACGACGACCGGGCTGGTGATCGACGCCAGGGCCAAGATGGGATTCGACGTTGAGATCCAGGACGTCATGGACCACAAGAAGGTTGTCATGTCGTCGCCCGAAGAGACGCTCAGCATCCTGAGCCTTCTCGGAGACACTTCGAGATACGCGATCAAGAGGATCGACTCCAGGGCAGGCATCGGGCCAGCATGCGTGGTGTCCACAGACAAGCTCAACCTCACGGCCGGTAAGTATGTAGGTAAGGACGACCCGGTGTGCGTATGCCGCGCCCAGAGCGGACTGCCTTCAGTAGGCGAATACCTTCAGCCTTTCGTCAATCCCACAATAGTGGCGGGCTGGATGAGGGGTTCCCACTACGGAGCACTGTACCCCTGCTCGCCTGAGGACTCGGACCCCGTCTATTTCGACGGGCCCCCGAGGATATGCTGCCTGGGTTTCCAGCTCAACGATGGAAAGCTTCAGGGCCTGGAGCCGATGAACTCCAAGAACGGAGAGCACGTGCCCGTCGACTTCTTCAAGGGCGAGACCTGGAACAAGGCAAGGGAAGATGCCATAAAGGCGTCCATGCTCATGAGGAGCCAGGGCCCGTTCATGCCCTCGATACTCGGACCGGAGGAGATGGAATACACCTCTCGGCCGGAGGTCCTCAGCTCTCTCACGTCGAGGTTTGAGAACATTGAGTGAGAAAAAGTTTCACAGACCGGTAATCGTAGTGAACTTCAAGGCGTACCAGGAGGTCAACGGACCAGGCGCCTTGGAGCTCGCCAAGATATGCGAGAAGGTCTCAGAGGAGTCGGGGCTGAAGATAGGCATATGCCCGCCGATGGTCGACCTCGGATACGTGGCCAGGAACGTGGATATCCCGGTGTTCGCTCAGAACATCGACCCACGGGCACCCGGGTCGGCCACGGGATGGGTCACGCCTGCCATGGTCAAGGCATGCGGTGCGGCCGGAACACTGATCAACCACACGGAGCACAAGATACGGTTGAACGAGATCTCCGAATGCACTGACCTCGCCAAGGCATCGGACCTTATCACCCTGATATGTTCCGACAATGACAGGGTCGCGGCGCAGGTGGCACAGTTCCGTCCCGATTTCATCGCGGTGGAGCCCCCCGATCTGATCGGAGGGGACCTTTCCGTCACCAAGGCAAACCCGGCGATCATCGAGAATACGGTGGATGCGGTCAGATCGGTCAACCATACTGTCATGATCCTCTGCGGTGCGGGCGTCAAGACCGGGGCAGATGTGAGGGCGGCTCTCGACCTGGGAGCCGACGGTGTGCTTCTCGCTTCCGGCGTCGTAAGGTCCAAAGATCCCGAGGCAACGGTCAGGGACCTGGTGCGGAAGGTCTGAGCCCGGCCATTCTCGGCGACGGCCGGATTCTACATACTGAGTATCACTAATTGTAGTTGGCACTCTGATATGCGGGAACGCAGACAAGAGGGCGATGAGGCCACCGGTTCTGATACTCTTGGCGGTGATGGTCGCTGTCACACCCGCTTTCACGGCAACGGAGGATGTGGCTGCCGTACCCGACGGAATTTTAATTTCCGAGGTTCAGCCGAAAGGAACCGAGGGATTGTCGTTGCATAATTTCGGCGACCGCTGGCTGGATATGAAAGGGCATAGCCTTTCGGATGGTGAAGGCAAGATCGTTTTCACAAGATCGATAATGCTGGGGCCTTCGGCAGACATTACCGTTTCATTCGACGCCGATTCGGTCCAGACTTTCCTTGACCGTCCCGGGGACGAAGATTTTTTTGCATACGAGGTCGGCACATCCGGAATTACTGCCGATAAAAGATTCAAACTTGCAGACGCAGGGGATGGCCTTTGTCTCTTTGACCCCGGGAACGTGTTGATCGATTCGGTCTGCTGGGGAAATGCGACCGTCGAAGGCTGGAGCGGCCGGTCTGGAGACAGGCCCACAGAGGACAGATATCTTGTCCGTCTTTCTTCGTCGGACACGGATACGGCGGAAGATTGGAAGCTGACCCGTCCAGGCATGACAGACCGGCCGTGCGTCACGTTCACTGCTGACGTGACTCCGTTCACATTTCCCGAATGCCGTGGCTCGCACATCTACAATGCCCTCGAATCAGCGAGAGAGGAAGTCCTTATTTCGATCTACCAGTTGACAAGCAGGGAGACCGCCGCCCTCCTGTGCCTCCTCGCAGGGAGCGGTGTGAGTGTGAACGTCCTGTTGGAAGGATCCCCTTTGGGAGGAAGGGAAATTGTTAACACCGAGCGTATGATGATGAAAAATCTGGTTGACTGCGGCGGAACGGTGAGGTTCATCAACGATCCGAACTCTGGAGACAATAGAGATTACGGCAGCAGATTCACGTATGTACATTCCAAATACGCTGTCATAGACGGAAAAACGACCATAATCACATCCGAGAACTGGACCGAATCCAATATGGGCGCGGGAGAAGGCAACAGAGGATGGGGAGCCGTGTTGGAAAGCGAGGATTGCGCGTCATATATGCGGGATATATTTTTCAACGACAGCAGCAATGCCTTCGGAGACTGCAGGGATCTGCTGGAACTCTACCCGCAACAGGCAGGTTTCGAAGGAAGCATGGCCTATTCCGATCCCGCCCTGATCTATGATGGCAGCCATGAAAGCATCACGTTCAGGGACTGCAGGGTGACGCCCGTGTTGTCGCCCGACAACTCGTACGGGCGGCTCAGGTCCATGATCGAAGGCTCTGAGGTCCGGGTGTTCGCCCAGCAGATGGACCTTTCGGATTCATATATGAGCCTGTCAGAAGAATCTCCCGCATCATGGATGGTAGAAGCGGCGTCCCGCGGTGTCGACGGCAGGTTGATTCTAGATATCACCAATGATACCGGAAGCGAATATGCAGAAATAGGGCTGATCAACACCACCACAGGTCTGAAGGCTGCGGGGATCAGCGGAGGCGAGGGATTCCGACTGACGCACAATAAGGGCGTCATAGTCGATGACAGCGTGTGGATCGGCTCCGTGAACTGGACCAACACATCTTTTTTTCATAACAGGGAGGTGGCGGTGATCATCGATTCCCCCGGCGTGACGGATTTCTTCTCATCGCATTTCATGGAAGATTGGGACGACAACTATGCTTTCGGTAAAATTAATCTGGAGATCCTTTGTTCGGGGGACAGGTTACCTTCCGATTTTGGTTCTTTTGAGGTATCGATTTATCCGAAAGGGGATTACACGATCCTGTGGGACATATACGGGGACGGAAATCACATCCGAAGCTCCGCTATCGCCAAGATATCTTACGAAGGGTTGGAGCCTGGAAGGCACACGCTTATCGTAACGGTAACGGACGAAGATACAGGAAGGTCTGCTTCAGCATCTGTCGAATACATCGCCGAAGAACATCACAAACGTACCGACAGTATTAATGTCAACTTTGTATACTTGGCTATAGGGGCGTCGGCCTCCGCGGTAGCTCTGAGGATCGTCAGAGCAGAAAAAACTCGGGATCTACCAGAAAAACGGAAGAGGAGATATCGGTGATAGTAAGACAGATGTCCGAAGAGGACCTCCCGCGCGTTTACGCAATCGCCTTGAGTTCGCTAGACGAGTACTACTTGCCCGAGATTTTTTCATACTTTCTAAATCAGTGGCCATGCGGGCAGCTCGTGGCATGTTCAGTAACAGGGAAGGTGATCGGATTCATCTGCGGCTCCCGTCTGGGGCCGGACCGCGTGGGGATAGCTCTTCTGGCGGTCGAAAGGGAGGGCAGATGCCGCGGAGCGGGATCTGAGCTTTTGGCAGCGTTGAGGAACCGCGCCGTTGCGGAGGGCGCATACACAGTGCAACTGGAGGTCCGCAAAGAAAACGAGGCCGCGATTCGTTTCTACAAGGCCCGCGGGTTCATAATCGCCGAGGATTTGCCGGTATTCTACAACAACGGCGGGGACGGGATCAGGATGATCGGGGCCACAATCCAGAACTCGTGATCATCCCGATTGTTTTCTGGTTCTTCCAACATCTATAACTATTCGTAAGGCCGTTAAGTGTTGAGGTAAAAACATGGAAAACGAAGAACCATACTATTGTTGCTGCTGCGACGAAGATGAAGTAAGCGAAAGAATCCCTCTCATCGGAGAGGACGCCCCCGCTTTCAAGGCGAACACAACACAGGGAGAGATCAACTTCCCGGCCGACTTCAAAGGAAAATGGGTCATTTTATTCTCTCACCCCGCCGATTTCACGCCTGTCTGCTCTACCGAGTTCATGACATTTGCAGCGATGGCGGACGAGTTCAAGGCGCTCAACACCCAGCTCGTCGGTATCTCTATCGACTCCATCCACTCGCACATCGCCTGGCTCAGGTCGATCTGTCAGATGGAGTGGGGGCCGCACAAGAAAGGTGTCGAGATCGCATTCCCTCTGATCGACGACGTGAGCATGAACGTTGCCAACAAATATGGAATGGTCCACGATAAATCCTCGACCTCCGCGGTGCGTGCGACCTTCATCATCGACCCCGTCGGTAAGATCAGGACGATCCTCTACTACCCGGCAAGCACCGGGCGCAACATGGAAGAGATCAAGAGAGTGGTGATCGCTTTGCAGAAGGCGGACAAGGACAAGTGTGCCACGCCCGCCAACTGGAAGCCCGGGGACGATGTGATCATCCCCGCACCCGGAAGCTGCGGTGCGGCCAAGGACCGTGTGGCGGACAAGTCCGAGGACAAGTATTGCTACGACTGGTTCCTTTGCTTCCGCAAAGAAAAGAAGCAGTAAAATCATTTAGGGGCGAAAGCCCCTTTTAAATTTCTTGTTCAATTGAACATGCTGTCGTCCGGAACATGCTCATTCTGGAAATAATACTGTGATTTTTCCTTCTGAGCGCTGGACACATCTTTCGAAAGGCCCTTGGTGTATGAACCGTATTTGTTCTTGATCTGTTCCTCGACGGGCATCGCGCGCTTCAGCGCCCTGCGGACGTGTTCAGCGGTTATGATGTCCTCTCCGTCGACCACAGCGATGTCCCCTGCGGCGCGGATCAGCCCCCCCATCTCCCTGAGCCTGAGGGTCAGGGAGTTGGACTGCTCGTCCAGTTTCGCCCTGCGGCGTCCTTCTTTGATGAGCTCTTCCACTGCGTGTATGTCCGCATGGGGGATGCGCCCGTCCTTCTGGACCTCCTGGGCTACGAACTGGGCATATTTGGCGCGGTTCTCGCTGTTGTCCGGCATGACCGTGTCGACCAGCACTTCGTATCCGTTGCCTATGATGCGCGAGCGCAGCGGGGAGAGGATGTTCTCGATGTCCTGGATGTTACATGCCGCAACCAGAATGAAGTCGCATGGGACGGCGTCGACCCTGACGCTGGCGCCTGCAGATTGCGGGTTGTGCCCTGTTATCGGGAACGTCTTGTCCTGCATGGCGGTTAGAATGTATCTTTGGAGATTGCCGAGATGGGATATCTCGTCGATGAACAGGACTCCCTCGTGGGCTTCGTGTATCGCTCCGGCGACGACCCTCTCATAAGCGGGGGATCCGAGCTTTTCATGTCCTCCGTACGGGTCGTGCAGGACGTCCCCGAGAAGTTCGGTCTCGGACGAACCGGTGGCCATGACAAACGGGTTCCTCCTCAGTTTCACCAATATCTTCTTATTTTTTGTGCCTTGGAGCTGGCTTCTCTTCTCCAGAGACTTCTGGTCGAGCATGCGTATGTACTCTCCGGCCCTTTCGAACACGATGGTCTCCTCGGTCCCGTCAGGCAGCGTCCTCGTGGTGTTCACGCGGTCCTTCCCGGCCAGTGTCGGTTGCCCGTTGAAGGATTCCATGAGGCTGCCGAAGAGGTCTGCGAACGGGGCGTTAACGGCGGCGCTCGTCTTTCCTGTTTGGCACTCGGGGCACACAAGGTCGTGAGGGCTGGAATACGCCCCGCACTTCTTGCAACGGAACCCTAGGCGCTCGGCGACGTTCGCCGGAGCCTTTTTGGGTTCCAGAAGCGTGCCCACCGTCTCGGCTGTGAGGTCCTCTTCGCGGACGACCTCCTTGCTGTCCAGCACTTCGAGGAGCGGCCTCTCGCTGTTCTCCGGGTTTTTCACGACGCGTATCTCATGGTTAGGCACCGGCAGGTTCAGGGAGAGCGCTTGCGCTATCATCGACTTGCCGGTGCCCGGAGGCCCGACCAGGAGCAGGTTCCTGCGTTGCGTCGCGGCGATCTTGGCCATCTGGATGGCCTCGTTCTGACCCAACACCCTGTCCAGGGGGTCGGACGGTAGAAGTATTTCGCCTGTCGACGCGAGCTCGGTCACATCGCTCCAGTGTTCCACGGGCCTCTTTTCTGACATGGGGCTTCCTCAGTAGAAATCGTCCTTTGCCCAAAGGGTCATATCGGCCGGCAGTTTGGAGACCTTCCCCTTGCGGGTGGCGACCACGACTCCGATCTTCTTCTCGTCGCAGACGTCCACTATCCTCTGGGATATCACTCCGTCGAAGACTATGGACGCTATCCCCTCGCCCTCTTCCTTGAGGGTGTCGGCGAGGCTCTTCACTGCGACTTCTTTGACGACCTTCTTCTCAGCGTCGAGCAGTTTTGCGTTGTGGGTGGATGCCATGTCGGCGAGCAGGTCCCTGAAGAAGATCTGGTCCTCGGTAAGCGCTTTGTCTGCCCGCCTGGGCTTCTTTGCGCGGAGAGTCCTCGTGGGCTTCTCTTCAGCCTCTTTGTCGTCTTTCTCTTCGACTTCAGGCTTCGCCGCCTCGGTCCTCACGGCCTCGGGCTTGGAAACCTCCTGCTTCGCCGCCTCGGGTTTCGCGATTTCCTTGACCTGTTCGACCTCGGCCTCTTCGACGGCCTCGGCCTCTTCCTTCACTTCCTTCTTTCTGAACCTCTCGGCAGCCTCGGTGTTGAACCTCTCCTTCCTGGGAGCGCGGTCTTCGTCCCTGGATCTGGCGCCCTGGTTCTGGTGGCGGTCGTGGCCGGAGTGCTGTTCCCTCCTGGCAGGCCTGGACTCTTCCTCCTCCTCTTTGGGCTCCTCAGCCGAGATGCCGGTGATGCCGTTCATTTCCATGTACTGGTCTGCCGGTATCTTGTTGCGGAGGCATTTGACAAGCTGTTTCTGAGTAAGCTCCTCGACCTCCTGTGAGCGGGGTGCCCGGGCAACGAAGTCGACCTCTGCAACCTGGAAAAGCTCCTTGAGGATCAGTTCTCCTCCCCTGTCGCCATCTACGAATGCGGTAACGACCCTTTCCCTGGACAGGTCCTGGACCGTCTTGGGGATGTCCGTCCCTTCGACCGCTATGGCGTTCTTAATTCCCGATCTGAGGCAGTTGAGGACATCCGACCTGCCTTCAACGACAATGATGGACTCTGCATCTTTCACATTGGGTCCGGCAGGACACCTGTCCTTGCCGTAGGAGACTATCTCTTCGACCTGCAGGCTCTTCCGTATGTTGTCCGTAAGGTCCGAGCTGGTCCCCTTCGACTGTTTTATCAGTTCGGAAAGGAGCTCCTTGGCGCGTTCGATGACCTTCTCTCTCTTGGTTATCCTCACATCTTCGATGCCGAGGACCTTGATCGACGCTTTGCACGGTCCGACGCGGTCGACGGTCTCGAGGGCCGATGCGAGAATGACGGTCTCGACCTGGTCGAGGCTCGAGGACATCGTGACGTTTCCTTCAGACCTTCCTCCTTTAGAGGTGACATCGACCTCTATCCTTCCGATCCTTCCCGTTTTCTGGAGGTCTCTAAGGTCGAGGTCGTCGCCGAGAAGTCCCTCGGTCTGTCCGAAGATCGCTCCGACGACATCAGGCTTCTCCACGACGCCGTCGGCATTTATCTTCGCTTTAACCAAATATTTTGTAGCTGTTGGATCTGCGTACATTTGAATCATTTCCATGAAGGGATGGATATACGCCCTGCTCAGCTCTTTCTCACGGGCACACGCCCGATTCGAACTGTATTCTCGTCTCTGACCTGTAGTCTTTCCCGCTCAGCGGTGATGTGTTCTGGTCTTGGGGCCCGGTCGTTCCGACGGGGCTGCCGGTTGATAGTGAATCAGTGAACAGGGAATACTCAATTCCCTTGAGTATGCAAACACACATCGCGCTTATAAGGTTTTGCGGAAAAACGGGCAATAAAGCCCCATGAATTATGATATTGATACGATTACAGCCGATAGTCATGTTTGCGGAAATGAGGAGACGCTTTCAGGAGAATTCGGTCGTGAACCTGCATTCCGGACAGTTCTTTTTTCCAAACAGTATTCGAATTTGGTGGATATGGACAAAAAAATTAAATAGTATAACATGATGAAAAATTGTGATTGGCGGGAAAGGGCCGAGAGCGGGAAGAATGATACCTTGGGTCCTCCTGATCTTGTTGTGCGCCGTTGGGTCTGCTTCTATCGTTGCCCTTGTTACATGCGATGAGGTCGGTTGCGAGGAAGAGGACGCAATGCCGTCAACCGATTCCATCTCATGCCTTCCACACTAGGCGGTGGATGCGGGGCCCGCCCGTGGCTGCGAAACGGCATGCGTGCCGTCCTATCCGTCCGATGGTGAGGTCAGAGGGACATCTATATCGGTTCTGCACCGGCCTGCTTCATGAAGCCGCAGGTCTCCCGGTCGCAGGTGAAGAAGACGATCTGCATGTCCTTGGCCGCCTCCGAGAGCGCACGGCATGCTCCACGCTTCCTTTCCGAGTCGAAGACCAGCAGGACGTCGTCCAGGAGTATCGGCAGCTTTTCCTCCGAAAGCTCCTTCGCCACCGCAAGCTTAAGGGACAGACATACCTGCCCGGCGAGCCCGGAGCTCCATTGCCCCTTGGCCTTCACCTCGGTCCCTCCGCGTATCGAGACGTCCTTGGTACGGGGGTTGCTCTCCATGCGGTAAAGGCCCCCCGTCATCATTTCCAGGTATCTGTCTGCGGTCTGTATGACCTGCGGTTGCATGTTTTCGTAGATGTCGTCGCATGCCGTGTCGGCAATGTACCTCTCCAAAGAGAGCACGCCCCATCTCCTTATTTCCGAGTCCAGCTCGGCGCGGAGGGAGCTTCTTGCGTCCAACAGGCGCTCGGTATCCGCGTCCTTGAGTATGGCCTCTTTCTGACCGATTATCTTTCCCAGCTCCCTCTGTTTTTCTTCGATCTCCTCGGCAGGGTCGTCGGGAGGCAGGGGTGCTTCCGAACCGGTGTCGATGCCTGCCGAACCCATTATATTTCTGATGCTCTCCATCTTATTTCGGGTCTCGTCCCTTTTCTTCTTCAGAGCGACGATCCTTTCGAGTTCTTCTGCGGACCCGTAGGGTTCGAGATATCCTTCCAGGGCGCTTTTTGCCATCCGATGTCCGGAGCCCGCTTCATCCGCCGTTGTTTTCGCTTCGGATATTGCGGAAGATATCGTGATCAGCGCATTGAGTCTGCGAACGTCCGATTCGAACGAGGCCCGTCCGATCCCGGCTTCGGACGAGACGGATTCCAGCTCCGATTCGAGTCTTGCGATCTCGCTTCTCATGTCGCTCGCGCGTCGGAGCTCCGAGTCGCGTTTCTGTTCAAGGGCCCTTATACTGTCGATTTTTTCGCAAAGCCCGGCCACTTCTTCTCTCCGTGTATCTCCGGGGAATCCGCGGGATGCGATGAAATCCGAAAAGCCGTCCTCCGGAACCCTCTTCGGGAGCACGAAATAGATGGCGGCCAGCGCAGAAACCGAGGCGGCATAGATATACGGGATCCCGGAGACGAAGGCGGCCATCGCGCAGACGGCGGCCAGCGCCAAGAGCGCCAGGACGGGGACGTAATTCTTCTTCGGCATTTCCGCAACGGATGCCCTTTCGATCGTCCCGCGTCCGGTATCTGCATTCCTGACGGTCTCGGGGTTCAACCTGCTCCCCATCAGCGCGGCGACCTCCCCTCCCAGCCGGGAGGCGGAACCGTCGGCTACCTCCACAGCCGACGTCGCAGACAGGTACGAGCCTATGCTCTCGTTAAGGGACCTGATCTTCTCCTCGTTCCGCATCACGGCGGCCGGAGAGGCGCCCCCCATCTCCCTGACGAGGGATGCCAGCTTTTCATCTGCACCCTCCATTCTTTTACGCGATGCAACTTCGGAACCCGCCAGCTCCCTGTACCTCTCCATCCCCTCCGGCGGGGCCCTGTCCGCATCCGCCATGCCGTCGAGGCTCATCTCCAGCTCGCCGTACTCTTTCAGGTTCCCCTCTTGTTTTTCGTACGCATCGATGTTGGCCCTGACGGCGTCGGCCTCCGCCTTCTTATCTTTGAGCGCCGACAGTTCCGCGTTGATCCGGGCCTCGGCGCTCGCCAGTCTTTCGTACTCGGGACCCTTGGACCGGGCGGCCTTGATCGCCTCGCCGTTCTCGCTGATGTCGTCGAACAGTTTGCCTATGCCCTTGACCGCGGTCATCTTCTCGGGCCTCAGGAGATCCTCCATCCCTACGTTGATGGATTCCGATATATGCGGCATGTTCTCGCCGCCCGGTACCGTGAGGAACCTCCTTTTGATGTCTCCCGACTCGACCGCGTCCGTGTCTATGAGGTCCTCCGGGCCCATGGCGTATACGCTGCGGTAAATGTCGGGGTCGACGCCGGAGATATCCGACGGAAGCAACCCTATGCTGGAAACGATCTTGCTCCCGCTCCTGGTGACCGTGAATCTTTTTCCCGTATCGGTGACGCAGTCGATCTCCCCGGAGTCGGAGTTGGAAGTCTGCGGGTAGACGTTCTTGCGCTTCCCGGTCTTGAAGAGCGTGGTCCTCACAAACTCCTTCAGAGTGGTCTTTCCGCTTTCGTTCTCGCCGTAGCAGACTGTGAGCCCCGGCGATATCGGACCGTAATCCTTGTTGACGGCCTTTCCGAACAGACGGATGCGAACCGCCTCGATTATCATTCCGAAGCCTCCGAGAAACGCTCCAGGAGTCTGACCCTCGCATCGCCGACGAGGTTCCTGAGCTCCTCGTCGCTCATGGATTCAAAATATTTCTGCAGATATTTTTTCGAGGTCGCGGTGCTGCATATGGCCCCGATCAGACGGTCTCTTTCCATCATCATGACCGAATCTGCCACCGACGCGACCTTCGACACAAGGTCTTTCCCCCCTGCAGACGGCACGCTTTCCGGTTTCGAAAAGACCTCCATGTCCGCCACCGTTCCCGCCGACCTGTCCTGTATCGCCTTCAAAATTTCGTCGGGTTCGGACCGGATCATGTTGTCCAGCGCTCCGCGCCCTCTCACGGCGATTCTGACGACGGAGTTCTTTTTAATCCTGGAGGAAACGCTGTCGATGAAAGAGGGGAGGTCGTGTCCGGTTATATCGGCGTCTATCCTTTCCCAGACGATCTCCTGCGTCGGCACGAAACGAAGTTCCTTGACGGTGTCCGAGACCACAGTGACGACATACGCCCCCTTCTCTCCCGACTCCTTTATGCTCCTGCCCTGCGTGTTCCCGGGATACACCACATACGGCCTTTCGTGAAGCACTGCGCGTCTGTGTATGTGGCCCAGTGCCCAGTAGTCGATGTCCTTCCCTATCATGTCCGCGAGCCTGGCGGGGGCGTATGCGGAGGCATCGCTGGAATCCACGTCGCAATGGACGCATCCCACCGTGAAAACGTCCTTGCTTCCTTCGAGCTTTATCGCCAGGTCCTCGCCGGTGTTCCTCGATGTGAAGCTGATGCCCGAAATCTCGACCTTGTCTCCGTTCTTCAGATCCAGCATGAATCGCTCGGGCCCGCCGCCGAACTCGCGGACGTTAGGAGGAAGGGGGATGTCGTCCTCCCAGCTGGTGGTATGGTCGTGGTTGCCCCATGCTATATAGCATGGAATGTCCAGCCTTCCAAGGATCTCGGCGAAGCGGAACCTGGTCCTCGGCGTGATGTTCTCCTTGTCGAATATGTCTCCGGATATGACCATGAAATCGGCATTTTCTGAACGGGCAAGGTCGGCAATTTTGCGGAAAGACGAGAATGTGGATTCCGTCATCCTCTTGGCAAGGTCCATGTCCCTGGACCTGATCCCCGCGAACCTGCTGCCCAGATGCAGATCGGCGCAGTGTATGAATTTGAAGTCTGACATGGCCGTGGTAATGGCACGGTGATTTATGTAGGGTGCCCCGGGTACACCGAAATGACCGAAAGTGGACCGGGCCCGCCCTACCTCCAAATATTATATTGGTAATACCATCCAACCGGGAGAGCAATGGACTGTATCAGGAAAAAGGTGGAAGAAGAGGTCAAGAGGGGGACGGTCGGTCCAGACCAAAGCTGCCCCTATCATCCGAGCCATTTCATCGGCCAGGACTGCACGTTCTGCTTCTGCCCTTTCTATCCGTGCGAGGACGAAAAACTCGGCAAGTTCATCGGTTCCAAGCGTGGCAAGCAGGTGTGGGACTGCTCCGACTGCCTCTTCATCCACCGGAAGGAGGTCGTCGGCTTCGTCATGGAAGAGATCAGGCGCTCCGGGTTCGGGGAATGCGGCGACGAGAGGATGGCAGAGATATTTTTCGACGCGAAGGAGAGGTTCTGGCGCAGAGGCAGGCCGGTCATGGTCCTGGGCGCCACTTCGGACGCCGGCAAGTCTGTGACGGTGGCCGCCATGTGCAGGATATTCCATAGGAGAGGTTTCATCACGGCTCCGTTCAAATCGCAGAACATGAGCCTTAACTCGAAGGTCACCAGGACGGGTTCCGAGATCGCCATGATACAGGCCCTCCAGGCGCAGGCCGCAGGCCTGAAGAACACGGACTACCATATGAACCCGATACTGATGAAGCCCAAAGGCGACATGGTATCGCAGGTGGTGGTGGAGGGGAAGCCCCTGGGAGATTACGACGTCCGGTCCTATTATTCCGATTTCGTCCCGGGACCGGGCAGGGATGCGGTAAGAAGGAACATAGACTTCCTCCTCGACAGGTACGACATAGTCGTCATGGAGGGCGCCGGGTCCCCGGCCGAGATCAACATCTACGATTCGGACATTGCCAACATGCAGGCCGCGGAGATCGCGGATGCGGATTGCGTCCTGGTCGTCAATGCGGAATGGGGAGGGGCCTTCGCATACGCGCTCGGCACGGTCGAGCTCATCCCGGAGAAGGACAGGGGACGGATCAAAGGCATAATAATCAACAACGTCAGAGGAGACGTGGAGAAGATGAGGCCGGGTGCGGAGGAGCTGGAGAAGATGCTGGGCATACCTGTGCTGGGAATCGTCCCGCATGCGGACGTGAAGCTTCCCAGCGAGGACTCGGAGAGCTTCCGCGGCTCGCGGACCGTGGGCGCGGGCTCCGTGCGCGTGGCGGTGGTCAAATTCCCGCGCATATCCAACTTCACCGATATGGACCCGCTGTTCCTTGAGGACACGGCAGTCGTCTTCGCCGACAGGCCCGAGGAGTTCGAAGGTGCGGACGCCATCGTGCTCCCCGGCACCAAGAACACTATTTCAGACCTTGAATGGATGAAAGAGAACGGCATTGCAGCTAAGATATCGTCCATGAAGGGCAAGATACCGATCATCGGGCTCTGCGGCGGATACCAGATGATGGGATCGAAGCTGTCCGACCCCAACGGGATCGAGGGCGGGAGCCCGTCTGAGATCGATGGTCTGGGATTCTTCGAGAACGTCACAAGGTGGGAAGTATACGACAAATGCGTGAGGCAGGCACGGGGCGAGATAATCGCCACAGGCGGCGACGTTACGGGGTACGAGATACACATGGGCGAGACGGACGTCAGAGAAAAGCCGCTGTTCTCTCTGGAGCGTTTCCCGGGCACCGTCGAAGAGGGTTCCCTGAGGGAGGAAGAGATGCTGTTCGGAACATATCTGCACGGGGTTTTCGATACCCAGGACTTCAGGAGATATTTCCTCTCATTTGTCAAAGGCGGCCGTCCGGTCGCCGAAAGCGTAGATTACCAGGAATATGTGGACATAAACCTGGACAAGCTGGCCGACGTGTTCGAGGAGGCTCTGGACATGGACAGGATGATGGAGATCGTGGGAGCGGTAAGATGAAGGTGCTTTTCCTGGGTACGGCCTCGGGGGCGGGCAAGACCACCGTCACGGCGATGTACTGCAGATATCTGGCCCGCAGAGGTGTCCGCGTCGCGCCGTTCAAGGCTTCCAACCTCTCGCTGAACTCGTATGCAACCTCCGAGGGAGGAGAGATAGGCATCGGGCAGGCATTCCAGGCGCTGGCCGCCGGAATAGTCCCGGTCACAGACATGAACCCCATACTGCTGAAGCCGGGAGGCGGAGGCAGGATGCAGGTCGTCCTGAACGGGAAGCCCTGTTCCGATGTGACGGAGGGCAGGCCGATGGACATCGCCAAGGCCACTTCGGAGGCGTGCAAGGCCTACGACAGGCTCAGGGAGAGGTTCGACGCCGTGGTATGCGAAGGCTCGGGATCTCCGGCAGAGATAAATCTCAGGGACAGGGACATCGCCAACATCGGGATGATGCGCGAAAGGAACATCCCCGCGGTGCTGGTGGGGGACATAGAGAGGGGAGGGGTCTTCGCGGCCCTGTACGGAACATGGAAGCTTGTGCCCGAGGAACAGCGCGGACTGTTGAAGGGATTCATGATCAACCGTTTCCGCGGAGATCCGACGATACTCGGCAGCGGCATCGCCCGCATAGAAGAGATCACAGGAATGAAGTGCCTGGGGGTGCTGCCTTACGCAGACCTGAGGTTCCCGGAGGAGGACTCGCTGTCCGACTCCCGGGGAAAAATGTCCGGAAAAGACGTAAGCTCCGCATTCCTCGACAATCTGGACTCCCTGATCGGCGAGGCGGAGCGTTCCGGTTTCGATTTCGAAGCGCTGGACGCGATCGCGGAAGAATGATCATCCGCCGGACGCGACCTTGATCGCCCTGATGACCATCCCGTCTTCGAGAGGCGTGTCAGAAGGCACGGGGGTCCCTCCGACCAGGAACAGGAAGGTGTTCGGAAGCAGGCCCATGGACCCGAAGGCTTCGCCTACGGTCCCCTCGGCGTCCACCAACGTATCCTTTCCGTACATGGAGATCTTAGCGCTCACGGATGCGTATCGGGCGGTTCGGTTGATATTTCTTTTGATTGCCGTTTTTATAAAACGAATGCTATCGGGCAGCGATGATAACGGCGGTCTCTCTGATGGTCTTCGTCACCGTCTCGTCCGCGTTCATGGCGACGGGAGACGTTTCGGCTTTCGCTCCCGCCCTTGCACCCTCGGGATTCGCGGCGGCGTTGGACCCCTCCGCGATGACCGTCTCACAGCTTTTAAGATACTATGGCCAGGCGCTCGTTCCCGCCGCCGTCCTATGTGCATTCTCGTATGCTTTGTACAAATTGATAAAGTACGCCCGTTTCAAGGACGGCTTCGAAGAGGAGGTCCGCCGAAAATGACCACCCTCGACAACTTCTTCGCCGGGGAGATATACGTGCTCGACACCGAGACCACGGGACTCAAAGGCCATCCTTACGACGTGATAGTGGACATCGCGGTCTGCAGAGTGGACCTGGACGAAGGAACGGTGGAGCCGGCGTACTCTTCGGTGGTGGGGTATGACACGTCCGAGTGGAACGAATACCGCCGGACCGCATGGATATTCGAGAACACGGACATGACGCTCGACATGGTCGATTCGGCGCCTCCCCTCCATGAAGTGGTCTCCGACGTACGCAGACTCCTGAAAGGGAGGAGGGTGACCTCTTACAACACGGAATACGACATGGGCAAGTTCCTATACCACGAGCCCTGGAGCATGAAAGGCCTCTTTACCGAGTGCACGGACATAATGAAGGCCGCCACCCCGATCTGCAAAGTGCCCAGCCAATACTACGGAAGACAGTATCAATACCCCAAACTGGACCTCGCTTACGAAAAGATAGTAGATGGCGACCCCGCTGGGATAAAAGGAGTGCAGGCCCACAGGGCAATGTCCGATGCGATGGTGGCATCGCATATAATGGTCCGCATGTTCCGCGACCGGACTTATTCGCCCTGATCAGGGGCGTCGTCCTCTTTCATGCTCTTTTCCAGTTCCTTTTCCAGCTTCTTGTTGAACCAGGTCTCGGTGTGTGTCGAAAGGAACGAGAACAACCCGCTGCGGAGGGCGGTCCTGAGGACGAACAGCCATATCAGGACCAGGCCGATTATCGGGATGTAATACTCCAGCGGGAACACGGCGGTGGAGATCACCCTGATGACGAAGAAGCGTGTCTCGGGAACGAAGTACACGCAGGAGAACAGCAGGAGGAGCAGGCCAACCAGTAGCGTAGGCTTTACGTCTCTCGTGACCATGCCGTCGACCGACAGGAACCTGTGAATGGGCTGCACGAGCAGGAGCTCCGAGATCCCTGCGAGCATCACGAAGAACAGCATGGCGTTGCGGGCATTGATCTCTCTTATATCGTTCTCGAACATCCCTATCGTTGCGTTCTGCCCCGCTAGGTCCAGGGATCTGACGAGGTCGATGTACGGGATGCCCGCCGATTCGGCCATTGCGTGATAGTCAATGTTTATGAAAGTCCCGGTCCCGAAGTAGAAGACCAGGTAGATCGCGATGCCGAACACCCCGATCAGGAACGCCGACGGTATCGCGAAACGGATCACCTCCGGCAGGACCATGTCCCCGTTGTCATCCGGCTTCGCCCACAGTGTCATCAGGAATGCGGATATGGATACCGTGAGAAGGGCGTACATCGTGTTCTGGATCGGAAGCAACGGCGAGTTGCCCAGTATCAGAAGGGCAAAAACGATCAGGAACACGAGGGTGAAGTTCCTTGTCAGATAGATCTTGAGGATATCCCTCATGCCTGTAACCGTCCTCCTGCCCTCCATAAGCGCCTTGGGGAGGGCCGCGAAGTTATCCCTCATCAAGACCATGTCCGCGGCTCCGCGGGCGGCCCCGCTTCCGCTCTCCAAAGCTATGCCGACCTGGGCCGCCTTTATCGCCTTGACGTCGTTGACCCCGTCGCCCACCATCGCCACGTACCGGTTGTTCAGTTTGAGCGTGTCGATCACGACCTCCTTATGGTCCGGCCTCATGCGTCCGAATATGTTAGTGGAAAGTATCGCATCGGTCCTCTCCTTGCCCTGAAGGGCGTCCAGCTGGTCCCCCGATATTATCCTCCTCTCCCCTGGTATCTCGGCGATGCTGAAAAGCGCATTAACAGTCTCCGGGTCGTCTCCGGATATGACCTTGATGTCTATTCCGTTCTTCATGAAGACCTCCATGGTCTCCCTGCAGTCGGCGCGTATCTCGTCGGCGATGGCGGCCACGCCTATCATCTTAAGGCCGTTCGGAATCGTCGGTTCGTCCCCGTCGAAAAGTACGCCCTCCCCCTCGCACAGCACAACGTTCCTGAGGCCCTGTTTGGAAAGCGAGGCGATCGTCTCGTGTACGCTTCCGCTGTCGGCGACCTTCCCCTTGAGCGCGTCCCATGCACCCATGACCACCACGTGCTCCGTCCCGTCCTTCATCGTCCGTACGGCGCTGTATTTTCTTCCGGAGGAGAATTGGACCTCTTCGATCAGATCTCCCTTTTCGGAGCCGAATTCGGCTTCCAGCACCTCAACGGTGCGGTTGCGGCTTCCGGTGGAGCCCAAGAAGACCCTTATCAGTTTCCTGGCTTCGGTCTCGTCCATCGAGAAGTACATTTTTTTGAATATCAGACGGTTTGTGGTTATGGTCCCCGTCTTGTCCATGCATACGGTGTTCACGTGGCTCATCGACTCGACCGAGTTGGACCTCTGAAGTAGGACGCCCGTGTCGGCCATACGTATGGCCACTATCATGTATGTCAGCGTTATCAGCAGAAAGAGCGCGATCGGGACGATGTCTAGTATGATGGTGGCGGTCTTCAGAAGCTCGTTGAGGGTGGTGCTTGCCCCAGAAACCAACTTGAATGCGGTGTAAACTACCAGTATCAGCGCCGCGACCGAGATGAGGAGCTGCGTCACGGCGGTCGTCTCCATCTGCAGAGGCGTCTTCTTCCTCTTGTAGCTGCGGGCACTGACCAGCATCTTGGAGGCGTAGGTGTCGGACCCGAGTGCCGCTGCCCTGTAGTAGGCCTCCCCCGTCACGCAGTAAGAGCCGGAGAATATCGTATCGCCCACATGTTTCCTCACCGGGCTGGACTCTCCGCTAAGGGCCGCCTCGTCCATCTCAAGCGACCGCATCTCTATGAGCTCGCCGTCCACCAGCGCCTGGTCGCCGGAGGTCAGGCGTATGACGTCGTCCATGACTATCTGGGACTGGTCTATCTCGACCTCCCTGCCGTCCCTTATGACCGTGACCTTTGGCCGGAGGAGCAACGCTATCCTGTCCAGCCTGCGCTTGGCCTTGATCTCCTGCAGGGTCGAGACAAGTATGTTCAGCGCTATGATCCCCGTGGCAGAGATGGCGCTCGTGTACTCCTGCAGAAGATAGAGTGCGACGCCGAGCAGCATGAGTATGAGGTTGAACCAGTTCAGGAAGTTCTCCACGAATATGTCCCTGTAGCTCCTGCTGACAGATGACTCTACCCTGTTAACCAAGCCAGAAGCCCTTCGCTGATTCACCTCATCGGCGCTAAGGCCGCGGACCGCCATGAAACGTGAACCGAATCCGCTTATAAAATCATCTGTACAGACGATTCTATCTCTTCTCTGGGTATTGGTTCGAATTCCACCCTTTCACCCATCGATACGAAGTCGATTACGCACCTTGCCGGCCTCTTGTAGTAGCCCTCCGCCGCAAGGGCGTAGACGCTCAGCTGAAGCCTGTAGGCATCCAGGTTGTTTTTGGACACGTCCGTCTTGTAATCGTGGACCTCGATGCGGTCCGGATAAAGTGCCAGGAGATCTATGTAGCCGCTGAGGGAGACGCCGATGCCGTTCAGGGGGAGCATGCAGTGGACCTCCGCCAATATCAGGTCCGCGTCGGCGACAGATGCGAGGACCTCTTTCACGGCCGCGGTCTCCGGATAGTTCTCCCTGGGCCCTATGCCCTTGGCCAGCCCCTCTGCGGCCGCATGGACCTTCTTTCCGTACTCCATGCCCTTTCCCGAGACCTCGTCCGCGCCCTCCTCCGGGGGACCGCCCTCGAAGACCATTATGTCATGTACGCCGATGACCTTGCGACGGGATTCGTAGGGTGCCGGGACAGGCGCAGGGATGTTCCTGTCCCTTTCCGCAGGTGCGGGCGCGGGCAGATCCCCTAAGGGCTCGAGGTATTCGTCCCCCGACAGTCCGGATATGAATTTAGAGGGCTTGTCACCGCATATCATCGTGACGTATTGCTTGGCCCTCGAGACGGCAACGAACAGGGTGCGGCGCTCTTCGCTGTAGTCCTTCTTGACGGCGGCCTTCGCGAGCAGGGTCTTCCACGACAGCCCCCTTCTGATGAAACCTTCGTTGGAAACGATCTCCTCGGTGCATCTTACGCCCTCGGCCTCGTTGAAATAGAGCGAGGAGGCATCCCCCTTGGTGCTAGGCACCACTCCCTGGTCCAGCTTCGGGATTATCACTATGGGGTATTCCAGCCCCTTGGACTTGTGCATGGTCTGGATCAGGACCGCGTCTGAGTCCAGGTCTGCATCTATGCCGTAGGTGTTGTGCTCTACGATGTCGCGCTCGATCATCCTTATCATGTCGGCTATCGTCAGCAGAGATGAGCGGTGGGCGGACGAAAGCGTCGTGATGATGGCCTGCGTCACATCGTTGTTCAGCCCGTAATACGAGAATACGGAGGATATGAGGTCCGTAGGCCTGCGTTTTTTCTTCTTGAGCTCCTTCCTCAGCTCTGCGATCTCAGGCGGGACCTCTGCAAAGTTCCCGTCGCTGTCGGGGCGGACCATCTTTCTGACGTCCTCGAGGCTGTATTCCATATCGGACAATATCCCTATCAGCCCCCAGCGGTCCGTTCTGTTGTTGATGTATTTCAGCCACGCCAGGAGCAGCTTGCCCTCCCTCGTGGACATTATCTCCACGTCTCCCTGAAGGAACGCGTCCACTCCTCTTGCACGCGCCTCGTCGTACACGGCGCGGCACATGCTGCCGGTCCTGCAGATCACCGCGATGTCGCCGTATCTGGGCCTTCTTGCCCCTTCGTCGTCGTGTACGGTGTAGTCGCCGGTAACATAGTCTATGATCCTGGAGACCGTCTCCTTCTCCTCGTCGGAAGAGGGCACTTTCACGAACCTCACGTGGGTGTCGGTCCCGATCGCATCGTTGCCCGACTTGAGCTTCGTCACCGTTTCAGGGTCGAGGGAGACGACCTCATCCTTGGACCCCGGCAGACTCAGAACTTCGAACGAAACGTCGATGACCTCCTGGGAGCTGCGATAGTTCCAGTCCAGCGTCAGCCTGGTCGCCGGCGGTATCCTGAAAGGTATGCGTTCGGTGTCGTCGTTGAGATAGGCGCGCATGGATACGGCCCTATTTTCGAAATCAATTATGTTGTCGATGGATACGAACCTGAACCCGTAGATGCCCTGCTTCCAATCGCCTACCACGCAGAGGTTGGGCTCCTTCAGGAGCATCAGTGCGATCATCATCTGGTTCTCGTTGGTGTCCTGGAACTCGTCGATCATGACGTACCTGCAGGACATGCGCCCCCTGACGCCTGCGTTGCTGTAAAGTATGACGAATGCGAACACCGAGTTCAGGCCGTAGGTGAGCCGGTCGTCCGCCACCGAACGGCGCAAGTATTCGTAGTAGACGTCATGGACCAGCCTCAGGAGCTCGGACCTGTCGTCGTAGGCCGCAGATCTGAGGACATCGGCAGGTATGATGTCATCCAATTCAAGCGTAGGGAAGTCCGAAGATATCTTTCCATTTTCGTTCTCGCCGTGTATCCGCTCTATCAGGTCATTTTTCTTTTTTCTTTCTCCGGTGACCTGGTTCAGGTCCGTCAAGGAAGAGAATATCGCGTCGGGATCGCCCAGCAGGTCCTTCCCGTCTCTGCCTCCGAACCATCCCCTGCTGAGAGGTACGATGCCTTTGGCCATCAGCTTGTTGATCAAAACGTACATCTGGGAGGACAGGGTGCTGGAGATGACGGCTATATCGCCGTAATCGTTCCCGCGGTCCGCATTGAAGCGGTCGAAGAAGCTGTTGAAATATTCTTTGTTGAGGGTCTCGTTCTCGATGAGCGATGCGCTCCGGGTCAGTTTCTCGCTGAAACCCAGGAAGTCGCTCACGGATTCGGGGGATTCTTTGACTATCGAGTAGCAGAACGAGTCGAACGTTCCGGCCTGGACGAGCCTGGTGTCTTTTCCCGTCTCCGTATCCGCAAGCCTCTCCCTGATGCGTTCCTCCATCTCGGCGGCCGCGTTCCTGGTGAACGTCAGAAGGAGGATGTCCTTCGTCTGCACGTCCGGTTTTTTCAGGATGTTGACGTACCTGCTCACGATGGTGAAGGTCTTGCCCGTGCCCGGTCCGGCGTCCACCACGTAGAAGCCGTCCAGCCCTTCTGCTATGGCCTTCTGCGATGTGTTCGGCTCCTTAGCCATCGTATCCCTCCTCTTCCGTAATATCGGCAGGTTCACGGGTGCAGACCGAGAAGAAACCGCACTGTTTGCAGTCCTTACGCGGTTTCGGTTCGAATCTGGACCCGATTTTTCTCGAAGCGGATGCATGGTCTTCGGCCAGCTTCCCAAGGAAGCGGTCCATGGCGTCCGAGGGTATGAATAGGCTATCATCTATGGTCCAGTATTCCTCGTTCATTTGTTTGCAGAGTTTCTTCAAAGCATCTGTCACTTGTTTTTTTCCAGTCTTCGGTGTGATTGACGACATCACGGACTCGACAAGCCCGGCGTTGTCCTTCCATTCATCGGGCGGCAGTCCCGAGGACAATATCGGAGACACGAAAGAGCTCCAGTCATCATACATGGCCGTATACGATTTTATGTCGCGAAAGATCTCCCTCAGCGGTGAGCACGGATCGGCCAGGGCTTCCCACCTTGTCTCTTTCAGGAGATGCACGTCGACCGAATTGGAGAGCACGTTCGGACCTTTCAGGAATCCGTCGGTTCCGAAAACGTAGAACAGGCGGAAAACCGGCGTTCCGCCGTCCAACGCCTCTTTGGCCAGAGCGAGGTAGATCATGGGCTGGGTTTCCATATATTTCGCTTTCTTCACGTCAAGATTATTTGCGACGTCCGACGCTTTATGAAAACCGCCGGTCTTGTAATCGATCGAACAGTTTCCGATCATGAGGTCGAACTTGCCGTACATCGGATATTCGGAGGAGTCTACATCTCTCTCGGCATAGCTGCTGCACATGGCGAGCCCCTCGGATTCCATCAGCCGGTTCGGGTGCTTGCGCGAGGAGTTCTCGATGTCGAGCGGCACCGGATCCTTCCTGACGGCATCGATGAAGCTCATCAGGTTCATGAGGGCTATGCGGACGCGGTCCATGTCCAGCCTCTCCATGAGCGGGCAGGAGATCCCGGCATACATCCTTCCGATGAGCTCGGCGTAATGCTCCACTCCCTTTTCTTTAACGTGTTCGGGATGGCAGACATACAGTTCGGCGAAACTGTGGACCAGGTTGCCGAACTCCGTGCTCTCGCTGTCGGGCGTGCTCAGCAGGTCCCCGTAGTAGAACGCACGCGGGCAGTCGCAGTAGTTGTTGTAAGTGGATTTGGAGAATTTCCATTCGAGCTCGGTGTCCTTCCCTATCGTTTCGGTCCCCATCTCGGGGAAGACCTCGGGCTCGTCCCTGTACCACGACCCTTTCCTGACGGGCGCGACGTCTTTGAACGAAGATATGTGCCGTCTCCCGCCTTCGAGTTCGCATATTCCCTCGAACAACGAGGTCGGACGGGCCTCTTTTCCTTTCTTGGTGGCGTTCACGGCGTAGATGCGGGAGGTCCCCTGCTGTAGCAGGACCCTTAATTTCATCGCGTCCTTCTCGGCCTCTGCCTCCTTGTCGATGTACTGCCTTCCGACGATCTTGTTCCCCCACTCCTCGCCCATCCCGAGGAACGCCACGAAAGGACGGTCGACGAACACGGACCTGTGGCAGTCCGCCAGGAGCACGCCTCTCTTTTCGCTGTCCGGTATCTGCTCGTTATGATGCAGGTCCGACACGTTGTTAACGGCGTAGCTCATCTCGCCTATCAGCTGGAAAGTGACCTTTCTCTCGGTGAAGCCCAGTTCGTCCAGCAGCAGGCGGACCTGCGGCCTGCCCCTCTCGTTCACGACCAGGTCGCAGACCTCCAGGAACGTCATCTCCTTCAGGTTCCTCATGCACTCCGCCAGTTCCAGGGCCCTTCCTTCGATGTCCGGGGTCCTGGACAGAAGGAAGTTGTCGCGCTTCGCCTTCAGCGCGCCGCCGTATGCTGAGAATATCTCCCTGACATGCATGATCCTTACAGTATCGTAGGACATGCCGAGCGCGAGGAACCTCAGGTAATCCCTGACCTGGGAGAGGTCGCGGACGGTCATTGTGTTCTTGAACGGTATTCCGCGCCTGTACAGGGCCGTTCGGACGGCGTCGGCGATCCCGCTCTCAGTGTCCATCACTATCGCCACGTCCGTGGCGCGTTCCGCATCTATCAGGCTGACGACGTTCTCTGCGATTTGCCTGTCGTTGCCGATCATCCGTATCTCGTCGATCTCGAAGCTCTCGTCCTCCGCGACTATCTCTATCTCCTCGTGCCTGATCGGTATGAAATGCTTGTCCAGGTCGTCGAAGAGTTCTATCCCTATCACGGCGGTCCTTCTTCCGGTGAACATGTTGTCGGAGATGACGTAACCGGACCCGGCGTTTTCGTGATACGTCTCCGGGACGAATTCCCCCATGGCCTTCTCGACCGTCGGAAGCGCCCTGTACGAGTCGTATATCTTCCGCGACTGGCGCGAATAAAGGTGCTTCTCGACCTCCGACGTGTATCTCCTGATGTTCCTTATGTTCTCGATCTCGCCGTGGACGTACTTGAACCCGTATCCCGTCTCGTCGGATACGGCGGCGACGGCCTCCAGGTCGCTCATCGACGGCACCCCCAGGATCTGCATCGAGAGTTCTGCCGCCAATTGCTTCGGCGTGTATGCGAAACCTCCGATCATGGGCCTGTCTATCCGTCCGTTAAGGGCGGTTGCGAGGGGCGCGTCGTTCGTTATCACGATATCGAAGTCCCTCACTTCAGCATAAATCTCGTCGATGCTCTTGGTCCTGTACATCCGATGCCCTATCGTCCGGAGGGTAGTAATCCTTTCCATCGCATCCAACGGAATGCCGCTTCCGCCCATCGGCGGGATTAATTACCGTCACCGCTCTTCAGGTGGCGTGTCCGAACTGTATGTCGTGGAGATAAACGGAGACGGAGAGGCAGGATATCCGCAGAACGTCGTTGCCGAGATCGCGATATGCAGAGTGGACCTAGGTTCCAAGGATTTCGACACGGTCTACCACGAAGTGGTCCGGCTGGACCCCCTGGATATCGGCAAAGCATCCCTCGACTGGATGTCCGCCACTTCAGGCATGGATGCCAGGGAGCTGTATTTCGGCTCCCCGGCCTTGGAAATAGCGACGCATGTAAAGAGCATACTCGCAGGTTCCGATGTGGCGTGCTTCGACATCGGCGAGGTTTTCGGTAAATACCTACTTTACGAGCCCTGGGACCTGACCCACGAGGTATCGGTCATGCCATCGGTCTCCCTCCGGATACCCAGGAACGCGATTCCCGTACACGGCACGATGCTGAACGACAGGATCCGTTACGCTTATTCGGTGTTGTGCCCCGGCGACCCCGCCGACGTTGGCGAGGGGAGAAGAGCGATGCATCTGGCACAGATGACATCGCAGATCATCATCGTGCTTCGCTCCCATGGGCTCTATTAAAAGCGGAACATCTTCAGTACCGATCCGAAATGGGCGTCGGCCAACTGTGCCAGATATGAAGATATGTATAGCACTGCCAAAATTACCAGTAGAAGCAGAAGCAGCACCTTGGTAAAGGAGCCCGCATCCGACCACCATCCGATGCAAAGATAGATCAGAGCGAAGAGCACAGCTCCGAAGATCAAGAACAGCCATCCCTTCTCGCTGCGATAGTCCAGATATATCCTTCCCAGGCCCTGGAGCCCGATTATTCCGGGTATCGCCGCAAGGAGTGTCGCAATCAGCACGCTCTTGTCGGCGGGGAGCTTCTCCTCTCTATTCCCCGTCCGAGGTCCATTCATATCTGGCACATCGTCGTTTCTCGGTACGGAACTGTAGCATTTGGGGCATGTGACGCTAAGCGAAGGAACAATCTCTCCGCAGTTCGGACATCTTCTTTCGGTCATCTCTTTTCTCCCAGTTTGAAACCGGTGCAAACGGCGGACGCTATAAGCTTGCCTCCGCCGAACACCTTCACGTCGTAGTCGGACATCGAACGGGAATCGTTTATCAACACGGCCTCGGCAGTCAGCGGCCCCTCGGTGGCGGGCCTGTAATAGTGCACGTTGCACGACTGGCCGACGGCATCGCAGCCTATATTGCATGCCACGCAGAAAGCATGGTCTATCAGACCGAAAGTAGCCGCGCCATGGACGATCCCAAGGCTGTTCAGGATCTTTCCGCATATGGGCATCTGCGCTACCGTCTTCTCTTTCGATACGTGTACGAGAGTGATCCCCAGCTCTTCGGCGAAAGGGGCCTTGGACATGGATTCGATCCGGTCTATGTCATACCTGCAGCTCTCTTCAGTTATCGAAAGCAGCTCTGAACGGTCCATGCCGAAATATATGCAGTACTGTATTTAACCGGAACGCAATAAATCGCGGTACGGCACAACAGATTAAAGATGTTCGAGCCATGGAGGTAGCATGGCAGAAAGACTGACGGTCACGCAGCTCAATACCAGGGTGCGCTCCATACTGTCGGAGTCCCATGCCGTCAATGACGTTTGGGTCATCGGCGAGGTGTCCAACCTCAAACTCTATCAAAGCGGCCACTACTATTTCACGCTGAAAGACGAAGGCAGCCAGATAAGCTCGGTGCTGTTCAGGGGTTCCAGGGGCAGGATCGATTTCGAGCCCAGCGACAACATGAAGGTTTCGGCCTTCGGACACGTAGACCTGTACGTGGCCAACGGCAAATACCAGTTCATCGTCGAGACCATGACCCCCTCCGGGATAGGCGACCTGTTCCTGGAATATGAGATGCTCAGGAAGAAGCTCGAGGCCGAGGGGATGTTCGACACATCGAGGAAAAGGAAGCTCCCCGTGTATCCCAAGGTCATAGGCGTGGTCACGTCGGAGAGCGGGGCGGTCATCCACGACATAGTCACCACTTCGGGGAGGCTTTTCCCGGCGGACATCCTCCTTGCGCCCGCCCAGGTCCAGGGAGAAGGTGCCGCCGAATCCATCGTCAGGGGGATCGAGGCCCTCAACAGGGAAAAAGTAGACGTTATAATAGTCGGCAGGGGAGGCGGGTCCATCGAGGACCTTTGGGCTTTCAACGAGGAAAATGTAGCAAGGGCGATCTCCTCCTCTCAGGCCCCGGTCATATCGGCGGTCGGGCACGAATCAGATTTCACCATTGCCGATTTCGTCGCCGACGTGAGGGCCCCCACGCCCACGGGGGCCGCGGAGCTCGCCCTCCGTGACAAACGGGAAGTGATCAAACAGGTGGACGGTTTCGGAATACGCATGGGCAGGGCGCTCTACCATGTATCCGCGACGATGCGCTCGCGCCTCGAACTGGCCGGTTCCAAATTGGCGGTCGGCCGTCAGTACGAGAGGCTCTCTATGTTGGAGATCCGCGTGGGGCAGCTTTCGGAGAAGGCCGACGCTGCGCTCAGATCCTCGGTGCTGGGTATGAGGTCCCGTTTCAACGCGGTCGATTCCAAGATATCCCCTGCTGCGGCGCAACGTACGGTAACGTCGCTGAAAGACCGCCTTTCCTTCCTGTCGGAAAGAATGAAGCTGGCCATACGGCGGCGCCTGAAGGATGCGGAATCCAAGATGGATGCGATAGACCAGCGTTCCTCGGCACTCAACCCCCGCAGCGTGTTGGACAGGGGGTACAGCTATGTGACCGACTCCGAGGGCCATGCCCTGACGTCGGCCAGGTCGCTCTCCGAGGGGTCCATGGTTTCCATTTCGTTCCGCGACGGCGGTGCCGAAGCGGAGATAAAAAAGGTGAACTACTATGAACGAAGACATTGAGAATATGAGTTTCGAGGAATGCATCACGGCACTCGAAGCGCTGGTGAAAGAGCTTGAAAGCGGAACCCTCGACCTGGACAAGAGCCTCGAAGTATACGAGCGCGCCACCGTCATGAGGGACCGATGCAAAAAGATACTTGAAGAGAGCGAGCGCAGGGTCCAGAAGATCACGGAGAGCTCGGAAGGAATCAAGAGGTCAGACCTTAAGATTGAGTGACCACAGTCTGAAGCACTGCTTCCTGGCCCATACGTCCGTCTCGGAGTACAGGTCCGTGCCGTGGAAGTACAAGTCGCTGAAGGCCAGCCTCAGGGAGCCGGAGAGCTCCCCTTCGCGCAGATTCTTGCTGTTGAACGACCCGAATATGGACTTCAGTCCTATCAGGAGCACCTCCACCGCGTCGTGGCCCCTTGCGAAGTCGATGGGGTCGTATCCTTCCGACATCTCGTCGTTCAAGCGGCGCAGAAGTTCGTTCCTGCTCACGCTCACGTTCATCGAGGCGCTGACCACCTCGTTCACAAGCTGCTTTACGTCGGTCTGAAGGGTTTTGCGGTCGACGAACCTTTCGAAGTCCAGGTTTCTGAAGGAAAGGCTCAGTTTTAGCTTGTCTGAAATGTACATGAGGAGGCCGACGGGATAACATGCCGACACTATCGCGTCGAACACGGGTCCATATCTTCTTTCGAATTCCTCAAGTTCGCCGGCATCGGCGTATTCGCAAAGGATATCGTCCAGGGCCGGACTCCCGATCATCATCATCTCCAGGTCTCTGCGGTCGGTCTGGAATATGGGCGGGGTGCGTTTCTTCCCCGTTATCCTGTCCAGGTCGGAATCCACGATGCCGACGACGGACACGAGGCCTCGTCTGCTCCAGCACTCGTCCACGGATTTTCGGACGTTGTCTTTGGAATGGCCTATGACTATCTTCACATGCTCTTTGTCGCTGAACTTGCCGTAAAGCCTGCCGTCGGTGATCCCTTCGACCACGAGCACCGTGTCCTCTGCCGAAGACATCAGCATCGTTATCTCATTCGCAATGTCTGCCGGCGTCAGTGTTTCCCGCATTGTTAGCTTTCAGCTCCCTTGCCATGTCCCATTTGTCATGGATTATCTGAGGCGAATGGGTCGCTATGACGAACTGAAGGTCCCTTAGCCGCGCCAGGTCCACGAGTATCCCCCCGAGCTTCTGCTGCCACTCCACGTGCAGGGAGTTCTCCGGCTCGTCCAGCACCACCAGCGAACCGTGTTCCGTCTGGAAAAGCAGACGGTACATGATGACCATTATCTGTTTCTCTCCCGAGGAAAGCGATACAAGCGGAAGTTCCTTGCCGCTGTTGAGCCTGACCGTCAGGTTGTCTTTCTCGTTTATCTCGATGACCTTTTTGATCATAAGTTCGTTGACGATGTCCTTGAAGACGACGATGGACTCTGCCAGCTGGTAGAATTTCCTGATATAGTCGTTCAGGCCGAAAGCCAGGTCCTGGTAGTCCTTCCTCTTCTTGGTGGTCAGGTCATGGCGCTCCGGCGGGAAGCGGAGGCCGGAGGGCATCTCGGGCTCCAGCCCTGCCCCCTTCATGAAATCCAATTTGGCCTTGAGGTCCTTGAAAAGGAACACAAACTCCCCGTCGGAAAGGTCAGGGCGCTGGGAATCCTCGGGCTGCAACAGGGAGCTGTTGTCCTTTGCATATCTGATGCGGTCTCTCAGCTCGGCCGCGTAGACCGAGATGGCCGGGACGTAATGGCCGTCTTTCTTCCTCACTATCTGCCTCTCCGGAGAGATATATGTCACCTGGAACATCCTGCGGAGCTCCGATTCTTCGACCGTTTGCTCGAGTTCGTTCTTCTGCACCAGCACTTTCGTGCCGTTGCGGTTCTCGACGATGAGGGTCATATCTCCTGAGAAGTTGACGTCCATCCTCTCGAAAGGCATGGGCGAGAGCACATCGAACTCTCCCTTCAGGAGGGCTACGACGGCCCGCATGATGGTGGATTTGCCGAATCCGTTGCTGGAATAGATGAAGGTCACAGGTCCCTGGTTCAGACTGACGCTGCAGTCGCATTCGTCGAAGAGCCCGTAAATGGTAATCGTTCTGATCTTCATCGTGTCCGCATGTCCTTAAGCATATTTTAAGTACCCGTTACCCTGACCGAGAGCTATCTTTATTTCCGTTGAACAACTCTGCGCCACGATGGAAGCCGAAAAAACATTCTTCGAAGTCAAAAAACTCATCTCCTCCGGCAGCATCGATGCGGCGGAAGCGATCCTCTCCGACCTGGCGTCATCTTCCGGCGACCCCTTCGTCCGCATCCAGTGCGCGTCGGTGATGATGATCGTCGGAAGGAACGTATCTTCCGAAAAGGTCCTAGAAGAACTGTACGGAGACCTTCCTGAAGATTCCGGGACGCTGTTCCAGATAGCAAGGGCCATGAGGGGCCTGGGGAGGGCAGATATGGCGGCGGAGATCCTGTCAGGTTTGGAGAAGGATGACGACGTCATGAGGGAGTACGCCCTCGTCCTTAATCTGCTGGGACGTTACGGCGATTCCGTTTCCGCCACGGCAAAGATATCCGCCCCTTCGGTCCGGGACAAGGTCCTTACCGCCGACGGGCTGTCGGCTTCGGGACGTTCGCAGGAAGCCGTAGAGCTGACCGGAGGCCTTTTGAAAGAATATCCAGAGATCTACGATGTGCAGCGCTCATATTGCACGGCAATGATATCGGCGGGTATGGACAAGGAGGCCGTGAAGTATGCGAGGGGTCTTCTCAAGAAGGACAAGAATTCTCCCGACGCCAACGCGGTCGCCGCATACGTAATGCACGTGGAGGGAAAGAGCCAGTCCGCAGGAGCATTCGCATCTGCGGCATTACGTTCCGACTCATCTCACCTGGGGGCAATGGAGGTTCTCGCGCTGAGCCTGATGGAGAAAGGGAAGTTCAGGGAGGCCAGCATCGTTGCCGGCGCCATGAACGAGAAGGAGCCGGGAAATCCGGCCGCGGTAAAGATACTCAAGGAATGCGGCGGAAAGAGCTGATCAGTGCCTGTATATGCGGTTCCGGATGTTGAAATCGCTTACTCTGCGCGCCCTCTTGCCCCTGTTCCTCGCGACCTCCTTCCAGAATCCGGGCATGAAGAACAGCAGCGCCGTGGCGATCTCGAGACGTCCCAGGAACATGATCACTATCATGACAGCCTTAACTATCGGGTCCAGCGTGTACAGCGTGTCATAGGGACCGTATTCTCCTATCGAGGCTCCCGTGTTGCACACCGAAGTTACGGCCAACCCTATGGAATCGACGGGCAGCACACCCATGATCATGAATATGACCCCCGCTATTACAATGGTGATGGCGAACAGTGCCAGTGTTATGAAGGAGTTTATGACTGCAGACTCTTCCACGCTGTCGCCGTCCATTTTTACGTCGTAGACGGCCATCGGATGCAGCGTTTTGTAGATGCTGTTCTTGATGTATTTCCCTATTATGACGAAGCGGTACATCTTCACTCCTCCGGCAGTGGACCCGCTCATGCCGCCGACAAAGGCCACTATGAGAAGGAGTATCGAGCAAAGCGGCACGGGCCAGATGGCCGGGTCTGTGAAATTGACAACCGCGAATCCCGTGGAGGTGCCCATCGAGACGACCGTGAACAGGGAATCGGCAACCGTCTCGGCCAGATAATAAAGTTCCAGATTCCTGCTGGCATTTATGAGCAGCGCAGATATCAGTATGCTTATTCCGACGTACCAGTAGATCGTCCATCTGAATTCCGTGTTTTTCGCATAGGGTTTCAGCTGCCCTTTGTAAAGGCCTTTGAAATGTATGTAGAAGTTCGTACCTCCCAGAAGCATGAAGGCTATGACGATAACCTTGACGATGTAGTCATAGTCGCTCATGCTGTTGGCGTTGTTGAGGAATCCCCCGGTCGAGACGGTCGAAAGGGTCATGCATGCGGAATCTATGGTGCCTACGCCGAATAAGATCAGAAGGATGGCTTGGACGACCGTCAGGAGGATATAGATGAGCAGGAAGCTCTTTGCGGAATCCTTGAGCCTTACAGAAAAGTTTTTTGTCCCGGAACCCGACATCTCGTTGATCGAGAATCCCTTTCCGCCTATGCCCATTATGGGGAGCATGTAAAGGAATATCAGGATTACCGATACCCCTCCTATCCACTGGGTCATAGACCTCCAGAGGAATAGGCTCTGCGGGAAGGAATCGAAGTCCCTGACCATCGTGTATCCTGTGGTGGTCACCCCGCTTACGGACTCGAACAGAGAGTCCATCAGCGGCATGCCGTACATTACGTAGGGGGTGGCGCCGACAATTATCATTATCAAAAACGCGCCGCCTATCATCAGAATCCCGGAAGTGGCCTGGAGGCCCTCCTCGCCTTCTCTGAACAATATGAGGACTACGAGACCGACCAGCACGAGGAAGAAGATCGGCGTGAGGAAAATATCATAATCCTCTCCGTAGTAGATCGCGGTGACGAACGGTGCTACCATGGAGATGCCCATCATGAGCATTATCATGCCCAAGGAATGGAGCACCGTGTTCTTCCAGCGGGCCCCCTTGCTTATTTTCGTCTCGTCCTCCAGCAGCGACAAGGATCACAACCCCGGCAAATTCTTTCCAAGCAGCTTTTTCACAGCAGACATTTTTGACATGTAGGCGTATATCAACACCCTGTCCCCGTCCCTGAAGTTGGTGTCGTACCGGGGGTATATCACCCTGCCGTTGCGGACCACAGCGGCAAAACGGGTCCCGTCCGGAATATCCAGGTCCCCGAAGAAACGGTTGAAAAGAGGAGACCTTTCATCTATCTTTACGCTGAAGAAGAACTCGTTGTCATGCTTCATCTTCAATATCGAGTCCTCGTCGGAGATCAGGCCCTTGGTTATCTCGTTGGCGATTATCAGGTGGTATCCTATTATCGTCTCTATCCCTGTGAAGCGGAATATGTCGTTATATTCCCTCGTCAGATATCTGGAGATGACCTTCCTGGTACCGAACTTCAGCGATGCCATGCAGGCAAGGAGGTTCTTCTCGTCCGCCTCGGTGACGCTGATGAGAACGTCCGCCCTCCCCACGTTCTCGGTTTTGAGGATGTGCGGGTCCAGAGAGTCCGAGTTGACCACGATGGCATCCGTAAGGGTGCGGGCGGCCTCCCTGCAAAGATCTTTGTCCTCTTCGATTATCTTGACGTAGACCTTCTTGTCCATTTTGCTTAGGGCCTTGGCGACGTTCATTCCGACCACCCCGGCCCCCAGTATCACAAATTCCAGGGCCTCCTCCTCGATCCCGACCATCTTGTTGAAGGCCTCGATCCCTTTCTCGCTGCCGATGACGGTGATCCTGTCCTCCGGACGGACCTCGGCTGTTTCTACGTCTATAATGACCCCGTCCCCGCGGTATATGCATACGATGTTGCACTCATCCGGTATGTCCAGGTTGAGTATCACGTTGCCCACTATGCTCTGGTCGCCACCGACCCTGAATGTCGCAATAGCCAGCCCCAGAGATTTGATAGTTTCGTAATCGACCACGTTCTCGAGCGTGGCCAGCTTGAATATCTTGTTGGAGCTTATTATCTCGGGGGATATGATCATGTCCACGCCCGGGTCCCCCTCGCCTGTGGTCTTGACCATGTAGTCCGGGTTCTTGATTGTGGCCACCGTGCGCAGCGAAGGCTTGTATTTTTTGGACATCATGCAGATGAAAAGGTTCAGGCCGTCGGACGGAAGCGTAGATACGATGATGTCCGCATCGTGCTTCTCTATTGCCAGCTCCAGTATCTTAGGGTTGGTCCCGTCCTCGTGGAGAACCGATACGTTGAGCAGATTCTTGACGTTGTCAGCCTTCAAGGCGTCCTTTTCGATCATCATCACGTTGTGGACGGCTGATAGGGTCTCTGCGGAAGTATATCCGACGTTTCCCGCGCCGATAATGATAATGTTCATCTGAGTTCCGTCCTGAGATGTTCGGTCCCGTTATATCGGTTGTGCTTGTAAGTTTCATCTGGAACTTAAGACCGACGCCCCTTCAATCCTGATGGGGATGTAAATGCTTTTCGTATTCTCCCGGCTTCCCGGAGCGCGGAATCTCCGAGAAACGGCCGAATGGCCATATGGAGGCTATCGCGTAATATAAATCACGGGACTATGATTCGGGCGCCATGTGGAAGCAAGTAAGCGAGGATTTCTGGAAGGAGAACCGCGCGTCCAAGGTCGGAGACGTCTCGGATGCCGTGAGCGGCATCATCGGCGAGGTGCGTGCCGGCGGTGACAAGGCGCTGTTCGAGCTTACCAAGAAGTTCGACAGACAGGAGCTCGGGCGTCTGGAGGTAACACGCGAAGAGATCGAAGACGCATACGATTCTGTAGACCAGGAGATAGTCGACGAACTGGAGAACGCGGCATACAACATCGAGCGCTTCCATGAGATGCAGGTGCCTCCAGACATGTGGCTCAGGGAGGTGGAGCCCGGCATAACTTTGGGCGTCAAGAGCACGCCCCTTGAGAGGGTCGGTTGCTATGTCCCGGGGGGAAGAGCATCATATCCCAGCACAGCTCTGATGTGCATTATCCCGGCAAGGGTCGCGGGCGTCGGCGAGATAATCTGCTGTACCCCCGCGCCGGTGAACCCGGCGACGCTGGTAGCCATGGACATCGCGGGAGCGGACGAGATATTCAAGCTGGGCGGCGCGCAGGCGGTGGCGGCGATGGCGCTGGGCACCGGAAGCGTTCCCAAGGTGCAGAAGATCGTCGGCCCCGGAAACGTGTATGTCACGGCAGCAAAGATGATGCTCCGTAACGAGGTGGAGATAGACTTCCCGGCAGGACCCAGCGAGATAGGGGTGCTTGCCGATTCGGGTGCGGTATGCGAATATCTGGCTGCGGACCTCATAGCGCAGGCGGAGCACGACCCTTCATCGGCAAGCCTGCTGATAACGGACGACCCCGGACTTCCCGGTCTCGTTTGGGAGGCCATGGAGCACATGATCGACGACCAACCCAGGAAGAGCATCATACTGAAGGCTCTGGAGAACTCCGGTTACATCGTTGCGGGAGACATGGACGAGGCGGTCGGGATGATGAACCGCATCGCCCCGGAGCACCTGTCCATACAGACATCCGACCCGATGGCCACCCTTTCGAAGGTCAGGAACGCAGGGTCGATATTCGTAGGTCCCTATACTCCGGTTGCCGCCGGCGACTATGCGTCGGGGACCAACCACGTGCTGCCCACGGCCGGGAACTCCTCGACCGCTTCCGGCCTGAACGTGGCCCACTTCCGTAAGACGTCCACAGTGCAGATGCTGACCCGCGAGGGGCTGGAGACCCTTGCGCCGACCATTGAGACTTTGTCCACATCGGAAGGACTACACGCCCACTGCGATTCGGTGAGGGTCCGCTTCGACGATGCGGAGTGAGATGATGGACAGCTTAGACCTCTACGACCCCAACCTATACATCAACAGGGAGCTCTCGTGGCTCGAATTCAACAGGAGATGCCTCGACGAGGCCAACGACAAAGGGGTCCCCCTGCTCGAGCGACTGAAGTTCCTGGCCATATGCTACGGGAACCTTGACGAGTTCTTCATGATCCGCGTCCCGGGCATCGTAAACGGGATCGTGGCCGGCGCACCGATACTCGATGCTCCGGACATAGAGCACGACACCAACCGTCTGCTTTCCAAGATCAACTCCAAGGTGGAGGGCCTGCTCGAGGGATACAACGCATGCTGGCTGGAACTCAGGTCCGCCCTTTCGGAGAACGGGATAAGGATCCTGTCCATCGACGGCCTCTCCGATGAGCAGATGGAGGCGGTGGACTCCTTCTACAACGACCGCATCCACCCTCTCCTGACGCCTCTCGCGCTGGATGTGTCGCATCCGTTCCCTTTCATCTCGAGCAACACTCTCAGCCTGGCAGTGAAGATGGAGGGGCTCAGCGGCCAGGTGATGTATGCGAGGATAAAGATGCCCCTCGGGCCCTTCAACCGCTTCGTACGGATACCATCCGAATCATCTGGCCTTGACTACGTCCTCCTGGAGGACATGGTGCGCCACAACGTGCAGAAGCTTTTCCCCGGTTTCAAGATCAACGGGGTTTACGCCTTCAGGGTCACCAGGAACGCGGACACAAAGGTGACGATCGACGAGGCTTGCGACCTCATGTCGGCCGTGGAGGAGTCCATCGAAGGCAGGGGCACAGGTTTCCCGGTCAGGATGGTCACCGAGTCCGCCATGCCCCAGGACATGGTGGAGCTTTTCGGCAAGAATCTGGACCTCGGGCTGGAGCAGATACACAGGTCGGATTCGCCATTGATGCTCAACAGCCTCTGGGAGCTCTACGACCTCAACATGCCCCGTCTCAAGGAGAAGGAATTCAGGCCGTACTGCCCTCCGGAGCTGGCAGAGGGCTCGTCTATCTTCGAGGCCGTAGCCAAGAGGGACTGGGTGCTCTACCATCCGTACGAATCTTTCGGGATAGTAGTCAGGTTCCTGCAGGAAGCGGCCCACGACCCTGCCGTCCAGAGCATAAAGATATGCCTGTACAGGATAGGCAAGGACCCATCCATAATCCAGGCGCTCAGGGACGCCAGGGAGAGAGGTAAGACCGTCTCGGTCCTGATGGAGATACGGGCGAAATTCGACGAGACCAACAATATACAGCTTGCGAAAAGCATGGAACAGCTGGGCATACATGTGGTCTTCGGGCCCCTGGAGCTCAAGGTCCATTCCAAGCTCCTGCAGGTGGTGCGCCTCGAGGGGAGCCATCTTGTCAGGTACACCCATATGAGCTCCGGCAACTACAACGTCAGCACCGCCAAGCAGTACGCCGACATCTCTTTCCTGACGGTGAACGAGGAGATAGGAGAGGACGTCGGCGAACTTTTCAACTCCCTTACCGGCTACTTCGGACCCAGGGAATACAAGCAGCTGCTGGTGTCCCCTCTGAACCTGAAGGACTCCCTCATCGAAAAGATACGGCGCGAGATCGAGCGCAAGGAGGAGACCGGCAGCGGATACATCGCGCTGAAGGCCAACGGCCTCATAGACGCCGACATCATCGCAAGCCTGTACAGCGCCTCCATCGCGGGCGTGAAGATAGAATTGAACATCCGGGGGCTGTGCTGCCTCCGTCCCGGGATAGCCGGAGTATCCGACAACATACGCGTCGTGAGGGTCGTCGACAGGTTCCTCGAGCATGCGCGCATCTACTACTTCGAGAACGGGGGCGACCCGGAGATGTACATGGGTTCTTCGGACATAATGCCGAGAAACCTTCTCGCGAGGGTCGAGACGCTGTTCCCGATACTCGACAAGGAGATGCTGGTCTCCATCAGGGACAACATCCTTCGCGTGCACCTCGACGACAACGTCAAGGCCAGCGAGCTGACCGCCGACGGTACGTATGTTCCGGTGGCAAGGAAGAAGAAGGATACGGCGGTCAGGTCGCAGAAATGGTTCATCGACCACAGAGGGTGCTGGCATGGCTGAAAGCAGGACCGTCGCCTTCATAGATGTGGGGACCAACTCGATCCATGTGCTGGTGACCCAGTTCTTCCCGGACTCCGTGGGCACTCCGATATTCGACGACAAGGAGTCCGTGAGGCTCGGCCAGAATCTATTCGCCGAGGGATACATCGACCAAGAGACCATCCAGAGGACGAAACTGGTCATAGGACGTTTCGTCAGGATAGCCAAGGACATGGGTGCGGAGGAGATATTCGCCTTCGCGACATGCGCCGCACGCGAGGCCTACAACAGGAACGAGCTGCTGGACGCGGCATCTGAGGCCGGCATAGATCTGAGGATCATATCCGGCACCGAGGAGGCCAGGCTGGCGGGCCTCGGCGTGTTCGGACCTTACGGACCTCCGGACAGGTGCGTCGACATCGACCTAGGAGGAGGAAGCACCGAGATAAACCTCTGCAAAGGCAGCGAGATGATATTCTTGGACAGCCTCATGGCCGGGTCTGTGCGTTTCTCCTACGGGCTGGGTATAGAACAGCGCGGGACGGTGTCCCGTTCCGACTACGAAAAGATACTCCGTGCGGTGGACAAGGTGGCAGATAATGCGGCCAACAGACTCAGGGAGATCGGATTCGACAGGGCGATGGGGTCCTCGGGCACCATGATAAACCTGGCCGAAATGTGTGCGGCCCGCAGGGACGGCGACGCTTCTTTCATGACGAAAAAAGAGCTTTCGGAGCTGATGAAGGACCTTTGCGCCATGGACGAAGTCCAGCGCCGCAGCGTGCCCAGGATGAACCCCGGAAGGTCGGATATAATCATCGGAGGAGGAGCGATAGCAGAGGAGCTTATGCACCTTTTCGAGATAGACAAGATATTCATCAGCGACCGCGGGCTGAGGGAAGGGATGCAGTTCGACTATCTTTTGGGAAAAGGCAGGAAGGAGTTCAACCTCAGGCGATCCTCTGTGATGACGCTCGCCAGACGCTGCGGTTTCAACGAGAAGCACGCATCGCAGGTCAACATGCTCACGATGCAGATGTTCGACAGCATGAGGGATCTGGGCCTGCACTCGATGAACGGCGATGTCAGGGAGCTTCTGGGATATGCGGCGACGCTCCATGACATAGGGGAATTCATCAGCTACAACAAGCACAACGTCCACTCCTACACTATAATATTGAATTCTAACATGCCTGGTTTCACCCCGACTGAACTGGAGGACATGGCTCTGATCGCAAAGTTCCACCACAAACGGTTCCCCGGGTCGAACCATAAGCTCCTCAAGGAGCTTACCAGACAACGGGCGAAGACCGTCCGCTACTGCGCGATGATGCTCCGCATGGCCGATGTTCTGGACAGACACAGGTCCTCGCCGGTGGACAGCATGCGCGTCCTCGCGGTCGGAGGCAATGTGCTCATAGACCTGAAGTCCAAGGAGGACCTGAGCATGGAGGTCTGGAAGCTGGAAGAGCTCTCCGAACCGTTCAGAGACGTATTCGGGTCGGAACTTAGGATCTGCGCATCGGGGTGGGGGGAAGCGAAGATATAGGTCCCGAGGCAGGAACGCCCCGTCAGATGATATTTGCGGCCGTCGGGCTTCAGGGCCCTTCTCCGGACGCACCTTTTCGTTAGGAACCATTAAATTAAGGCAAGTTATGTTAATCTCAGAAGCGGGATACCCCTTGCATGGATTAACGTCCGTTTCCCGCTTTAAAATCCCTTATATCCCTCGGGGTCGATCCTGAGGGATATCCCCTTTTGAACCGCCCGACTCTCGATCTCGTCCCATGCCCCGCGGAGCAGATCCAGTTCCTCGGGGGATGTCTGCACCAGGGCGCCGTCCCCGTAGCAGCGGAACCTCACCTGCGCCACTCCGGCCGTATTCCTGATGAACGCTTCCCATTCTTCGACATCCCTGAGCACGGCGTCTGTGATGACAGTGCCGCAGGGTATGCGGGTGGAGAGGCACGTGTCCTTTACGAGGCCTGCCGACCAATCCTTGCACCGTACGTGCTCGACTATCTCCTCCCTTCCGATTTTCAGCGTCTCAAGGGGCCTGAAGATGAAAAGTTCCACGGCCGCCCTGTGGCCCGGGCGGTTCTGGGAGAGGTCGTCGTAGTTGTCTCCGCATATGCAGTTTCCCGTTCCAAGTTCCACCGCTATCGTCCTGACGGCGGAATACACCGCCCTTTTGCAGTGATAGCAGCGGTCCGCCCCGTTAGCCTGCACGCCCGGCATGTCCTTCCATCCGACCTCTGCGACCATGAAGGGTATGCCGATCGCGTTCGCGATCCTCTCCGCCTCGGACCTCTGCCTCCTGCTGACCATGGGCATGTCCACGAACACGGCGGTGATGTCATCTATCGACCTTACGCATGCCTCGGCCAGATACGAGCTGTCGAACCCGCCGGAGAACGCCAGCACAGCAGAGTCCATATTTCCCAGGAATTCGCAAACTTCGTCGAACCCGTTCATTTGCATTAACAATCTCCGCGAATGTCTTTAACCCTTCGCACATATACAAGCGCATATGGACATCAGAGAGGTGTTGGAATCCTACAAGGCGGGCAGGATCTGCGCCGCGGAGGCGGAAAGGTCGCTCCGCGCCGACTACATCGAGTCGATAGGTAACGATGTCAACATGGACCTGGGAAGAGAGGTCAGGAAGGGGACACCGGAGGTCGTCTACGCCAGGGCGAAGGCCCCGGAGACCGTGGAGAGGATCCTGCGCAGTTCCAACGGGAGGCTTCTGGTGTCAGGTGCGGCCGAGGAGCACTTCCGCGCGGCCGAGGGCATCGAAGGTGCGGAGTTCCACAGGGAGTGCAGTTGCATTGTATTCGGCGGATTCCCCGAGGAAAGATACGGTCCGGTGGCCGTTGTCACGGCAGGCACATCCGACATCAAGGTCGCCAAGGAGGCGGTCCTCATGGCCCGCATGATGGGCTGTTCCTGCCTGGAGTACTATGACATCGGGGTCTCGGGCATACACCGCCTCATATCCCCCATGAAAGAGATCATATCGAAGGACGCCGCGGCCGTGGTCGCGGTCGCTGGAATGGAAGGGGCGTTGCCTACACTGGTGTCGTCCCTTTCGCCCGTTCCGGTCATAGGTGTGCCGACATCTACCGGATACGGCATCGGAGGTGACGGGCTGGCCGCCCTCATGGGCATGTTGCAGTCCTGCTCTCCGGGCCTCAGCGTGGTTAACATCGACAACGGTATCGGGGCAGGCGCGATGGCGGCCATGATAGCCAGGGGCAGGGTCTCCGAGAGATGAGCGGACAGACATTCTTCGATTCGATGGCAGAGATGAACAACACCGAGATCAAATCCGGTCTGTGCTCGATCTGCAAAGGCTCGCATAGGCTTTGCGGGAAGGACAGATGCCCGCTGATGATAAAGTTCTACTCGCAGCAGAAGACACTGCCCATGATAGACGCCAAGGACCTGGCCGGGAGCAGCCCTCCCGCCGTGTTCGTAGGCAGGTTCGGATACCCCAAAGTGGACGTGGGCCCTTTGATCCCTCCGGAGTTCGGAGACACGTCCATCATGGACACGCCGGAGCGCTGGGTGGGGAAGAGCATAGACGAGATCGTCGATTTCAGGTTCAAACTGGTCCGCGGAAAGATCAGGATAGACGCATACGACTTCAAAAAGTCGGGCAGAGTGGTAGACGACATACAGGAGATAGCCCTGACAGAACGCCCGCTCGACATCGAGGCCGAGTTCTCCCATAAGCCGAAGGGACGTGTCGTCATGGACGACGAGGTTCAGCCCTTCGGGCCCTCGGCACGTATGACCTCCATGAGGAAGGGCAACGGCAGGTTCGAAAGGAACCTCGAACGCAGCTTCTACGACACAGACATGAAGGCGGTGGACGCCGTGATATCCTCCTACCGCAACGGGACGCTTATTTCCGAGATAGAGAAGGCGTTCTCCGTCGGGACGATGGGGGTGGAGAAGCGGCGCAGGTTCGTTCCAACGAGATGGAGCATCACGGCTGTCGACGATATAATAGGCAAAGACCTGCTGACCACCACCAAGTTCTACAACACCATCGACGACTACCGCATATACCAGTGGGAGCAGCTGGACAACCGCTGGTGCATACTGATGATGCCCTGCACATGGAGGTACGAGCTCATAGAGGCGTGGTATCCGAACACCACGTGGAACCCTACCGGACGCACGATCGACATAATCAGCGACTGCGAGTTCTTCGACGGCAGGAAGGAATATGCCCACATCGGAGGATGCTACTACGCCGCGAGGATGGCCGTCAACGAGCTTCTCACAAGCGAAAGGCGCACGGCGGGCGTCGTGATCTTCCGCGAGGCGCACCCGGGATACGTCATGCCGGTAGGCGTGTGGAACGTCAGGGAGAACGTCAGGGAGGCCCTTCGGACCAAACCCTACAGCTACGACACCCTTGACAAGGCGATGGACCACGTGGACAGGGTGATGGACATCCCTAAGAGCACATGGGTCAGCAATTCCGGGGTCCTGAAGGACTGGTACACGCAGAGGAGGATCGAGGACTATTACTGACCTTCTCGACTTCACGCCTTCTGACGAGTGGGACGGGGTTTTCGAGACCGTGAAATGCAAACGGGCCCTCTCGCCGTCCGGCCTGCCCGGCATCGACTACGCCCTGAATCCCTACGGTGGCTGCGAGCACGGTTGCGTTTACTGCTACGGGCCCGAGGTGACCCATACGGACTTCAGGGAATGGCGCATCGTGAGGGTAAGGAGCAACATAGCGGAGAGGCTTGCCAAAGAGGTGCCGAACATAGAGGGCACGGTCGGCATAGGAACGGTCACCGACCCTTACCAGTACGCCGAAAAGAGATTCATGCTCACATCCCAATGCCTGGAAGTGCTCAGGTCCGCCGGGCTCAGAATACACGTACACACGAAGTCCGATCTCATACTCCGCGATCTCGACATCATCTCCAGGATGAAGGGCGAGGTCGGTATCACCATAACCACCCTTGACGAGAAGGTCTCCCACATAACGGAGCCGGGCGCCCCGCTTCCAAAAAGGAGGCTGGAAGCACTTAAGGAACTGACCTGCGCCGGCGTGGACACCTATGCCCTGGTCGGGCCCGTGCTCATGTATCTCGAAGGCAAAGAGGTCGAATTCGTCGAAGCGGTAGCATCCACGGGAGTCAGGCGCATGTGCGTAGACCGTCTTAACCTGCGGCCGCTGCTCTCTCAGAGGCTGGAACGCATGGGAGTGAGGGGTTCGACCTCGGCACTGGAGAAGATACGGCATATCGCCGGGGACCGCGGCATAGAGGTCACCGACGTATTTTGAATGTAAGCATGTCCCTGACCGACAGGGAGTAGGAGAATACCAACAGGGAGACCGCGAGCAGAGCGGACAGGAACGCGAGGAACGTTCCGTTCATGGAACCGTAGACGGTCAGCCTGATATACAGGAAGTAGAAGACCAGGTAGAGTATTATCGCCGCGGTAAGATGCGATACCCTCACCTGCACCTCTCCACCGCGGTTCCTGTACCCTATGAAGACGATGCCGCCGCCTACCAGAAAGCTGATGAGGAGGGCGACGTAGGTCAAGGGCGGGAAAGGCCATTTGCCTGCGAAGAATGCGAGATACAGAAGCGAAGCTCCCCAGAAACATATCCCCAGATAGACCAGCCACATTCCTTCCATCGATTCGTAGTTGATCCTGAAGGCGCGCATTCTGAAGATACTTTCTGTATGAATATATATCCTTATCCTTTGATAAAACGGATGGCGACCATCAAAAAATGCACTGGTTATAAAGGAATAGTTAATATAGAAGAACAAATTTACCGTAACCAAGACAAAGGAGGATAATCCAATGTATGGTTCTGGAAATCAGCCTATAATCGTGCTCAGAGAAGGCACTGAAAGAAACAGGGACAAGGAAGCGCAATTCAACAACATAGCGGCCGCAAAAGCAGTGGCCGACGCCGTCAGGTCCACTCTCGGACCTAAAGGAATGGACAAAATGCTTGTCAACACCATCGGCGACGTGGTCATAACCAACGACGGAGTGACCATTCTGAAAGAGATCGACGTACAGCACCCCGCCGCCAAGATGGTCGTCGAGGTAGCCAAGACCCAGGACTCCGAGTGCGGAGACGGCACCACGACTTCGGTCGTAATAGCCGGAGAGCTGCTCAAACAGTCCGAGGAGCTTATCAACTCCAACGTCCACTCGACGGTGATCACCAACGGATTCAGGCTCGCCGCCGAGAAAGCGGCCGAAATTCTGGACGAGATCGCAGTACCGGTCAACACCGACGAACTCCTCGAGAAGGTCGCATCCACGGCGCTCACCGGCAAAGCTGTCGGAGAGGAAGAGGCAAAACTCGCCAAAATCGTGGTCCAGGCCTGCAGGTCCGTCGAAGACGACGGAATGGTCGACACCGACGACATACACATTCAGAAAAAGATCGGCGAGAACATCGGCAACACATGCATGATAAAGGGTATCGTGATCGACAAAGAGCGCGTCCACCCCCGCATGCCCAGGAAAGTAGAGAACGCGAAGATCGCGCTGTTCTCATGCGCCCTCGAGGTCAAGAAGACCGAGTTCGACGCACAGATACAGATCACCGACCCCACAAAGATGAACTCCTTCCTCGAGGAGGAGGAGAACAGCCTCAAGGCGATGGTCGACGCCATCAAGAAGTCCGGAGCCAACGTGGTCCTCTCCCAGAAGGGAATCGACGATCTGGCCCAGCACTACCTTGCCAAGGCGGGCATATTCGCATGCAGGAGGCTCAAGCAGAGCGACCTCGAGGCCATTGCCAAGGCGACCGCAGGAACAGTCGTCGGCAACACCGCAGAGATCAACAGCAGCGACCTGGGATCCGCCGGTGTCGTGGAGGAGAAGCTCATCGGAGAGGACGGAATGGTCTTCATCACCGGATGCAAGAACCCCAAGGCAGTGACCCTTTTCGCCCGCGGAGGCACCGAGCACGTCATCGAAGAGGTTGAAAGGGCCCTTACCGACGCCATCCGCGTCGTGGGAGTCGCCATCGAAGACGGAAAGGTCGTCGCCGGAGCAGGTGCCCCCGAGATAGAGGTAGGGATCAGACTGGCCTCTTACGCCTCCAGCATCGGAGGAAGGGAGCAGCTTGCGATCGAAAAGTTCTCGAAGGCCCTGGAGATAATCCCCTGGACGCTCGCCGAGAACGCAGGCATCGACCCCATAGACAGCATCATCAACCTGAAGAAGGCCCACAAGGAACACAAGAACGGTTCCGTCTACGGTATCGACCTCGACAGCGGAGAGGCCGTCGACATGCTGAAGAAGGACGTTGTAGAGCCCCTCAGGGTGAAGAAGCAGGCCATAAGCTCTGCTTACGAGGTCGCCAACATGATCCTCAGGATCGACGACGTCATCACCGCACGCAGGGCCCAGTCCCCCCCGCCGGGAGCCGGTGGAATGGGCGGCATGCCCCCCGGAATGATGTAAAACCATTAACGAGGGGGCTCGTCCCCCTCGACACGATTTTTCTTAAACAATTCTGCCCTTGAGGAATTCCGAGGGCTCGGAGCTGCACTTATAATCATAAGTCTGGCACTATGCCGGTTACGTATCTGTAGGCGGTCATGTAAAAAATTATGAATGGTATTTTCCTAGTCGCTCTGTCAGACAATTGTCTGAAAAAATTAAATATCCGTCGGACCATTATGAACACGATGGGATCAAATGCGGGCCGCGCTTTACACGAGGGTGTCGACTGAAGATCAGGCCAGAGAAGGTTACTCCCTCGACGCACAGATGAAGCGTCTGGAGGCCTACTGCCAGGTCAGAGGATGGGACATCGGGGGCAAGTACAGGGACGAGGGGTTCTCAGGAAGGGACACTGACCGTCCGGAATACCGCAGGATGTTTTCAGAATCTGAGTCCTGGGACATCCTTCTCGTGCTGAAGATGGACCGTATCCACAGGAACAGCGTGAACTTCACGCTGATGATGGACGAGCTGAGGAAGCACGGCAAAGAATTCAACTCGATGCAGGAGAAGTTCGACACTACCACCGCAATGGGCCGTTTCGTAATGGACATCATGCAACGCATCGCCCAGCTCGAAAGCGAGCAGATCGGAGAGAGGGTCAAGGTCGGGATGATGCAGAAGGCCCAGTTCGGAACCGGCCCCATGGGGTCCGGCCACCCTTACGGATACGTTTATTCCAGAGGCATCCTCGAAGTGGTGGAGGACGAGGCATACACCGTGAAGGCGATATACCGCCTATACAACGAAGGCTCTTCGATGGAGGATATCGCGGACTCCCTCAACCGTGCCAGGATCCCCGCCAAGAAAGGAGGCGCCTGGAACAGGCAGTCGATATGCAACATCCTCCACAACCCCATCTACTTAGGATATATCGAATGGGACGGGATCGTCAGGGAAGGCGGTCACATGGCGATAATCGACAAAGAAGCCTATGAGGCAGTGAACGGGCCTTTCAATGGATGAAGACAAGAACTACCGGGCCGCGATATACGTTCGCGTTTCTACAGACGAGCAGGCACAGGACGGATACTCTCTGAATGCGCAGAAGGAGATGCTGACCAACTACTGCATTTCCCAGGGCTGGGACATTGCGAAGTTCTACGAGGACGACGGATATTCCGGAAGGACCGTGAAACGTCCCGCTTATGCGAAGATGATCGAAGAGTCGGACCTCTGGGACGTAATGCTCGTTGTAAAGATGGACCGTATCCACAGGAACAGCCGCAACTTCATGGAGATGATGGAGGACATCAGCTCCAAGGGCAAGATGTTCGTCTCTTCGACGGAGGCATTGGACACCACGAACGCACTAGGGAGGTTCGTGGTGGACATGATACAGCGTATCGCGCAGCTGGAAAGCGAGCAGATCGGCGAGCGCACATACTTCGGCATGCGCGAGAAGGCCGAGAATCTGGAAAACGATGCGTCGGAAAAGAAGACGATGGGGTTCAATCCTCCCTTCGGCTACCGCATAAACAACGGGGCCCTCGAAGCCGTGAGCGACGAGCTGGACGTGGCAGAGAACATATTTTTCCAGTATTATGACGGAAGAACGATCGACGAGATATGCAGCAATCTCAACGAAGAAGAGACCCTGACAAGAAAAGGCAACATCTGGAACAAGTTCAACCTGAGCAACATCCTCCACAACCCGGTCTATGCGGGATACATGAGGTGGGAGGACATCCTGATACGCCACGAAGCCCACACGGCCGTATCGCCGGAGCTTTTCAACAGGGTGCAGGAGATCATGGCGTCAAAAGTGAAGGACCCCTCGAAGAGGAACGTCCTTTTGGTGCCGGTGATCGGCGAGCAGAATTAATGTAAAAAAGTCGAGCGCAGAGGCCGGGCGCAGGGGCGGTTCGAGGGATGGGAAAGCCGCCTTAATACGGGGGTCGCGGACTTGGTTATTTGATATGCTGGATATCATTTCATATTTGATATTTAATAATAAAGGAAACCTTTAATATAGGCAAGTAAGATTCATAAACGGGACTAACGTCCTGGAGGAAAAACAAATGACAGAGAAATGCATAGACACGACGGCCATGGGGCTGTTCTTCGTAGCGTTGGTATCGCTACCAATCGCGATGATATGCTTCGTGCAGTACGCGGACAGCTCATACGGGCTCGCAGCAGAGCAGCTCGGAAAATTCGTAATGATATGTGCCGGGTTCATACTGCTCGCAGCCATCGGCGCATACAGGGCCGGGTCCAACTTCGGCGCCACAGTGTTCGCCTTGGTCGCAGCGGGTGTATTCTACGCTGGATGGGCCGGTGGGGACATCTATACCAACGTTTCGCTCGGAGTTCTGTACCTGGTAGCGTTCCTTTGGTCTTACCTGGCCAAGAACCCGCCCGTACTGACGACGATCCTGATCACCACAGCGCTGATATTCATATTCGGCGGAGTCGCGGTTGCCGAGGGCACCGACATCTGGGTGCTCCTGAAGGGAATAGCAGCCGTCGCGAACTTCATACTGACCCTCTACCTCGCATTCTTCCTCGTGAAGGCAGAGTGCGACGGCAAGTGTGCGGAGTAAGCATAACACCAACCCCCTCCTCCGGGAGGGGCAAACAACTTACACATTTATCCAAGGGCCGTCGGGGCGACGCGGTGCCGCCCGGGTGGGAAGCGGTCCGACCCTCGTCGATGTTCTTCTTACGGTTTTTGCATCCTACGTCAACGCCTGCATAAAACGTACCGGACGGATCAAGACACAGAGCCGCACAAACGAGATGTCGGCCTCGGTCTCAGAGGGCGTGACTTCCATCGGCGGCTATACGTTCTACAACTGTGTCGGCCTGACCTCCGTCATGATATCCGAGGGCGCGACATCCATCGAAGACGATTCATTCAAAGGATGCACAAGAACAACCTCCATGACGATACCGGACAGCGTCGAATACGTCGGCCATGGCGCGTTCGATATGATGGCCTTCTATTCGGAAGACGGGACGAACGCACTGGAAGGCACCGTTGTCAATCTGAGCGGTCACAGTTTCAAGGGATCGTATGATAAGATGACAAGGGCGGCCTTACGCTTACCTACGTCGTCGACGGAGGGAGAATTATCATTCATCTCCGAACCGAGCACACACCAACCGAATCCGGTCAGCTTATCTTCCGCAGAAAAATATCCTTCTCCCATGCAGGACCGCATTTCAACTGCGGGGTCCTGACACGGGAGGCATTCCGGGACCGCTGAAAACACGCCCCTTTCCTCTCAGCGTTGGGTCGGGACCGCAGCCTAGGCCCCATTCCAACCATAACAAGGTTTCTAAGTCTGTTGCTTTTCAGCCACTTTATAACAGTCAAAAATCTGTCTTCGTCCTTCTACAGCAACCTGAAGCCTTCGGAATAACGATGGTCGGATCCAATTCACACCGGGCCCCAAGGTGTCTGACCCAGGCTTAGCACCTTCACTATTATATAACGAGTAGACGAATCGGCAAGCTGAGCATACGCCGGCATCCCGGCAGATCTTTACCGGGTCCACGAACGGTCGATTTTCGATGGTCGTATGCCAGAGGGGTATAAATGGAAAACAAAAGAATGGACACTACGGCCTTAGGGCTGATATTCATCGCATTGGGGACACTCGCATCTTCTCTTGTGTCCTTTGTGTGGTATTTTGTGGAATCCGATCCTTACGGATTGGTAGAAGGGGACCTGTATTTTCTGATGGGGGTATGCTCCGCGTTCATACTGTTTGCCGCGATCGGCGCGTATTTGAACAAATCGCACTTCGGAGCAGTTTTCTTCGCATTGATTTCTGCGGCATTCTTCTTCAGCGCATTCACCGTCTATGGAGATCTCTACACAAACATCTCGTTGGCAGTAATGCTTATCTTTTTGCTCATATGGGCGTTCGCAGCCAAGAAACCGATGATGCTGAACATGTTGATTCTGACGTGCGCATTGACACTTCTGTTCACCGGAGTGTCAAACGCAGAATGGCTGATAAACGATCAAGCGACCGTTTGGGAGCTCCTTTGCGGACTGGCCAAGATCGCTACCTTCGCCATATCGATGTATCTCGTCGGCAGCTCGTTGAAGTGCGGTCTCGACGTCTTCAAGGACGAGAACGGGGAAGAATAAGCGCCCATCGCCGAGCAATGAACTAAACGATTCAAATCGACCCGATGGTCGCCCCGTCCGTACGGAACGCCGGTATGGCAGTCCGTGCGGACGGGCGCATTTATATTTTCAACACAGGCCAGACACCCGGATATTCTATGCAAGGCGGTCCTTCACCATCTTCCGGACGCATCCCATTAAAAACGAAAGACCGTCCAGGCTAAAGCCTTATTATCCGGACAGGCGATGGCCCCATGTGAAGAAGCAGACCAAGGTCAAAATCGTATCCTGGGGGATCATCATTCTCATGGTGGGCGCCGTATTCGTCACCGCCGTCGCGATGTATTACGACGGATGGAGCTGAGACATCGCATCCATCGAGCAAGAAGCTCATCTTCCGTAATTAATGACGAACCACCTGTCCTCGTTCAAAAAGAAGCTGTGGTTGATGCTAAGTATCCATACCATGAACAGGATGACCGCCACAGGCTCGACGAACGCGATCGGCGTAAGCACAAGCAACAGTATGTTTGCGACGATCAGTATGGCTGTGTAGATGGCGAGGAGGTAGTTCTCTTCCGCGAATGCCACGTACAGGGCGTAATTGATCATGCACAGCGCGATGGAGATGAAGAACGCGGCTGTGAAAACGATATGCAGGTCCGTGTCCATGGTGAAGAATCCTATGCCCATTAGGAACAGGCCGGAAATCGATAAGATGATGAAAACGGAGCGAAGGAACAGAGGTTTCAGAGAATGTGCCATCAGCGCCCCGTATATGCAGGTGCACATCCCCGTTCCTGCACAGCCGATCAGAAACAGGTATCTCGCGCCTGTCTCCGAGATGCCCAGCTCGCTCATGGTGTTGACGCCGAATGTCCAAGACGGGTCTAGCAGCACGGCACCTATCCAACAGAACGCGAACAGCGCCATTCCGATGAACAATATCACCGAAGGTATCTTGGTTCCTGATGGGAACATGGTACATCATCCGAGTGTTCGGATTTAATAATTACATACGCGTCCGGCGAATTCGCAGCATGTCGAACCAAGCCGACCGACCTTTCCAGTTCCGATCTCAGTGTCATCATGTTCAAGGAATTCTATTTTTTTCATTTCTTCATTGCCGAATCGATCAATGGCCGCATCGGGGTTCCGGTCATACGACGATTCCACATGAATCCGTCATCACCAGCGTCTGGAAGTAATTGTTTTCAATCTGTCCTGACAAAAACTATTTAATTCAACAAATCGCGTCCAGAACTGTTCGCACATGCTCAGAGCCTGATAAAGCTGCCAGATCCCAGAAGGTGTCAGTCTGTTATCCATACTCGGCATAGCCGGAAAGGTTGTAAAAGAATGTCCGTATCTTCTGTTTTAAAAGCATCTTTGTTCGCTGTTGTTGTTTTGGCCGTCGTTTCGTCGTATCTGGTCGTTTTTGATTCCGATTCTGTGGAGGGCGGGGGACCCGGCATATTATTCTCAGAAGGCGGTCTGGACTATGCGATCAAGGCCGACGGCACTGCGGAAGTTGTAGGTTTCGACGATCCGAGCATAACAGAACTGACGATCCCGTCTTCCGTGACGTACGATTCGGTGACATATGATGTTACATCCATCAAAGACGGTGCGTTCTACGATTGCACTGGTCTGACGTCCGTGACGATACCTGAAGGCGTCACGTCCATCGGCGAATACGCGTTCCTCTACTGCACAGGTCTCGCGTCCGTGACGATACCAGACAGCGTAACGTCAATCGGAAGCGGTGCGTTCTACTACTGCACCGGCCTCGCGTCCGTGACGATACCTGCAAGCCTCACATCTATCGGATACGGTGCCTTCTTTCATTGCAACAGTCTCACGGAATTTGACGTTTCTATTGACAACGCCAACTATTCGAGCGACGGCCAGGGCATCCTCTGGAATAAAGACGGAACATCTTTGATACAGTGCCCCGGAGGATATGAAGGAGGCGTCGTCATACCCGACAGCGTCACTTCCATCGGAGACAATGCGTTCTACGGCTGCAGAGGCCTCACGTCCGTGACGATACTTGCAAGCATCACGTCCATAGGCGAAGGTGTGTTCTCGGGCTGCACCGGCCTGACGTCCGTCACGATACCCGACGGCGTCACGTCCATAGGCGACTATGCGTTCTCCTACTGCACCGGCCTCACGTCCGTCACGATACCCGACGGCCTCACGTCCATAGGCGAATCTGCGTTCTTTTACTCTGGCCTCACGTCCGTCACGATACCTTCGAGCGTCACGTCCATAGGCGAATCTGCGTTTTCCGGCTGCAGCGACCTCATGTCGGTGACGATAATGGACGGCGTCACGTCCATAGGCGAATCTGCGTTCTCCGACTGCACCGGCCTCGCGTCCGTGACGATACCTGACAGCGTCACGTCCATAGGCGAATATGCGTTCTCCGACTGCACCGGCCTCACGTCGCTGACGATAATGGACGGCGTCACGTCCATCGGCTATTCTGCGTTCTCCGACTGCACCGGCCTGATGTCCGTCACGATACCTGCGAGCGTCACGTCCATCGGAGGAAGAGCATTCTCCGACTGCACCGGCCTGACGTCCGTGACGATACTCGACGGCGTCACGTCCATCGGAAACTATGCGTTCTTCGACTGCACCGGCCTGACGTCCGTCACGATACCTGCGAGCGTCACGTCCATCGGAAACAACGCCTTCGATTTTTGCAACAGTCTCACGGAATTTGACGTTTCTGTTGACAACGCCAACTATTCGAACGACGACCTGGGCATCCTATACAACAAAGACAAGACATTATTGATACAGTTTCCCGGAGGATACGAAGGGGGCGTCATCATACCCGACGGCGTCGAGTCCATCGGCACATATGCGTTCATCGGCTGCACCGGCCTGACGTCCGTCACGATACCTGCGAGCGTCACGTCCATCGGCGACGGTGCGTTCGAAAGCTGCACCGGCCTGACGTCCGTCACGATACCTGCGAGCGTCACGTCCATCGGAAACTATGCGTTCACCGGCTGCACCGGCCTCACGGAATTCCTCGTTTCCGTTCATAATGCCAACTACTCGAACGACGGCCAGGGCATCCTATACAACAAAGACAAGACATTATTGATACAGTGTCCCGGAGGATACGAAGGAGGCGTCGTCATACCCGACAGCGTCACATCCGTCGGCAACTATGCGTTCTACTACTGCACCGGCCTCACGTCCGTGACGATACCCTCAAGCGTGACTTCCACCGGCTGGTTCACATTCTCGGGCTGCACCGGCCTCACGTCCGTGACAATACCCTCAAGCGTCGCTTCGATCTCCAATTCAGCTTTCAAATACTGTACCGGCCTGACGTCTGTGACGATATCGGAAGGCATCACGTCGATCAGCAGCTCTGCGTTCTCATACTGCACCGGCCTGACGTCCGTGACGATACCTTCGAGCGTCACGTCCATCGGCCACTATGCGTTCTCAGACTGCACCGGCCTGACGTCCGTGATGATACCTGAAGGCGTAACGTCCATCAATCAGTCCGTATTCTCGGGCTGCACCGGCCTCACGTCCGTGACGATATCTGAAGGCGTAACAGAAATCGGATACGGAGCATTCTACGGCTGCACCGGCCTGACGTCCGTGACGATACCCTCAAGCGTAACAGAAATCGGGTCCGCAGCATTCAACGGCTTGACCTTCGTCGCAGAAGACGGGACCACCGTATTGGACCAGACCGTCGAAAATTTGAGCGGTTACCGTTTTGCAGGAACATATGAATGTATGGTAAGGATCACTTACTCGGTAACATACAGCGTGGACGGAGGTTCCGTTCCTGCGCCTGTGCAATCTGCCTTGTCCGAGGGATATTCGTTCGTCATCGCCGATTACGACGGCACCAGGGACGGATACTCGTTCGAAGGATGGAGCGACGGGACGGACGTGTACCAAGCGGGCGACGAATACGTTATTGGAACGTCGGACGTCACGCTGACCGCGGTCTGGGAGTCCACCGACGTAACGCGCGGGACTGCAAGCATAGCCGGAGCTCTCATTGCGACCATCGTCATAGTCATGGTCGCCGTCCTTTATGGAAGAAGGGCGAACTTCTAAACTTTACAAACGGGGCCCGCGTGAGCGGGCCCTTCAATATTTTAATCAAAACCTACTTGTAATGTAAAATCGCATGAATTTCAAAATCTGCGAACGAAATTCTTATTTTCCATCTGTTATCTGACCTTTTTATGCATCAGACCCACGTAATTGGTCATAAATTGCTCATTTTTCGTCCGCACGAATGCGTTCAGTGTTTTTTCATCGTTTAGTCTAGCCTTTTCAGTGTCAAAAACACATTCCCAAGTTGATATTCGGGGAACCGTCGTGGACAAGAAAGAAGTGGTTTTTGAAAATAACGATTTTTTGAGAAAAATGACAGATTTTAGTAAAATAAATAAAATATACGCGGTTACGCAGTATTTTTTTCATTATTTTGATTATTAAAGAATAATATATGTAATAGCTAAACGACATATATTATTCACAGAACTTCGAATTTCAAAAATAAACATTGTTAATATATTTACACTGTAAGATATTAAACGGAGTTAATTTTACTCCGATTCGGTAAGTTAATAAAAATATAGTGGATCGATCATAAATCCTGATGATGGAAGAATAATATATGTAATAGCTAAATTACATTTATTATTTACAACGCTACGAATTTCCAAAAATAAACGCTGTTAATATATTTACGATGTGAAATATTAAACGGAGTTAATTTTACTCTGATTCTTTAGGTTGATAAAAATATATCATATTAAGCAATTAGCTATATTTACTAAAACTGAAAGGCTCATATAATAACATAGTGTGACAATCAGCAAATAGTGCAAATATCATCTCCTTCAGCATGCAACCAAAGACAATTTTTTGTTTGGTAATCGGGTGCATCGTAGCGATTCTATCCTTATCATTGATTCCAGTAGCGGAATCCGAAGGTGTTAGTGCCGTAGATGATACTAACATCTCTAATGCGTTTTCTGATTGTAATTTAGAAGATGATTACAACATAGTACTTGTAGGTGAGACTATTTACTATGTGCCAGATGCGATTTACAAGACGACATACGAATACGTTTGCGAATCGGTACTGCACAATGGCGTGGACTTTGATTCGACTACGGCATCATGTTTCCAGGAATATAAGTTGGTAACAATATCTGGACTTTCAGAGTATATCGAATCGACTTCGAATAGGGTCGATTTGGAAAACATATCTGTTAATAATTTGGCCGTCGCCACGGAATCCGTCTCCACGATGAGCTTATCTTCGAGTGACACAGGCGTAACGGGCGTTATTGAATACGATTGGGGATATACAGTTTATATTTCAGGAGAGCAAATCTCAGATCTTACGACAGTAGGTTCTATTACTGCGACAGCTTTGACCTTGATACCAGGTGTTGGAGCCCTCGGGGCAGTTGTGCTCGGAGTGATAGCTATTGCACTGTCTGCTATCAGCTTGACTGATTACGTAGATACAGGCATCGCGTTCGATGTCCATGTAGTATCGATTAATTATTTATTCGGTCACAAAATCATGATTCCCCATCAGCCGTATGTTTGGAATATCCGCGGTCAGTGATGAAAAATGAACATTTCGGCGGCATTTTCGGTAGCGTTGTGTTTGGTTATCAGCATAAGGCTAATTTACATTACAAAGGAGCAAATAGCAAAGTACGGCGGATGGACATTGTTCTCGGCAATAGCTGTGATCGGATTTATGGCAGGGATCGTCGTTGCGATAACGGTGAGGGATCCGGAAATAGGAGTATCGATCAGCGTAGTGATTCTTACGTTGTGCGCCTCATTGATCGTCGCTTCGTTCATTCCATACCTTAGAGGAAGGTATGAAAGCAAATATTGAAGAAGTCAGCCTCGATACATATGCGCCTTATCGTGTGACCAAGCGTTAAATCCGTAATCGCAGTTCCTGACCGCTGGCGACCCATGATTACTGCACTGCTGATCTTTGTGATTACTTACGCGCTGATTTCGGTGCGCGGCAATCGCAAATTGAAGATCGGCCGTACGGGGGCCGCTCTATTGGGTGCCGCGGCGATGATCATATTCAGTGTCGTCAGTCCGATGATGGCCGTCGATTCCATCAATTATAATGTCATTCTGCTGTTGCTGGGGATGATGGCCCTGGTTGCAGGCCTGGAATATTGTGGCCTTTTTGAGATAATTTCGGACTGGCTCATGTCCAGGTATCATGCCGGGCCCAAATTGTTGGGAGTGATCATGTGTCTCAATGCACTATTGGCGGCATTGGTGCTGAACGATGCGGTCGTTCTGCTTTTCACGCCTATCATAATCAGATGCAGCGCATCCCTTAAGGCCGACCCCGTCCCCTATCTTGTAGGAACGATGATCTCTGCGAACATCGGAAGTGTCGCCACCGCGATCGGCAACCCGCAGAACGCCTATATCGTGTCGGAGTCCGGGATATCTTTCATACAGTTCCTGGTCAACCAGCTCCCGGTGGCGTTGGTGTGCCTCCCTGTCGCATACTTTATGTTGCTGATATTCTTCCGCAAGAGGCTTGCAGCGACCGTCGTTACAGATCTGGATGATGAAGAGCACATAGCAGTGGACAAAACGCGCCTGGGCATCCTTATGGGTGTTGCGTTGTTAGCCTTCATCGGGTTTGCGGTGAGCGGTCCGTTGGGCATCATGATATGCGTGCCTGCGCTTATCGCAGGGGCGATCGCAGTTGCAGTGATATTGTCGAAGGATGTCAAAAGAGGCAAGTGGGTTCTGCACAGGATAGATTGGTCCATCCTGCTGTTCTTTGTCGGACTGTTCGTTCTCATGAAGGGGGTACAGGCCTCCGGGCTGCTGGGCAATATTGCGGATATCGTCCCCGGGTTCGGTTCCGGGGAGTCGCCGACATTGATGGCCACTGCCGGATTTTCAGCGATCGTTTCGAATCTTGTGAGCAATGTACCAGCGGTAATGCTTTTGAGCGGTATGATACCTCAGACAGATGCGTTCTGGTACACTCTCGCGGCCTCGTCTACTTTGGCAGGGAACGCCACTCTGCTCGGTTCAGCGTGCAATATAATAGTCGCGGAGAAGGCCGCGGCGAAGGGGATAAAGATCGATTTCTGGAAGTTTATGGCCATCGGAATTCCGATAACTGTCGTTACGATAGTGCTTGAGCTGGTCGTCCACTCGATAATTCTCTGAATGGTGGGTCTTGTATTTTACCTATAATAATATATGTGATAACTTAACATATTAAATTTATATATGTATAAATAAAATGTACATAAATATACATAAACATATTCAAATGGATGATTAGCATCAAATAGATGTAAAAATTGAATTTTTCCATCCGAAAACCGTAAGGTCATATCAACTATTTTCATCGACGATGGATGTTTTTCTTGTAACCAAAAAGCATCCACCGTAATGAAGGGTCGTAACAAACGGTTCAAACATGCTGGTCAATCAGACGTCCGTATAGTACGTGTTTATCGCGAACTCTCCCTCGGGACTAAGCGAATATTTGCCGCGTCCATTTTTTTCGATGAGGCCGCCTTTCAGCCACTCGTCGATGTACCGTCTCTGGTAACGCATCTTCTCGTTGGATAGTTCGCCGTCAGGCGAATTCCACAGCCCGTTGTCCTTCAGGGCGCGGATCATCTTTGTTGCGGAGGGGAAGCCCATCTCATTATACAGGCGAAGTGCCAGTATGAAATTCTTTTCCGGTTGGGACAACTTGAAACCATTGATCGGCCGGGGAGGATACACGGCTTTGGACATGCCTATGAACTTGCCCGTTTCCGTGTCCATGAAAGGTTCCCTTCCTTTGATAGTGAATTCTTTCGTGCCTACGGAAAACGCCTCGACATTTTCGAACATCATCGAGGCGATCAGCGCGGCCGCCGAGAACTCGGAAGTGCCGGCGGATACGTTAACATATATGTGGTTCTTTGAAGAGATGGACCGTTCCTTACGTATGATGGAGAACAGCACCCTGAGCATGTCCTGGAACACATAGACCTTTTCGCAGTTCACATCGATGACGTTCAGATTCTTCTGTTTTTTGATCTCGGCGCCGATCGAGCCGGAGTCATATCCGAACTCGGACATATCGTAATCCGAAACAACGGTGTTGAAGCCCTCTTCCAAAATCTCCAGAACACGTTTGAAGCATTCGTTGTATTCATCATCGTCTTTTTTCGAGTAGTGGACAAGGTAGGCCTTGGTGGCGTCGTAATGTTCTATCGGGTCCGTTATCATGACGGTATCGAAAGTGACGCACGATATTACTATCCTATCGATCCGTTTGCTTTTGTTGTCATCGCGGGGCATATTTCAAAGTAGAATACGCTTTTCATGTATATCATTGCAACACTTATAACGGCTATAACTTCTATAACGTTACGAGATATATACGTCCGGCAGCCCATGTAATCATGCGCACATGCGCAGGTGAAAAAATGAGTTTCAGAACTACCGACAAAGAAGACAGAGTGATGATATTCCTGGACCTGGCCAACATCAGTTTCGGACTTTCGGACCACGAAGGGCTGGAAAACAGCACGATAGACCACGAGCTGCTCGCAACGACTTTGATCGACGGGCGCAAGGTCGCCGGAGCAATGGCCTTCGACACCATCCAGTACTTCAACAGCAAGGGTTTGATGGCGAAATACCTTTCCGAGATCGGATACAAGATCGTATACGGTCACATGGAAGACGACAGGCAGAAGGAAGTCGATGTGAGCATAGCCACGGAGATGATAATGCACGCCGTGAGGGACCATTACGACGTGGCCATCCTGATAAGCGGTGACAGGGACTTCATACACGCGATCAACGCGGTCCAGTCCCTGGGCAAGAAGGTGGAGGTCGCATCCTTCTCAATGTGCACTTCCTCGGCTTTGACGAGGGTTTCGGACAAATATGTGGATGTGGGGGCCCTGCCGATCGTAGATTACTGCGTACCCTGCGCAAAGGAGACCTGCGAAGTGCCGAAGGAAACCGACGAAGAATTCACAGATGTATTCGCTCTCATCAAGGCTGAAAAAGAGTGCCAGGGGGTGGAATGAGTGATCGAGACGAGGAAAGAGATCAAGATGGACCTCATTGATTTGCAAAAAAAATTCCTGGAGGAGAACGGTGTTGAAGAGGAAGACGGGAAGATACTCACCAAACTCATGGTGTTGCTATTCAAGACCGGTACCGACGGCAAGCTGTCATGCAACACCGGAACAAAGAAGATATCTCTGGACTGGAACTGCAAGACGGCCGTTCAGGAGAATGAGACATGGATATGCAAGGTGACCATGAAGACCGGCATCTTGGGCTATGCCGAACCCGTGAGGAAGATCGAGGTATCCGAGATAATGGCAATGTCCGGCCAGATGCAGTCGATCGCAAACGACATATGGTCCAGGAAGAAGAAGGAGGTCCTGGAATATCTTGTGCCAGAGGTCGATTCCGCTGTGGAGCAGATGGTCAAAGAGCGGATGGCGGGAGTCGAGGACGAGTGCAGGAGGAAACAATCGGCCCTTGAAGCGGAGTATGCGGAAAGAAGGTCCGCCCTCGAGGCGGCATACGAGTCCAAAATGTCTCAGATCGAATCCAGAGAATCCAAGCTGGCATGCCGGGAGAATAACCTGATATCGGAGATGGAGAGCAGGCTCGACGACTCCGAGAAGGACCTCAGGATCAAATATGAAAGGAAGGCGTCCGAGCTCCAGGAAAAAATGGCCGCCGTCAGGTCCAGGGAAGAGAAGCTCATCAATGAGAAGAGCGCCATGATGAGCTATTACGAATCGCAAAACCAGGCCCTCAGAAAAAATGTGGAAGATCTGAGCTTCGAGCTGTCGAAGCTGAGGACGGGGGCTGTCTGCAAAGACGATTCAGACCGTAAAGCGGTCGAAAGGACCTCTTCCGCCGATGCACATATGCTTAGGATATCCGGCAACGAGTTCAAGAGCCCGATCTTCAAAGAAGGGCGCTACTCCGTGAGGATAAACTCCGAGATGACGAAGATCAGGTTCACTCATGACAACATGGGTTTTGCCATATGCCGCAACGGTATAATCGCGGTCCCGGGCCTGAACAGCATCGATGCCCTCGGCAACCGCATAGGAGAGCTTAACTGGACGATGGTCGATGATAAGACGGTGGAGATAAGCATCTGAGGAGATTGGTGTATGTTCGACGGAAGGCGCGCAATAATCGAGATAGACGACGCAGGCAGGACGGTGTATTTCGATGCATACAGGCTTAAGAAGATCACCGGGACGCGCATAGGCCCGATCCTGGGCTTGAGCGAGTTCTCGACCCCCTTCAAGGCGGCCTGCGAGATCGCGGGTCTGTACCCGGGAGACAAACCCAACAAATACATCGAAGCGGGAAACATCATAGAGCCGGTGCTCAGAAGATATGCCGTTGCGAACGCCGCCTTGACCACGGAGATGCTGGGCTGCGGCCCCTTAAGGGTGGAAGAGCCAGTGCCCGGAGACAAATGCGGATACGACCACTTTCACAACGAGAAGCAGTTCGGCGGAATGGTCGACGGATATCTGACGGCCAACGGCACCAGAAAGGCGGTCCTGGAGATCAAGACGTCGAACTCGAGGGAATCATGGGACGACGGTTCAGGCGGATACACGGACGTTCCGATGCAGTACATGCTGCAGGCATCCCTTTACGCAGAGCTGTCGAAACTCGACAAGATCGTCTTCCTTGTGGGGTTCCTCGGGGAAAGCGATTACGCAAGGCCCAAACAGTGGGTGCCAGACGAGACCAACTCCTTCTTCGTAGTGAAGGATAAGCTCGACATGAGCGGGCACATGAAAGAATGCGCCGACTGGTACAACGAGTATGTCAGGCAGGGGTTCACTCCTGAGTGGACCGAAAAGGATGCGGATGTCCTGAAGTATCTGAAGGCCTTCAAAGGTTGAAAAGATTTAAGGGACGCGTCAGATCTCATAGTCAGAGAGACCCCATAAGCCATCCATATCCTTCCTCTTCCATTTTCTCGTATGGTACGAAACGCAGAGCGGCGCTGTTGATGCAGTATCTCAGACCGCCCATCTGCTTCGGGCCGTCCGGAAACACATGTCCCAGATGCGCATCCCCCGACCTGCTGCGCACCTCCCTTCTCTTCATCCCGTGGCTGATGTCGTCCTTCTCTGCGACGACCTCCGGCGATACGGGGGAGGAGAAGCTGGGCCACCCGCATCCGCTTTCGAACTTGTCCTTGGAAAGGAATAGGGGCTCGCCCGTGGTCACATCGACGTAAATCCCCTTCCCGAAAAAGTCCCAATACTCTCCGGTGAACGGCGCCTCCGTGCCGTTTTTCCTAGTCACCAAGTACTGCAGTTCTGTGAGGGAGGAGTCGGGCGACGGCTCGTATCTAGGTATCGGATTGGACCGCTCGGCTTCAGCGAAGAGCGAACGAGGGATGTGGCAGTATCCCCCCGGGTTCCTGTCGAGATATTTCTGATGGTATTCCTCAGCCGTGCACCAGTTCTTCAGAGGCAGAACTTCTATGGCAGTCTTTCTTCCGAGTGATTTTTCCAGGGAGCAGACGGAATCTTTTATCGCCACTTCGTCCTCTGGGTCGATGTAGTAGATCCCGGTCCGGTACTGTATGCCCCGGTCGTTGCCCTGCCTGTTGACGCTCAGCGGGTCTATGCATCTGTAGAATATGCTCAGAAGTTTTTCCAAAGAGATCGCGTCTCCGTCATAGATGACTTCAACGGCCTCCGCATGCCCCGAACCGGAGCAGACGGACCTGTAGTCGGTTTTATCGGAACCGCCGTTGGCATATCCCGTGCGGGTGCCTATTACGCCGCGTATCATCGACAGATACTTCTCCACGCCCCAGAAACAACCGCCCGCGAGATAGACCGTCTTCATGCCCTGTAATCGAGGTGCGTGGTTATAACCGCGCTCATTCCAGAAGCTCCTTCACGTAGTTGGGGAGGGCGAAGGACGCTCTGCGGACCTCTTCGTTGTAGTATTTCGTATCAATGGTACACATACGTCCAGGGACGGCGTCCGCGAGGGGGTCTGCGCCCTTGGATGCGAAACCGAAGAGCCAGTGGCCCGAAGGATATGTGGGGATGAAAGCCTGGTACACTGTGCAGACAGGGAAGATCTCCCTCATTTTAAGATGCATGTTCCTTGCCAGAGCGGCATCTTCCTGGTAGTAGGGGCTCTCGTGCTGATTGACAAGTATCCCGTCTTCGCCGAGGATGCGGTTGCAGTCCCTATAAAATTCTGCAGTGAAAAGCCCCTCTCCGGGACCGGTATAGGGGTCGGTGGAGTCCACTATTATCAGGTCGTATGTATCTTCCGTCTCGGATACGAACTCGATACCGTCTCCCACGACCGTCCTGACACGGGGGTCTGCGAGGCCGCATGCCACCGAAGGGAAGAATCTTTTCGATGTTTCTATCACATCGCCGTCTATCTCTACGAAATCGATCCTTTCGAGGCATCCGTGCTTCACGAGCTCCCTCACGGAGCCGCCGTCCCCTCCTCCGATGACCAGTGCCTTTTTCGGTTTTTCAAGGATGGACATGGGGACATGGACCATCATCTCGTGATAGATGAACTCGTCCTTCTCGGTCAGCATTATGTAGCCGTCTATGAGGAGTATTTTTCCGAACGTCTTCGAATCGAAGACCTCTATATCCTGGAATTCGCTTCTGCCACGGTACAGAATGTCTTCTTTCTTTATCCTGAGGTCCGCACCCTCGGACTGCCTCTCAATGTGCCAGGATAGGGATCTATTTTCTCCGGAGGGGCCCTCCAGGTAGATCTCCTCGACCTCTTTCCATATGGCATCTCCCTCTTTCTTCAGTTCGAGGAGGTCTTTCCTCATCATACGGGTGTAATAGGACCTCAGCTCGGGAAAGTTGAAATCCTCTGCGAAGTACTTTTCAAGCGTCTCTTCGTCGAAACATTCCTGCAGGGAGTCGACCTTCTTGTCCATGAAGATCTTTTTTCCGTCTGTGTCCCGCGTGTACCCTCTCACGTTGAAGTCCAATATGGCTATGTCCGGAGAGAAGAAATCGAAAATCCTGTCCATGATCGAGAGTGGCGAGATGTTGCCGCAGGTCGACAGGGCGATGTCTACCCTGAAGGTCGAAATGCCGACCGAGTCGTGATGTTCCGGATATGTATGCAGGGAGATGTGGCTCTTGTCGAGGTGTGCCACGGTCTTCATATGGAGGTTGACCTCCTCCTCGGCCAGAAGTATCAGCGCCGAGGCGCCGTGGGGATCGTAGTCAAAGGTGGAGACGTCGAGGATGTTCGCGTCGATGTCTCTGCATATTTCCTCCATCATCTCCCTGAGCTTTGATGAACAGTAGTGTCCGTCGATATGGGATATGAATCTTTTCTTTTTGTCCTCTGTAGCCGTGCGCTCGACGGTATAGAGGTTTAGGTCCAAGGTCTTGGCCAGGTTATTGAAACCGTATAGGGACAATCTATTCTCTTTTTTCATAACTATCCCCCTGATGAATTAGCCACAGGCGCAGACAAGGTACATCTGCATCGAATATAAGGAATGCCCTGAAAACAATATTTTCAAATGAAAAAAGAGAAAGATGAGGGCCACGGCCCGGTTTTCAGAAAAGTTCAGCCCGATCATTCCAGTATCGGGCACCTCTTAACGATGGACATTTCTTTCCAATGCTTTCCGAGACCCAGCAGGTCTTCCGCATGTGCCAGATATATCGCCATGAGCAGGAAGATGTAGATTATGTGGTAATCGATCAGAGGATTTGTGGTAGGTGGCGCGACACCTATGAACATCATTATGAGCAGCAAGGTCCCACCTGCCGTGGCGACCTTCATACCTATTCCCAGTATGAGGGCGAAGCCCAGGAGCATAAATGCAACCATTATTATCACGTCCGTGACGGCGAAGAAATCGGCCAGCCAGCCGAGGGTATCCGATCCGTATCGGAGGAATCCTTCCGTCGGAGATCCTCCGTTGATCATCGCATTCTCTGAAGACGTGCTGTATCCGAGACCGAACATCTTGTCGAAGAACGCCCACAGGAACATGAAGCCCATCAATATCCTCAGTATGGCCAGAGGAAACACGGCGCCATAGGATCTTATCGAATCCGTTATGCTCATGACCCGAAACCCTCATTATAGGATATAAATAGGATTGCGATACTTTCAACGGCGTCACTTCAATCGTTTCAAACGTCGGCATCCACGTCCAACCGCATTCTGGAACCGCTCGCATTATTCGTGAAGTGAAGGGGGCCCCGGACGTCTGGGACGGATACAAGGCCGGCTCTTATTGGATTATATAGGATAAAGACAGTGCCTATCAGCAAAACCTTCTTTCAAATATCCGCATCGGTTCGTTTTCCATGGCAGAAAAAAGGAGGAGAGGCGACAGAAAGGACGGGGTCCTTCTCAGAGATGTCGACAGCTATCATAAGATAATGCCTTTTCTGATGCCCCGAAGGACCGAATGCGAAGTGTTCTTCTGCGAGAGCATCGACATGACCAATCTTCTGGCATATATCGAGCAGAAGAAAAGCGAAGGATGCGGCATAACGTTATTCTCCGCCTTCGTGGCGACGGCGGTCCGGACGGCCGCTGTCAGGCCGGCGCTCAACAGGTTCATCTGCGGACAAAGGATGTACGAGAGGAAGACCGTCGACGTCGGGTTTATCGCCAAAAAATACTTCGGAGACGAAGCGGAGGAGGCCGCCATCACAATTCCTTTCGAAAATAAAGCCGACATCTTCGAGGTCACAGACAGGATCTATTCCCGGGTGCACTGCGTGAAGGAGGGCGGAGCCGTTGATTCGGACGACGTGGTAGGCAAGGTCGCCAATCTCCCACGTTTCCTGAAGAGGTTCATAGCCAGGTTCCTAAGGTTCCTCAACTACTACGGGAAGGTCCCTGAAAGCATCAGTTCATCGGACCCCAACTTCTGTTCCATATTCATATCGAACATGGGCAGCATACAGGCCGGGGCCCCGTTCCATCACCTCAACGAGTGGGGCACGAACTCGGTCTTCCTATGCATCGGAAAGATGTACGAGAAGCTATGCATGGAGGACGGCAAGGTCGTCAGCAGACCGTACATCGATTTCGCGTTCACGGTCGACGAGAGGATATCCGATGGATACTATTTTGCCAGAACGCTCGACGTGTTCAAAGAGATAATCCTCGATCCGGAAGTATTGGAGAGGCCGCTTTCCGAAGAGGGGGTGCCGGCGTGACACCAGAAACTCCCTGGTACGGCAAGTACGGCAATGTGCCCGCCAATCTTGAGTACCCGGACCTTACGATGTACGAATGCCTGATGAGGTCCGCCATCGATGGCCCTGAGACCGTGGCCTGCGAGTTCATGGGCCGCAGGACGAGATATTCCGACCTCATCGCGGAAGTGGACGCCTTGGCCGCCGCCCTGTATGGCCTGGGCATCCGAAAGGGCGACAGGGTGCTCGTCTGTCTTCCCAACAGCCCCCAGGCGCTGATATCGATATACGGCATCAACAGGCTCGGGGCGGTGGCCACAATGATACACCCCCTCTCTGCCAGAGAGGAGATAAGATTCTACATCGAGAACTCCCGCAGCAAAGCGGCGATAGTCCTGGACCTGTTCTATCCCAACTTCCCTGCTGTCGACGGGTCCGGAACCCTGAAGAACATCATAGTCACAAGCATCAAGGACGGACTGGGAGCAGGCAAGGCCCTGCTGTACCAGATCGTCCAAGGCAGGAGGGACCCCAAGCCGAAGTTCGACGGCAAGGTCCTCAGATGGAACGACCTCATATGCATGGGCAGGGGGTCCGAGCTTCCGCCGATATCTTCATCCAAGGAGGACCCGGCATGCATCTTGTACAGCGGAGGGACCACCGGCCGCAGCAAGGGGGTGCTCCTGTCGAACATGAACATCAACGCCGCCGCCGTTCAGACCATGACCATGAGTGAGTCGGGCGAGGTAGGCGACACCATGCTTGCGATAATGCCGGTGTTCCACGGCTTCGGCCTGTGCATATGCGTCCATATGGTTCTGTACATGGGCCGTACCTGCATCCTCATCCCCAAGTTTGAGCCAAGGTCCTACGCCAACATAGTCGTCAAGAACAAGCCCAACTTCATAGTCGGCGTCCCCTCCCTTTTCGAGCTGATGCTGAGGAACAAGAGGATCAGGAACGCAGACCTCTCTCATCTCAAAGGCGTTTTCTGCGGAGGGGACACGCTCACCGCTGACCTGAAGAAGAGGGTGGACGCGTTCCTCAGAGAGCATCGCTGCCGCACGACCGTGAGGGAAGGCTACGGCGCCACAGAGTGCGTGGCGGCGTCATGCCTCTCCCCCAAGTCCGAAGAGAAGCAGCGCGAAGGGAGCATAGGCATCCCCTTCCCCGACACGCTTTACAAGGTCGTCCGCGTCGGCACGATCGAGGCCGCAGATTACGGGGAAGACGGCGAGATATGCATTTCCGGCCCCTCGGTAATGATGGGCTATGTGGACGAACCCGAGGAGACAGCCGAGGCCCTCAAGGTCCATGGCGACGGCATCAGATGGCTTCATACCGGGGACATTGGCTGCATGGACAGGGACGGATACGTCTATTTCAAGCAGAGGATCAAGAGGATGATCATAAGCTCGGGATACAACATATATCCTAACCAGATCGAGAACGTGATAAATTCGGTATCCTTCGTCCGCAGCTGCTATGCCATAGGCATCCCTCATCCGATTTATTCGCAGGTGGTGAAGGTGTTCGTGGTACTCGAGGATGGCACGCCGCCTACGTCCGAGACCAAGGAACGTATCATGGAGGTCTGCAGGGACAAGATCTTCAGGTACGCCATTCCCCGTCAGATCGAATTTTTGAACGAACTGCCGATCACGAAGCTCGGCAAGATATACCACGCCGAGTTGGAAAAGCTCTGCCCGGAGATAGGAGAGCTGCACGATCCCTTCTCCCCGGGCCCCGCGCAGAACGTGTGAGAAGTAAAATGAGGGCCCCCTGCCGGATGACGGCAGGAAGGACAATTTTCCGAGGGAGTCTTACTTCTTGACGAGCCCCTCTGCTTCCAGCTCTTCTATGACCTCTCTGACTTCTGCGGCCCCGCTTTCGAAAAGCTCGGCCTCCTTGGGGTCAAGGTATCTCATCAGAGTGACCAGTTCTCCGAAATGAGCTTTTTCTTCATCGCGGATCTCCTTGAGCACGGCCTTCGCGACGGGGTTGTCGGTGGCCGCGGCGTGGGCGTCGTAAAGGAATATTGCCTCAAGCTCGCTGGCTATGTCCAGCCTTATGGCCTGGGCAAGTTCACGGTCTGTCATCTTCTTGCTTGAATTACCTGCGAACGGGTCCGGAAATATCGGCATGATTTCACCTTGAAGGGTGTAGAGGCCTACTGAAATAATATGCTTCGGTCTTATCATCCGGAACGTAACGTCCGGCCGTCAGAGCGGAAACGTGCATCATCCTCAATTCATCCGATCAGGTCCAGCATCTTGGCCACGTCCTCCGTCGCCATCGTTACCTTGGACCTCTCGATCAGGATGTTCCCTCCGGTCATGATATAGGACGGTATGATTCGGATGCATCCGTGATAGATCACGTCGTTTCTGAGCTTATATGTGGACACCGAGGGCACCGCGTTCTTCTTCGTGGCTTTTCTGGAGATCGTGTTGAAAGCTTTTTTGGCGACGTCCCCCATGAGCATCACGACCATCAGGTTCGGAAACAAAGAAAGCTCTTTTTCAAGGTACGGCAGGCTCCTCTCTATTTCAGTCCTGTCTACCGCGCTTTTCGATTTCGGGGTTTTCACGGCATTTGTAACGTAGACGCCCATATGCAGAACGTCATAAATCGAAGACACAGGTGCGCCCGCGCTCCGAAGCAGCGAGACGGCGGCCATCGGATAATCGGCGTCCGGACCACCGTAGAAATCTTGTTTCGGATCAGAGGGTACGACCTCGTTGATCATCACCGCCCTGATCGCCGAGGGGTCCAGTTCCACATCGTTTAAGAAAATCCCGTCGGGAATGCCGATCGCCTTATCCAGTTCAGTTCTTATGTTCATCCTTGCGAGCCCCGTTGCCGGCCGATCGCCTTGCCGTCGCCGTCTGAAGCATATCCGCAGATTATAAGGTCGCGTGCCGACAAAAAGCAACCTTCCGTATTCAAAAAACGCTACGACTTTCATCAGCATCCGGAAGCCGGGCCCTGCGAACGATTAAATACAAGGTTGACAAGTCAACCGCCCGTGAATGAAATCGTTGACGAGCACATCTCGCCAAGAGCAATGAAACAGTTCATGGACAAGAAGATGACAATTTACCTCGAACACCTGGACCTCCAGGGTTCGCAGGGACCTTATCTGATGGCGATCTCGCATAACCCGGGGGCGTCTATGAAGGACATAGCGGCATACATGATGGTCGACAAATCCATCACGACCCGCACGGTCAGGGCCCTCATCGAGATGGGGTTCGTGGCCAACTGCAGCGCCGATCCGAGGCGTTACACCCTGTCACTCACCGAAGAGGGGGAGTGCGCCGTAAAATTAATCAAAATAAAGCTTGGAGACATCTGGAAAGAGCTCCTCTCCGACCTGACAGATGAGGAGCTGATAGTTTTCAGGTCAGCATGTTCCAAGATAAACAGCAAATTGAACCAGGATTTCAGCGAGCCCAAGGGGGCTCGGAATTGATACTCAAATACGTAAGCAAAAAGGAATGGTCACTTGTCGCGGCCTGTTTCGTCCTGATATGCCTCCAGGTCTACCTGGAACTCGAGATCCCGGGCTACATGTCGCAGATCACCACGCTGCTGACGACCGGCGGTACCGTCGCGCAGGTGATGGACGAGGGCTGGCCGATGATCGCATGCGCGTTCGGCAGCCTGCTGGCGGCAATCGTCGTGGGGGCGGTGGCCGCATACGTCGCCGCGTCCCTTTCCAAACGCATACGCAAGATGCAGTTCGACAACGTCGAGACGTTCTCAATGGAAGAGATCGGCAGATTCTCTCTGGCTAGCCTAATCACCCGTTCGACGAACGACGTCACCCAGGTGCAGATGGCCTTCGCCATGGGGATGCAGATATTGATCAAGGCGCCGGTAATGGCGATCTGGGCGATCGTCAAGATCTCCGACAAGGACATGAGCTGGACCGTGGCCACCGCTGTGGCGGTGGCGGTAATGATGGTCACGATCGGCATCATCATGGTACTCGTTGTCCCGCGCTTCAAGATGATCCAGAAACTCACGGACAACCTGAACCAGATCACCGGCGAGGGGCTGTCGGGAGTCAGGGTCGTCCGGGCATACAACGCCGAGAGCTACCAGGAGGAGAAGTTCGAGAAGGCCAACGAAGGCCTCACATCGACGAATCTTTTCGTGAACCGCTCCCTTGCGGTGCTGTTCCCCATTATGACGGCGATCATGAGCCTGCTGTCTTTGTCCATTTACATGATCGGGGCGATACTGATCTCCGCCGCCGCAGGCGTAGGTGAAAGACTGACCCTGTTCTCCGATATGATCGTCTTTTCATCGTATGCGATGCAGGTGGTGATGGCCTTCATGATGATGGTCTTCATATTCATGATACTCCCGCGTGCGACGGTCGCCGCCAGGCGTATCGAGGAGGTAATCAACACGGAGCCCTCCATCACGGACGGCACGAAGACGTCCTCTCCCGAAGGGAGAGAGGGAGAGATCGAGTTCAGGAACGTCTCCTTCAAATATCCGGGCGCCGCCGAGAGCGTCCTCGAGGATATAAGTTTCAAGGCGAAGAAGGGAGAGACCATAGCTTTCATCGGGTCCACGGGAAGCGGAAAGAGCACGCTGATCAACCTGGTGATGCGCTTCTACGACGTCACGGGCGGGCAGGTGCTCGTCGACGGCGAGGACGTACGCGACTACAAGCTGAACGCGCTTCGGAGGAAGATCGGATACATCCCGCAGAAGGCCACGATCTTCTCCGGAACGGTGTACGGCAACGTCAACTACGGCGACACGTCGGAAGAACGCACTATAGAGGACGTCAAGAAGGCGGTAGGCATCGCACAGGGCACGGACTTCGTGGAAAAGATGGACGGCGGATACGAGGGCAGGATCGCCGAGGGCGGCACAAACCTCTCGGGGGGCCAGAAGCAGCGCCTGTCCATCGCACGTGCGATATGCAGGAAGCCCGAGTTCTACATTTTCGACGATTCGTTCTCCGCATTGGACTACAAGACCGATCGTTCCCTCCGAGATGCGCTCAAAAAGGAGACCGCAGGCGTGACAAGCCTGATCGTGGCGCAGAGGATAGGCACGATAATGGACGCCGATACGATAGTCGTCCTCGACGAAGGGCGCATAGCCGGAATAGGCGCTCATGACGACCTGCTCGAGAGCAGCGAGGTGTACCGCGAGATAGCATATTCCCAGCTCTCCGAAGAGGAGTTGGTAAGATGAGCGGGAGAAGAGGGCCGGCAGACCATCCCGGCATGACCGCAGAGAAGCCCAAGGCGTTCACGGAAGCATGGAAGAAGATATTCTCCTATATGGGGAAATACAGGATCGCGGTCTGGATCTCGATCGTTTTCGCGGTGGTCGGTACCGTGATGATACTCGTCGGCCCCAACAAGCTGAGGGACCTGACGGACCTGATCGCCGGGGGCCTGGTCACCGGCAGCATAGACATGGGCGCCATATGGGAGATAGGCCTGTTCCTGATCGCGATATATGCGACGAGCACGGTGCTGACGTTCGTCCAGAACTACATCCTTGCGACAGTTTCGCAGAAGATGGCCTCCAAGTTCCGTACGGACATCTCGAAAAAGATCAACCGTCTTCCTCTGAGGTATTTCGACACCTCCAGCAGCGGTGACGTCCTCAGCCGCGCCACGAACGACGTGGACACGCTGGGCCAGTCCATGAACCAGAGCATCGGCCTGCTGATCACCTCGGTGACCATGCTTCTCGGGTCTCTCGTCATGATGGTGTACACGAACTACATCATGGCCGCCGTGACCGTGCTCTCATGTGTCGCCGGCTTCGGGATGATGATACTGATCATGAGGTACTCTCAGAAGTATTTCGGCATCCAGCAGGAGAACCTCGGCAACATGAACGGGCACGTCGCGGAGATATATTCGGCGCATAACGTGGTCAAAGTGTACAACGGGCAGAAAGAGGCCTCTAAGAAGTTCGACTCCATAAACGAGGAGCTGGCCCGCAGCGCGTTCATGTCCCAGTTCCTGTCGGGCCTCATGATGCCCCTGATGAACTTCATAGGCAACTTCGGATACGTGACGGTGTGCGTCGTCGGTGCGGCGATGGTCATCAACGGGCAGATATCCATAGGCGTCATCGTCGCCTTCATGATCTACGTGCGTCTGTTCACCCAGCCCCTGGCCCAGATGGCCCAGGCCTTCACGGGGATGCAGTCCGTCGCGGCCGCGGGCGAACGGGTGTTCGAGTTCATCGAGGAAGAGGAGCTGTCCGAAGAGGTCGTCAGCCCGCGCAAGCTCGAGAAGGTCGAAGGCCACGTGGAATTCAGGAACGTGCACTTCAGCTACGTTCCCGGCAGGGAGGTCATCCACGGATTCTCGGCGGAAATAAAGCCCGGTCAGAAGATAGCCATCGTCGGGCCCACCGGTGCCGGTAAGACGACCATGGTCAATCTCCTGATGAGGTTTTACGATACCGATAGCGGAGACATCCTGATAGACGGCGTGTCGATCAAAGAAATGAGGCGCAGCGACGTCCACGACCTGTTCTGCATGGTCCTCCAAGACACATGGATTTTCGAGGGGACCGTGAAGGAGAACATCATCTATTGCAAGGAGGGAGTGACCGACGAGCAGGTCGTGGAAGCATGCAAGGCCGTGGGCATCCATCATTTCATAAAGACCCTGCCCAAGGGATACGATACCATGCTGGACAACACGACCTCCCTTTCCGTGGGACAGAGGCAGCAGATCACCATCGCCCGTGCGATAGTCGAGAACGCGCCCCTCCTGATATTGGACGAGGCGACGAGCTCGGTGGACACCAGGACCGAGAGGGCGATCCAGAGCGCAATGGACCAGATGACCGTGGGGCGTACGTCCTTCGTCATCGCGCACCGCCTCTCCACCATCAAAAACTCCGACCTGATCCTTCTTATGAGGGGAGGTAACATAGTCGAGCAGGGGACCCACGACGAGCTTCTGGCCGCGGGAGCGTTCTACAGCGAGATGTACAACAGCCAGTTCGAGGACGGGGGAGAGGACTGAAACGCCAATGACGGACGGCGGCGCAAAGTTCCGCCGTCCGGAACCTTCTTATCTCATACGCAACGGCCTTCTTCGCCTCACCGAAGACATCATATTCGGTTTCGCACGCCTCTGAAAGGCGGAGGAAGCCACCGATTGCGCCATAGTGGCGTAAAAAATTTGAGGCGGCGTACCAACGGACGGAGACCGTCCGGTCCCTGTTCGGACGCCGCTCGCTTTACCGTTTCGGCGGCGTCTCATTCGCCGCAATCGTCGTGGTGCATGTGCTCGTGGCACACCGAACCGGTGGACTTGAGGTCTCCCTTCAGATATCTCTCCGCCGCCGTCCTGGCGTCTCCCGCGGCGCCGATTATCACTTCGATCCCGTTTTTATTGAACAGGTCGACGGCGGCCGCGCCCATCCCTCCCGATATGATCACGTCCGCTCCGTTCTCTTTCAGGAACATCGGAAGGAAATTGGGACGGTGCCCCGGATTTTCTATCGCGCCCGCCGCAGTTATCTTGCCGTTCTCCGCGTCGAACGTCCTGAACGATCCGCAGTGTCCGAAATGTCCTGTCACATTCTCTCCGTCGCTTGCTACTACTATTCTCATTTTTTCTTCTCCTTTGTTTTTTCCATGTTGTCTATCTTCATATCTTTCGCTTTGAGGTCGTCATATCTCAAGAACGTCTCCCGTTTTCAGTGCGGATAAGCGGTCTCCCAGGACCTCTTTCATGTGCCCGTATGCCGTCTCGCCCGTGCAGTGGCCGGTGTAGAAATCGGCGCCGGTCTTCAGAAGGACCTCGGAAACGCTACGCGCCTCCGATCCGGCATCTGGACCGCAGGACCGTGTCTTGAGGTGGAAGCCTCCGATCACCGTGTCCGGATACCTGCCCATGATATCCCGTGCCTTCTCCACGATGTTTGCGATCCCCCGATGAGAACATCCGGAGATCAGGACGGTCTTGCCTTCCTCCTCCAGGATCAGGCTCTGTTCGTGTGCGAAATCATCCGGGCGAAGGTCGTTTTCGATTTTCAAAAAAAGGTTGCCGTTGCCGCTCGGAACCGGACACGCGTTTCCCACATCGCAGAAAAGCACCGCTCCCTCGGAGATATTCGTCTCCCCGTCCGTTAGGACCACGCGCCCGTTGTGTTCGAGGCCCGGGTCGAGACCTATGTCCGCATAGCTTCCGTCGGACCTCAGGGAAAGATGGGTTTCGAACGCCCTTCTGTGAACGTATACCGGGGCGTGCCCGTTGGCCGCCAGGAAAGCGGCCATTCCGCCGCCGTGGTCGTAGTGGCCGTGCGATATTACGGCCGCATCGACTTCCCGGAGGTCTGCTCCCAGGATCTCCGCGTTGCGGACGAATCTGTCGCTCTGCCCCGTATCGAAAAGAAAGACCGTCTTCTTCATTTTTATGTAAAGGCTGAGCCCGTGCTCTCCCTCCGGCCCGCCCGGACCCGAAGTGTTCTCGACCAGAACAAAGACTTTCATACGCCCTCCCCCCCTTCCATCAGTTTCACGATCTTTCCGAATATGGTTCGTACGGCCTCTCCCGCAGGACATTCCACGTCCGCCAGGGTAAGCCCCCTGTTCACGGCATCCACTGCCTTGGGGTCATACGGTATTTCTCCCAGGTAGGGCACGCCTCTTCCGGAGCACAGCGACCTTATCCGTTCGGTCATGGCGGGATTCGTGTCGGACCTGTTGACGCATACGGCCGTCCGGGGGCCCAGACGGTCGGCGGTATCCAGCACCCTCTCCATGTCGCTGATGCCCGACAGGGAGGGCTCGGCCACGACCAGCACAGTATGTACGCCCGTGATCGAAGCGATAACGGGGCACCCTATCCCCGGCGACCCGTCTATAATGGCGAAAGGAGCATTTCCGGCGGCCTTTTTCATCTGTTTCTTGACCTCTGTGACCAGAAGCCCGGTCGTACCGTTGCCCATCCTCAGCCGTGCCGTCGAAAATATCCCCCTTTCCGTGTCCGAGTAGAGCATCAGGTCTCCGGCGACTGACGGGAGCATTTCGATGGCATCCGACGGGCACATCGCCTTGCAGAGCCCGCATCCCTCGCAGGCATAGGGGTTCACCTCTGCGCGATCGCCCATATCGATAGCTCCGAAACGGCACTTGTCGGAACATATGCCGCACATTGTGCAGAGGTCCTTGTCGATGCGGGCCTTGGGAAGACCGAAATAATCCTTCCTTTCCGCATCTTCGCCGTATCCGAGCACAAGGTGGAGGTTCGGCGCGTCCACGTCGCAGTCTGCGCATGCCGGCGCTTCGGACATGCGTATCATAGCACTTGCCACCGTCGTCTTTCCCGTACCGCCTTTGCCGCTCAGGATGAGAAGCTGTTTCATCGGGAGACCATCTCCGTCATCTTTTCATAAATCTCGCGGAACATCCGTTCGAATACGACATTCTCCCTCGAAGCGATCCCGGCCTCGGAACATATCCTGCCGAGCCCGATGTCGAAAGGAATCCTGCCCAGTATCGGCAGGCCGTTATCGAGACAGTATTCCTCAGACGGATCTCTTTCATTTTCGATGACCTTGTTGAGGACCACCCCGTACGGCCTACCGAATACACGGACGAGTTCGGATACCATTTCCAGGTTGTGGGCTCCGAATATCGTCGGCTCTGCTACCAAAACGCAGAAGTCGGCATCCTTTATGCATTCCATGACAGAACAGGAGCTCCCCGGCGGACAGTCGATGAATATATTTTCATCATAGGACAATGCCGTCATTTCCAGGAGCCTGCGAATCACGGGCAGTCCCGCCGCCTCGCCGACGTTCATGGTCCCCGTGTAAACGGAGACGTCTCCCGACCTCCCCGTCCTGACGACGCCCACCTCCCTCGGGTGTTCGGTTATGGCTTTCCGGGGGCATATCTCGGCGCATCCGCCACAAGAGTGGCACATGTCGTCGAACACAGTCAGGCGGTCGAGGGAGTATGCAAGTGCATGATATCTGCAGAATCGGACGCATGCCATGCATCCGTCGCATTCATTGCGATCGGCCCTTGGCACGAGTACCGATACCGTCTCCTCGGATGATTCATCAGGCTTGAAAAAAAGATGGCCATTGGGCTCCTCGACGTCGCAGTCGACATAAGTCGACGGTCCCGAGGCCGCCGCAAGGTTCACGGACAACATCGTCTTACCGGTGCCTCCCTTGCCGCTGAGCACCGCGACCTTCACTTCATACCGCCCCGTGATGGTGCCCCTCGTGGAAGTCTGTCAGCTCGGACAAACGGCCTTGGAGGTATGCTTCTATGCCGGACCCCGCATCTCCGGAAGGGGCTAGAAAAACCTTGATCCCCGCTTCCCTGAGCACTTCGTAAGCGCGGTCGCCGCATCTGAGGGTCAGAAGGACGTCCGCACCTGCATCGGTTATGGTCTGCGCAGCCCCGACGCCGGCCCCCGAGGGGCTGTCCGCAACGGGGTTCTCAAGATACGTCGCAACTCCCACCTCTGTATCGTAAAACAAATAATACGGTGCCCTTCCCAGGGATCCGCTGATCTCCGAAATTCCTGATGCTCCTTCGACCGGTACGATTATCTTCATTTTTTCGCCTCCTGTTCTTCTGGTAATACTAACGTTACGCTCCTGCAGGCGCGTCTGCACGCCTTGCGCCTGCAGCAGCCCTCGTTGTGCTCACATATGCGGTACTGTCCGCCCTCGATGATCAGAGGGGCCCCCTCAACAAGGGAGCAAGCCAACTTCCGCCGGGCCTTGCTGTAAATGTCCTGCACCGTTGTGCGTGAGACGCACATGCGCTCGGCGCATTCCTCCTGTGTCATCCCGACATGATCTATGAGACGGAGGGCCTCGTATTCCTCGACCGTCATCCTGATGGTCTCTGCGGTACACGGGACCCTGTCGAGCGGACCGTATTCCCTGCTTTCGGGAAGGCAGCATACGTTCCTCCATTTCTTCGGACGCGGCATTCGATATCACCATCTGCGGTACTGAACCACCGTCGTAGGGCCGCTTAACGCAAGATACGCGATAGTTTCTGACATATGTCAATAACCGACAATGTAATTTATATCTATCGGAAGGGCGGCAGGAGGGGCCCACATCCGCTTTAGAACAACGATCATAAAATTAAGTGTGCGTAAGACAAATAATTGAATAGTCTCACGAGGGTCTCCGATTGTGAACGAAGAGCTCTGGAACGAATGCGTAAGATTCCACGGACATGCATGTCCCGGATTGGCCATGGGATTCAGAGCGTCCGAGGTGGCCGCAGAGACGCTCGGGGTCCCGTTGGAAAAAGTCCGAGACGAAGAGATCGTATGTGTCGTCGAAAACGACGCGTGCGGCATAGATGCGGTGCAGGCGATCTATTCGTGCACCGCCGGGAAAGGGAACCTGCTGTTCAGAATAACCGGCAAGCAGGCCTATTCCTTTTTCGACAGGAGGTCGGGGAAGAAGGTCAGGGTACTGATCGACGGGGACTTCGGCGAAATGTGCAGGGAAGATTTAATGAAACACATCCTCACCGCGCCGGAAGAGGAGGTAGTGAAAGTGAAAACCCCGGTGTTCGACATCCCGGAGACGGCCAAGATATTCTACAGCGTGAGGTGCGAATCCTGCGGAGAGCTGGCCAGAGAGGACAAGGTCCGCTGGCAGGACGGGAAACAGGTATGTCTGGACTGCTTCAGAGACTACAGCAGGAATTATTTCTGAAAATTACAGGACGATTATGTGGGGGCGCCCGTAGTTGCGGTCGATGGCGACTTTTACCCCGAACGTCCTCATGATATTTTCGGCGGTCAGCACTTCTTCGGTATCGCCCGCGGCCGTAACGGCCCCCCCGTCCACTATGACCGCTTTGTCGCAATATTTCATGGCGGCGTCCATATCATGGAGTATCATGCATGCGCTGACGTTCTTGGTCCTCACCAGCCCGATGATGACATCCATGATCTCTCTCTGGAATTTGATGTCCAGGTTGCTGGTGGGCTCGTCCAGCAGCAGGATCCTCGCCTCCTGGGCCAGGGCCCTTGCGATGAGCACCCTCTGCATCTGGCCGCTGCTGAGCTGGCGGAACGGGACAGAGGCGAATCTTTTCATATCCACGTCCTCAAGGGCCTTCCACGTCAATTCCTGGTCGTTCTTATTGGACTGCCATGAAGAATAAGGCATCCTGCCCATCATGACGACCTCGAACACCGTCGGCGATGCAAGGTCGTCAAGAGATGCCTGCGGCACGTAGCCCATGATGCGTGCGACGTCGCGCACCTTCATCGAAAGGACATCCCGGGAATCTATGGTGACCTTGCCCTGGGAAGGTTCCAGTATCCTGTTGATGCATTTTATCAGCGTGGTCTTCCCCGAACCGTTCGGCCCGATTATCCCGAGCACCTCGCCCGGTCTGAGCTCGAATCCGATGCCCTTAAGAATTTGGGACCTCCCGTATGAAAATTCGATATCCTCTGCCTGTAAGTTCACTTCGGTTGATACTAATTACATATTAATATTTATTATTGATGTGTTTAGTGTTACTGTAATTATAATTAGTGTTAAATATTAAAAATACGTATGCCTGCCGCAATGAACACTAAAACCGCGGCCGTAGTGTTGGTTGCCACACTGGCGATGGCCGGCGCGGGAGCCGGTATATTCCTGCTGACGAAAAGCGCCCCAGAGGGATATTCGGTAGACACCGAACTTCAGATCTTCGGCAACGCGAACGGAGATTGGAAGCTCGACGGCGATGACGTCGACTTCCTCAACAGCATAATCTCCGGAAGCAGCGACAGGACAACATATGCCGACGCGAATCAGGACGGCGTCGTCGATGCAAGCGACGTAGAGCAGGTCCAAGCGGTCATCGACAGGACCGCCGAATATCTTTGGTTGGTCGACGGGGACGGCAATGTCAAAAAAATAGGTCTCGACATAAGCAGGATAGGTGCCGAATATTACAGCAACACGGAGCTGATGTGCATACTCCGGCTTCAGGACAAGGTCGTGGCCGTGGACAATGCGCCGTATCAGACGAGGAATTTCTATTTCGGGGAGGAGAAAGGCAGCGAGATAACCAATCTCGTTAACATGAACGCCCCGAACTACGAGTTCGTCGCCGGGCTGGACCTCGATGTGCTGCTGACGTTCTCTTATTCAGGTACGGAGGCCAAACAGGAGATGCTGCAGGACGTGGACGTCATCTACCTGGGTATGTACAGGCCCGATGTCCTGGAACCCGAGAAGTCGGAGTATTTACAGGGCATACTGAAGGCAGGATACATATTCGACAGGGTCGAGAGGGCGGAAGCTTATGTCGAATGGCTACTCGACATAAGGAATGACATAGCATCGATTTCGAGCGGCATTGCGGAGGAGGACAAGGTCAATGTCCTGATGACAAACTACTCGAACTCTTATTTCTCCGACGAGAACATCATGGATTGGAGCGTCTACACCAAGATCGATCCGCAGGTCCAGGCTCTTCTGTTGGCAGGCGGGCATCCTGTGGCCATGGACATACTTACCGAGGAACAGTACAACGGAGGCCTCTCCAGAACGCTGTATGCGGTCAAGGTCGGTTCCGAGCCGATAGTGACGGCGGATATAGACTTCGTATTCTGTCATAGCGTCAGATACACTTACGGCGGCACGGTGGTGACATCCACGCCCGACCACGGTTACGGCACGGGCGACGGCACGGGGATGGACGCCGCACATGCCTTGGCGGCAGGAAGGCCCTTGACGGACTTCGTGGAAGACGGCAACATCTACATCATGGCCGGAGACTTCAGGAACGGGGCCACCGGCGGGATACTCCATGCGGCGTATATCGCAAAGGCGATCTATCCGGACGAGTTTGCAGATTTTGACGCCGTGGCGATACACAACGAGTATGTGTCGGAGTGGCTGGGGGTCAGCGATTACGACGTCAGCACGGACGGCGTGTTCATCAGCCCTGCGGTGTGACGGCCGGTCCCGTGATGTGACAGGACAAACCTTTTCATTTTTTATTTCAAGGGCGAGGATATATTGAATATCGATGAAAACAGCTGCGAAGAAGAGAAGATCAGAACTATTATTGTGAAAAGGCTGCTGTTCATATCATTCCTGCTCATCGCCGTAATCTCCATCTTTTGCTACTCGGTCACCGTCGGCACAGCTGAGATATCTGTATCGGACGTCTACAAGACCCTTGTAAACTTCCTGCTGCCGGGAACCTTCGACATCAGCGACAGGATGAGGATGATCATCATCGACATCAGGCTCCCCCGGATACTTATGGCCCTGATCAGCGGGGCGGTCCTGGCAATAGGAGGATGTCTCACACAGTCCATACTGAGGAACCCTTTGGCGACACCCTATACATTGGGCGTGTCGTCGGGCGCGGGCTTCGGGGCGGCGATAGCGATACTGACGGGCATGTCCCTGGCCTCGAACATAGCAGGCGTGATAGCGAACTCCTTCTTCTTCGCACTCATACCGATAGCGATCATCCTTACGGCGGGACGGATGAGAAACCTGGCGCCGGCCACCATGGTACTCTGCGGTGTCGCCATCTCATACATATTCAGCGCGGCCAACACGCTCCTGCAGTTTTTCGGGGAACCGAACGCCGTGAAGGCGGTAGTGTTCTGGATGGTGGGAGATCTCAACAATATCTTCATCTGGCACATCCCGTTCGTCCTTGTAACCCTGATGATGTGCCTGGCCGCCTCGGCCTACCTGTCGAAGAACATCAACGCGATGAGGCTCGGCGACGATACCGCACGAAGCCTGGGCGTCAACACCGAGGCCGTCAGAACGGTCACTCTGCTCGTCGCATGTCTTTCCACCGCGATGGTGGTATGCTTTACAGGCTCCATAGGCTTCATATGTCTGCTGGCGCCGCATATCTCGCGGATCTTCGTAGGCGGAGACATGAGATACCTTATACCCGCATCCGCGCTGTGCGGTTCCGCGATCCTGCTCCTGGCAGACCTGGGCGCAAAGGTCTTGGCAGAACCGATAATGCTCCCGGTAGGCGCCATTACCGCCATGGTCGGCGGCCCGCTGCTTTTATTTCTGCTACTTAGGAGGAAGAGCGACAATGCGGTCTGATCCTATTCCGGTGATAAGGGAGTGGGAACATGCCAGGTGCAGACATCCCTTCTTCGCCGAGGGTCTTTCCGAGAAAGACATCGATAAAATATGGGATGATTCCGCCGAGACGTACGGGGACGGGACGCTTTCGGAGATCCACGACATGATAACGGAATTCCTCGTCTCAGAAGGATACGTGAGCAGGAACAAAGACCTGCTGGACATCGGATGCGGACCCGGGACGTATTCCCTAAGGTTATCGCCGTCGGTGAAAGGCATACTTGCGATCGACAAGTCCGCACGCATGCTGGAGCGTCTCGACGGCATATGCGGGACCGAAGGGATAACCAACATCCGCACCGAATGCGCGGACTGGGATGTTTACGTTCCGAAAAGGAAGTACGACATTGCCTTCTCCTCGCTCTGCCCTCCGGTAAATTCTTCTGTCTCGATCCTTAAAATGGAGATGTGCTCAAGCGACACATGCATATACATTTCTTCGATGTCCAAAGACAGGGATTCGATTTATTTCGAGATCTGGAGAGAGCTCGGCAGGGAATACACCTATGAGGGTTACGACACGGGTTTTCCTTTACGTTTTCTGAAATCCATAGGCAGGGAACCCATCTTAAAAAAATTTGAGATCGAGACTTGCAGCGAGAGCGAACCCGGCAGGCTCGCAGAATTCTACAAGCGGAAATTCCTTCTCTACAGGGACGAACGCGAGATTTCAAAGGCGATCGAAGACGTGGTCGGTTCGCATGCGGAGGAAGGCGTGGTCCGTACCGAGCAGATGAACCGCCTGGGACTTCTGATATGGCGCCCATCTCAATGATCGCAAGGTCCGGGAGATGCCTCACGGAACCGCCGGGGCCGGGCATATGAAAACATCTTTTGGTCATCGATCGTAAGCGAAGCGCCTCGTTCGAAGAAGTCCCAAATATGCAAAATCAAGATCTGCGGCCGGCCGTCCGCGAAGACCGCAGACGCCCGACGCGCAGCAGAAAAAGTTATTGAAGGGGTTTAGCCGGCGTTCAGCCGACCATGGTTCCTGCGAAAACCTGCCAGGCCAGGGCGGTCTTGGCCACCAGGCTCAGTATGATATACACCCTCTCGCCGTAGAGGTAGTCCTTCCACTTTCCGACCTTCTTGTACTGCAGGATCATGTTGACCGCGAATATGTTGAAGAAGAAAGCGATCGAGACCATGATACCGTAGACGAACGCAGGAGGGGAGCCTCCGGTGACGCCGGTGAAGTACATGATCAGCGCGACCCAGGGGACGAGCCCGGCGAAGCATCCGAAAATGAAAGGCGTCCAGTCCGTCTTCTTAGTGTTCTGGTTGTGGGCCTCCATGGTGTAGCCGAACAGGTTCATGCATGCGTTCAGGGAGAACAGCAGCATTACGGACACGAAGTCGAACATCCCGCACAGCCATGCGATCACGACAAGCATGAACGAGGACGATACCGCATACTCGAACCAGCGGGCCTTGTTCATGTTCATCTTAAGGTTCTCGACATACCACTTGAATCCGAACGTGGACACCGAGATGTGGGCAATGGCCGACATCAGCAGGAATATTGCCACCATCGGGCCCAGCGGCACGCTGAAGAAAAGTTCGGCGGCCCCGGGACCGGTGGGAGGGAAGCCGGCGGTGGCATCGATGTACGAAGTGGTGAACCTCATCTGCACGTTATAGTCAGCTATCGCGAGCATTATGGCGGCCTGTATGAAATGGAAAAATCCCATTATCAGGTTGAACCGCCTCAGCTTCTCGAACTTAACATCATCTGAAACAGCATCGGTCATATGTATCAATGATGCACGGCGTTAATCTGTATTTATCCCTATCCAATTCCCTTACCCTCCGAGTATGACAGGACACCCAATATGATGATATTCTGGCTCTGTTTTTATAACGGCATTATGTTTAATTGAAGACAATCAGAAGGGGAGCGGTCAACCATATCTTCCGGACGACACTTAGGTTGATAATACGGTTTCTTTACGCTCCGGACGCAGCTTTGAGATAACAACCTTTATTTTCAGCCGAATCCATGAGAGGTACATGATGCGCACCGGTGATATGGAACCGCTCTACAAGAAGGTCGAGGCAGCCGCGATGGAATCGGGCTCGTTCATTGTGGGATTCGCCGATCTGTCGGAACTCGAAGGAATGCCCTCGGGAGACGCCACGGTCTTCGAGTTCCCTTATGCGGTGACGTTCGCAGTGGAGATACCGAAGGAAGCCGTACGTGCGTCGTTGGAGAAGCCCAGCGAGGAGATCCGCTCTGCTTACAAGATGTGCAACAAGAAGCTCAAAGAGGCCGGAGAGAAAGTGGCGCAGATACTTACGGCAGAGGGTTACAAGGCCAGGTTCATAGATCCCTCCCAGAGGATCGATCCCGGAAACCTCCTCGGGCCCATATCGCAGAAGGCCATCGCCGCCAGGTCCGGAATGGGCTGGATAGGCAAGAACGGGCTGTTCATGACCGACGAGCACGGCCCGAGGCAGCGCATGGGAGCTGTCCTCACGGACATGCCGGTCACACGTAAGGCGGAGCCGGTCGACAGCAAATGCGGAGAATGCACCGAATGCATCGACCGTTGCGCCCTCAAGATCCTGAAAGAGGCCGACTTCGTTCACCACCCCGGGAGCCGGGACGATGTGATGGACTGGAAGAAGTGCGGAGAGTTCGAGGCAAAGCTGATAGGCGACGGCAGCAGGCCGGAGAGGGCGTGCGGAAGGTGCATCGCCGTCTGTCCGTTCTCCGGGCTCAGCGGGTGACCTCCCCTTCCTTTTTAATCTTCCTGCCGTAACGGAAAATCATCGTCATCAATGCGATGTTGAGGGCCACGGAGACCCCGTTCCAGAGGACTATCGGAAGGTCCCGTAGGAATACGCCGTAGGCGAACCAGAGCCCCATGCCCACCGTGAGGAGCGCGGGCATGAAAAGGGAGACGTCCACCATCCGGCCGCTGCGGTGCCCCTTGATCAACTGTGGCACGTACCCCATAGTGGTTATCAGGCCTGCCACGAGCCCGATGACGGTTATCTGGTCCATGGACCTGCACCACGGTCCCCTGTAATGATTATATGCTTCACCGCTTGCACGACGCGCATTCGCGCAGACGGGCCGAGAGGTCCAGGCCCGTCATGTCCTCCGAAAGCTCCCAGACCCGGAAGGCCAATATGTCGCTCTTCCCTTTCCCGTGCGGACCTACCGGGACGGCACGGCCCTTGAACTCCATCCAACCGTCCGTTCCGTAGAGCCCTCCTCCCCGGACCTCCGGGTCCAGGGCCGCACGCAGCGCGGGCATGGCGCCCGCCTCCAGTCCGTGCATGAACGGCCTCAGCCATCTCCTCATCCTCTCCCTGTTCCTGTAGAGATCTGTATTTACAAGTCCGGGGTGGCATGCGACGCTCACCGGGGCGTCCATCCCCAGAGACCTCAGGCGCCTGTCCAGCTCACGGGAGAATAGCAGGGTGGCAAGTTTGCTCTGCTTGTACGCCCTCCAGGGGCTGTAAGACCTCTCGGAGTTTATGTCTTTGAAGTCCATCCTTCCCCCACGGTGCACGATGGACGTTTGGGTGACCACACGGGAGCCCGGCGTAGAGGTCAGGGCGGGCAGGAGATGGTACGTGAGGATGAAATGTCCCAGATGGTTGATCCCCCACTGCGATTCGAACCCTTTGACGGTCTTGAAGTAAGGTGGCGTCATGATGCCGGCATTGTTCACGAGCACGTCCAAGGCACCGTATTCTGAAATGTACCAGGCGGAGAATTCTTCGATGGATACAGGATCGGCAAGGTCGAGAAAGCGTACCGAAGCATGGGCATCGGGCACAGAGGATACTATCTTTTCCGCCACCTTTTCAGCGCCTTCCGGGTTCCTGTCCGCAAGGACGACCGACGCTCCTTTGGCGCAGAGGGCTTCGGCGATGTACGCCCCCAGTCCCGATGCGGCGCCCGTGACGACGGCCCTCTTGCCGTCGACGCGGGGCACACTGTCATCGCGCCGATCCCATTTTTCTGCCATATGGGTTAAATGACGAAGGTCAAGATAACCGTTACCTTCGGAACGTCCGGACTAATGGGCGTCGATATCCTTTGCTGTAGGGAGATTGCATTAATGGAAACGCACGCGAGCGGCTACAGAGAGATCAGTCTTCAGGAAAACAGCTGTATTCCGTAAATCCCAGGTCCTCGACGGAATGCGAATATAGGTCTTTAAATTTCGATATGGCCGAAAACCGGTTGTCGGCATCGATGAACGCAAGCACCTGGACGTTTTCGACCTCGCTGCCGTCCGGAGAGATTGTGGTGCCTTCGGTGGTGATTATTGCATATCTCATACTGCGAAGATGCAGACGGAGTAGAAAAAAAGATCATACGCGTCCCGTAAAGACATGCTTGTTATGGAATTCGATGTAGTCACGGTTGGGACAATCATGCTCCGGTTCAGATATGGTTTTATTCTCATATCTGCCAAAATAATCATTGTATATCTGGCGGGGCATCATTTCTTCAATGTCGTCGACGTAAATAACGGTGTGATATTTTGGATCGATCGTCATTAGGCCCTTGTCGAACGCCTTATCATGAAGGGGATTGAGACACAACCCATTGCGGTGGTCTATTTTTTCAACGTCGCTACTGTCTTTCCAAGGCTTTATATGGCTGGCTATCAAAAATTCTGAAGAATGGATTCCGGTCACGCAACATGTTTCATTATATTCGGTAAGCACACGTCTTCTGAAAATATTTTGATTCATGCGTGCCTTCGTTCCGATATAGATTTCACCACCTAACACATAATCTGAGAATAATGGCTTGCAGTCCGTTCTCTCCGAACAATATTTATCTATTATTTTTTCGCAGTCCGGAGCTAGTTCATGTGGTCGGGAACAATATTTGTTCCAAACTGCTTCGTCTATCTTGCTATGATGGTCAAAGGTCTTTTTGCCGTCTTTTTTTACAGCTGGGTCAAAAAAAGCAAGATTGTACATCTTGTATGTGACCGAAGAGGGCGTTCGGTCAAGCATACGGGCAAGTTCAATCACGTCTTTCCCGTTTTTGGTTATCTCCTTGAATGATGTCTGCAAATAGAGGCCCAATACTAGAGTGACCTCTTCCTCCGTCCATCTTTGACCAGACCCAGGCACAATGCCTTACCAACAGAGCACAATATAATTGTGCCGGAGTCAGCAATACTTTAGGACCTGAATCCCCATTTTTGTAATCAAAGGCACAACAAGGGCATTTCCCATTGCGAAATAACGGTTTCTTTCGGCCATTCCTTCCGTCCAATTCGGGGGAAATCCATTGAGCTATTCACACTCTGTCGGTGTCAATATCCTGTATCTCCCTGCCGCCGGGTCCAGGATAAAATGTGAGCTGCGGTTCATCGAGCCCTCAGAGGTCAGGATCGTTCTGCTGGGCGAATCGAGGACGTCCGGGAATGGGATGCCCCCCTCGGAATAAAGGTATTCAAAGTCCGTGCCTCTTTTTTTGCGCACCAGCTTTTTGGGCCCCTTCATAAATTTCCATCGTTCGATATCGCTTTCGTTGTCAACAAAGTATTTCTCGTCCACGTTTTCTATCAGTATGGACCTGAGCGTCTTTGATGCACCGCCTTCTTCTGGCACCCATGCGCTTGAATAATCTCTCGTATAGACATTGCCTTCTTTCATACAGCCTGCACGATAGAAGGTTTCAGCAAATCGATTGGATACGGAAATCAGGTCCGGATATTCGGGCCCGTCAATAACGAACTCCGATTCTTTTCCTCCTGTAAAGGCATCTTTTATTGGGAAAGCACTTGTAAAAAAACCATTTTTGTCAACTATTTCTCTTAATCCAGATCCTCCAAGGGATTTTTCGTAGCCGTTGTTTCCGCGTCTGGATGCGAATATGAAGACGCGCCTTCTGCGTTGGACCTCGCCATATTCTGCGGCGTTGATGACGCGCCATTCCACATCATATCCCTGGTCATGCAGGCAGCGCAGTATTATTCCGAAGTCGCGGCCACGCTGTGTGCTCGGGGACCTAAGGAGGCGGTCTACGTTCTCCAAAAGGACGAACTGCGGTCGCTTTTTGTCGATGATATGATCGATATTCCACCAAAGCACCCCCTTCTTCCCCGTGATGCCTTTGGCGTTTGTTGCGGCGACCGAATAGTCCTGACACGGAAAACCGCCTACCAAGAGGTCGTGCTCCGGAACATCGTCCTGAACGGTCGCGATGTCCTTGTTCACGTTGATGGATCCGCTGTTTTTGTAGTGACTTTCATAACAGTCGAAAGCGAATTGGTTCTTTCTTCCTGGCTCCCATTGGTTTGACCATATGGTCTTAAAACGTCCGGAAGCATCCTCGAGACCGCGCCTGAAGCCACCTACTCCTGCGAACAGCTCTACAACAGAAATAATCTTCTCAGACATTTTCAACGGCACATCCGATTTAATGGTTTAAAATGATCGATATTTTTTCTGCTACATCTTTCGGACTGCTCTTGACCTCGCATTCCCAAACCGTTATGACCGTCCAACCTGCGGCCTTTAAGGACTCCTCGTTGGATTTGTCCCTTTCCATATTACGCTCAAACTTGGAAGACCAGTAATCCATGTGTGTCTTTGGTAATGGGAGGTCGCATTTCGGACACCTGTGCCAGAAGCAACCGTTCACAAATATCGCCACCTTCTTGCCCACAAAACATATATCGGGACTTCCTGGCACTTTCTTCCAATTCAGACGGTATCCCATATGGCCAAGGGCACGAAGCGCGCATCGAAGCATCAGTTCGGGCGAGGTGTTCCTGCCTTTGTTGGAGCGCATGGAGCGCGATACGGCCTCATTTTCGGGCAAAGGCGACCTGCCGTCCCGCAGATATTCTGAACCCATAGGTCGATAGTGGACATATTCATTAATACGATTTGCCATTGATGTGCGTGCCCAAAATAAAAGAAGGGGTCGTATACGATCCAAAAAACAAGGGATCCATTTTAGAATACGCAAAGAGGCTGAAAGGACGGACCCTGGGCAGTTTTGTCACCTCGGGCGAAATAAACGAGAATAACAAAGGCGGGTTCGGCCAGATATTGGAGTCCGGTTATTTTCAGATCGAGAACAACAACGACCCTGTCCCTGATTTCGAAGAGGCCGGCATAGAGCTGAAATCGAGCCCGATGCGCAAATTGAAATTCGGCGGCTATTCTCCAAAAGAGAGGCTGGCACTAGGCATAATCAACTATGAGGAGATAGTGGATCAGACCTTCGAAGAGTCTTTCATGGCCAAGAATAAGGACCTTCTGATCGTGTTCTTTCTCTACGAGATGGAAAAAACCCCGCTCGAATATTTAATTCTGAACACCACGGAATGGATATTTCCGGATGGCGACCTTGAGATTATAAAAAGAGACTGGAACGACATCCGAGAAATGGTGGTGAACGGGCGCGCCCATGAGATATCCGGAAGTATGACATTTTATCTGGAGGCGATGCCGAAAGGCGCCGGTCATGACAGGGACCTGCGCAGGCAGCCTTTCTCCGACATTCTTGCAAAACAGAGGGCGTTCGGTCTGAAAAACAAATATCTTCGAGTGATCTTCGATTCCTTGAAGGATTCGGAACCCGTCATAAAGGACATTTCAGATCTGAAAAACAGGCACATAGAAGATGTAGTTGCCGACATCTTCTCCCGATACGTAGGAATGAGCATAGATGAGATAATCAAAAAGACCGGAACAACGCCAAGCAATGGTAAAGACAGATACGCGTCCTTGGCCAGGGCGATGCTCGGCATCGAAAAGAAGAAAATAGACGAATTCGAAAAGGCCGGCATCCAGATGAAGACGGTACGTTTGGAGAATAGTGGAAACTTAAAAGAGAGCATGTCCTTCCCCCATATCAGATACAATGAGGTCGTCAACGAGAGCTGGGAAGAATCCGAGCTGTACGACATAATGACCAATCGCTTCCTTTTCGTGGTCTATCAGAAAGGGGCCGACGGAAGATCGACCATTTTCAAAGGCATAAGGTTCTGGTCGATGGGCGAAGAAGACCTGGAGACCGTACGTTCGGTGTGGGAGGACACCGTCGAAAAGATCAAAGCGGGAGACTATGAAAATTTCATCCCTATTTCAGCCGATAAGATATCTCACGTAAGGCCACACGGAAGGGACTCCAGAGACCTGACCATGGGGCCCGACGGTAAAATGCACAAGAAAATGTGTTTTTGGTTAAATTCCAGTTATATCAAGGGAATAGTGAAAGAGATTGCTCCGGAAAGTACTACAAATGATCGATCATCTAGGCGATTTTTAAAAAAAGTTAATTGAATTTCTTTTGTAAAACGGCCTCTATTTCATAAGCATCTGAAAGATTATGAAAATTCTTAGCGATTTACTTGATTGTTATGTTAAAGGGAACGTGAGGTATAGATTTCATTTATGGGCAGCCAGATGTTGCAGGATATGCACTTATGTTGGATGTTCGATTATTCGTTACAATTGATTCATAATCCGACAGATGATATTTCTACATTTTTATTTTAAAAGAATGTGAAATTCTGAACGAATCTCCCAGATTGGATGTTATTTCGCGATTAAAATACAGGGACTTTTCTATATGGGGAGTGTCTTTCTTGTCCCAATCATGATTCGTATGGGCGAGATTCCAATTAGGATCGAGGAGAGTTATTTACATGATTGATCTCTCCTCGGTAGAAATACAGCCTTCCGATCATGAAGAATTCAAAGAACTCTGTTATAACATTTGTCGTTTTATTATCGATGAGGAATGTGTCAACCGATTCAAGCTGACTAATGCGTTTCCTACGGATACATATCCTGATTTTGAGTACGCACTTGGTATATTGCTTGAGGATGGTGTTTTATTGAACGGTTCCAAGGGATATATTATCGGGCGACCCCTCGAGTTCATGGAATCTGAGCAGGAAGATGACTCATGTAGATTCGAGGATGTTACCGAAAATTTGTCCGAAGTCCCAATTATCGAGGGGCGAAGGCAGTTGGAACGTATCGAATTTATCAGAGAGATGGATTCAAGGGCCAGTGTACTTTTGTCCGAGAAGATTGGTTATTCTCCAGCAAACGTGGTCGAAAAAAAGATTGAAGCAATGAATCGGTCAACAAAAAAAACAATACTCGAAAAATACTTTATCAATTATGTCGACCTTGCTGATATACTAAGAGAAAATAAACGCGACGCTGAAAGGTACATTTTCGAATTCAGCAATGATTTTCCGATGGATCCTGTAGATGAAGACATATTCTCAAAATACGATGTGCCGTCCAACGTGTTTCTATACATTTTCAACAGATCTGAAGCATATTATCGTCTCTTTCAAGTCAATTTTAATCCAGGATATGGGGACACATCTGAATATATATTTCCAAAAGTCACGACCGATAAATCAACAGTCAATCTGACTCCCAACTCTGATGATGAATTGAATGCACGCGAGCGTGCGATGAGCTATTTCGAAACATATTTTTCATATTTCGGCAACGGTGCAAAATCTTTTACATCTGCCCTTTTGGCCGTATTCAATGATGTGTCGATAAAAAGGACACGGGTCAAAGAAATATATGAACAATATTTTATAAATCATCAAGGCGAAATATCAAATGAGAGCGACTGGGACGATATATTCGACGACTATATCGAAACAGAAGATAAGGTCAAACACCTTTCATATCAGAATATACAAGATGTATGCAATTTCATCCAGTCTTTGAAAGAGATTGATTATGGAATCTCTGTCGAAAAACTCTATTGCTCAAACAAGGACAGCTGGTCATCATTCTTCATCAACAGTTTCCAAGAATTGGAAGATTTCATAACAAAATATACTTCGTATAGGATTTTTGAAGGCCGTATTTTAGTCAAAGGAACACTGAATGAGGCATTACAGAATTATATCCGTGACGTTCACGTTTACGATTGCAACCGTCTTGTCAAAATGTATGGAAGGACATGTGGAGGTCCGGCAAAAATCATCCGACCCTTTTTTGAAGCAATCGATATGGATCAGTTTGTTAACGAAGCTCCCCTGACTGAGGAGGAAGAACAGAATATTTCTGTCAGATTAGATAAGTACCAATGGTTGACCAAAGACAATGCAAGGTCAGTTTTTGCTGATTTACATAATCTTGAACACAAGTTCAATGGAATAAATATGCACAAGCTCGGATTCACAAGTATGCAGCATGTTTACTATCGTCTCAAATACTCTTCTTTCAGCGAGTGTCTGCTCCAGAACGAATTCTTTGGTGATGAGATATATGTCGATGACCGTGAGTTTAAGTTGAAGATGGAATGCAGCACATTCTTGATGGAAGTGGAAGCCTTTGAAAGATATCTTCGTTGGATACCTGTTTCAAAATATCGTTATATAAATTTGGAATCGTCCAGATATCGTAAATTCGGTGAAATATTGGCCAAATATAGAGACATAATTATAGAATTATGCAAACAAAAATTCGTTACACCATTTTCGCTGAAGAATCAGATTGTCGGAATCCCCGAAATAGACGAAGACTATTACGATCTGGAATTCTATGATGCCATGCTAATAGCATCCAAGGCAAATCACCAAGCGCTCGCCCGACAAAGATTTTATTTTATTCCTACAGACTCCACCAGTTTCGGCCCTACGGCACCAGAGTTCATACGTTATATTGTCTACAATAAAAACGGATTCGCATCGATTGAAGACATACAAGCAATTTTAGAAAACGAATACGGAATCCATGCTGGCATGAGCACAATCAGACAGCAAGTCAAATCATCGACCTGCCTCTTCTCAACAATAACCGACGCGGCATATCTCGATGACGAAACCTATAGGGAGGTATTGAATAATGAGTCAAACTGATATCAAAAATCTATCCGGAGTCACGCAGATGAATAAGACCAAGACCGTTGTCTTAGCAAGGAAACCGGAGACCTTTCCCGTTTACCGTGTACCACTGAAATATCTATATTACAACGATCAGAACGACCGTATTTCTACTGAAATAGTCCGTTATCGTACCGAAAATAATAAGGAACTGCCCACAGACATTGAGGAGTATAATCAGATTTTTGAAGATCTCGTCGTTAAATCCAAGGAAGATGCCATAGTTAATACTCAAAATAGTATTGCAAGACGCGGACAGGATAATCCTGGGGTAACTTTGAAGGACGGGCGTGTCGTTGATGGGAACAGGAGATTCACCTGCCTCAGGAGAATCCAAAAGGTTACTAATCAAGAACAGTATTTTGAAACCATTATCCTTGATTTTGACTACGAGAATGATTATAGATACATCAAATCGTTGGAGCTCGAACTCCAGATGGGCGTGGACGAGAAGGTTAAATATGATCCGATTGACCGTCTGTTCGGAGTATACAAGTCAATCCGCATCGAGAAAGCATTCACCATCGAGGAGTACGCAGCATTGTTTGACGATTACTCCGTTAAAGATGTGAAAAAAGATCTGGAGCTTGCGGAATTGATGTGCGAATATTTGGATTTCCAAGGTTCACATGGCAAGTACTACATCGCCAAAGATATGGACCTTCAAGGGACGCTTCATGAAATCCCATCCATCCTTGAGAAAGTTAAGAAGAAGGACCCGAACCTAGTTGACGATGTCAAACTCCGCATATTCGCGAGCATAGGCGCGGGCGTGAGCTCCAGGCTCAATCTATTCATGAGGGACATTAGGGATGTAATAGATGGTGGGGACCTAAAAAAATACCTAGATGAAACCGAGGATGCGGTAAATAATGCCATCCAGGCCCTTGAAGAATCGCCTGTTCAGAACTACAACGACCTGTCTGACGGTTTGAGGAAACGTGATGACATCAAAGAGGGATTGATAACTCCCGTCACAACACAGAAGAAGGCTGTCGACTCTAAGAAACTGAAAAAGGCACCCATAAAGAACTCTAGGGATGCACTTTCTACACTAAATGCGATTCATATCGAATCAATCCTCGATATGAGCAAGGACGACCGTGATGAACTGAAAAGAATCCTCGGCATGCTCCAGGACAAGATATCCGAGATCGGAGGTAAGATTTGAACTTAAGATTAGTAAACCTAAAACCAAATTACATATCCCTTGAAGACGATGTAGCGAAGCAGTTCTACATCCCAGTGATGAGCAACAGCAACCGTTTCGATAGACTATCTTGTTATTTCACGTTCAATGCAATAGCAAGATATTGTATTGGAATTTATTATCTGGGCAAGAACAACGGTAAATTTCGCCTTATAATTTCCGAAAATATATCCGAAGAAACGTTCAACATCATCAAGGAAGGATACCAGGGATACCAATTGCTTGATGACATTACACGTGAAAGGATGCGCCAGGAACTGTGTCTGGAAGATACCGTCACTCTGTCGAATCTTGCGCATCTTATGAAATGCGGTCTTGCAGAGGTCAAGTTTGCATTCTGCTGTAATGGATTGTTTCACGAAAAATCAGGGTATGCGGAGGATGCAGATGGCGATTCTCTATGTTTCACAGGATCCAATAATGAGACCAAAGAAGCATTGGAGAGCAATTACGAGAAATTCGAAGTTACAGCATCATGGCTTTCGAGTGAGTTCGATATTGGCAAAATCGTCACAACCAAAAAGGAATTCGAGTCGATATGGGGAAGGACGAACCCCCACGTCAAAGTAATCGATCCACCCGAATCTTTTGAAAGTTATATGCAGACCTTCAATCGTGGCGCATTGTTTGAAAGTAAAGAAGAGTACCTTGACGAATTATTCTATCTCGATATATCGGAAGGAAGGATACACCTGAATCTGCCTAAAGCTGTCGATAATCCAGGCAGGTTCAAATTCAATCTGGCGATACAAGGCTCTGTCGAGGAAACGGTCGGCCATACTCTCATTCTTAAATCGAATCTAACAAAACAAAATATCCGCTCGATAATGGAAAAGGTCAACAAGAAAGCCGAACAAGGCGGTTACAAGGTAGTAAAAAGCGAAGAACTCGACAAGTATTTCAATTCGAGCACTTCGATGGAACAGCTTGCCCTACTTGGAATTTCGATAAAACGGAGGGATCCGAGGCATAGTGAGTTCTTCAATCTGTTCAAGAGAGAGGTCTGCGCTTTGACCGAAAACGATCTTCGTGACGAACAGCTATGGGATTCGTATTTCGCATTCAGATTAAAGAAGAGTGCTAATTTTTCCGTACCGGGTTCAGGAAAGACCGCTACTGCATTGGGAATGTTCGCTTATCTGAACCGTAATGCGGGGGTGAACAGGCTGTTCGTCATAGGGCCCCTCAATTCTTTCGATTCCTGGATTACCGAATATGAAAGAGTATTCGGAAACAAACTTCCTCTTAGTTACGTTACCGGTCCAGAACTAAGGAAAATGGGCAACACTATCGAATATCATGTCAGATTCGATCTCGGAAAATACAATCTGATCCTGTTGAACTATGAGAGTTTTGACCACAATCAGGAACTTACCAATGCGGTTCAGAATCGTATCGATGATAAGACGATGCTCGTATTCGACGAAGTACATAGGATCAAGGCCGTCAACGGCAAGCGCGCTATGGGAGTAATGCCCATTTCCAAGAACTCCAAATACACTATGGTGATGACCGGAACCCCGATACCCAATAATCATTCCGATGTCTATAATTTCCTTCAAATATTGTATGGTCCTGATTATGACGATTATTTTATCCTCGGACCACGCGACCTGACCGAACTGGAGGGCCAAGACTTATCAGATTTCAACAAGAAGCTGCAACCCTTCTATTGTCGTACAACAAAGAACAAACTCAACGTCCCGCCGGTGAATACGGACAATATCGTTCGCGTGGCAGCATCTTACGAAGAGAACATCCTCTTTAGACAGTTACATCAGATAAAAATGAACCCTCTGGCACTGATGGTCCGTGTTCTGCAGTTGGAATCAAACCCCATTATGCTGAACAAGTCACTGTTGGATCCCATGGAGCTTTCATCCTTCTCAGATGATTTAGAGGGCGATAAGATCGATGAATTCCAGGCTATCGAAGGTGCAAGGGACATAATCACTTCTAAGACAAGGGCATGCGTGAACTTGGTAAAAGAATTGACCGATGTCGGAAAAACTGTCATCGTATGGTGCATCTTCATCAAGACCATACGCACCTTAACAGAATTACTTGAAAAAGAAGGTATTCCTGTATGCAACGTTTACGGAGAAACTGTGGATAGGCAGGAAACGATCGACGGTTTCAAGGCCGGAAAATATCAGGTCCTGATAACTAACCCACAGACACTTGCAGAATCCGTCTCTCTACACAAGGTCTGCCACGATGCAGTATATTTTGAATATAGCTACAACCTCGTCCAAATGCTTCAGTCAAAGGACCGTATCCACAGATTAGGTCTGGCTAATTATCAATATACGCAGTATCATTTCCTTGAAACTGTGTTCAGCGATGAGATGCAGATGATCTCCCTCGATGAAGAGATCCATCGTCGTCTTAACGATAAAGAAAAAGTTATGCTTGACGCCATTGAAAACGATAGCTTAGAACACTTTACCACTAATGATAAAGAAATTGAAGACATAATGTTGAAAATTGGATTTGATAAGGAGAATTTCAAATGAAAATCATTATGAGATCTTCGTCAGATCATAACTCGAATTTTCAGTACCAGATGACCTCACGAAAAAACAAGTAATTTCAACTTGAATAGTCCCTCTTGAAATATTCATTTAAGTTTCGTTATCCAGTGCAATAAGTAATTTGCACCAGTTTGTCTAATTAAAGGTATAATGGAACTATGATGCAAAAATCCAATTATCAAGACGAAGATTCCCATCCGGTGGAAAAATGATAGTTTCGGTAGACGAGTCGGAATGCATCGGATGCGGAAAATGCGAGGAGGAATGCCCCATGATCTTCGAGCTCGACGGCGACCTGGTGTCGAGGGTCAGGCGCCAGCCCAAAGCCGACGAGGAGAAGTGCGCCGAAGCGGCGGCCGACGCCTGTCCCGCCACGGCCATATCGATAGAGTGATCAGTCCGTTATCCGGAATCCGCTGCTGTCCTTCGCGGCGTAGGTCTCGAACTTAACCTGCCTGTCTCTCAGCATGGCCGTCACGGTCTTGACGTGCACGCCCAGCCCCACGTTCAGGAACTGGTTCTCCACGACCGTTTTGCCTTCGTATTCCACCGTGGGGTGGAAGCCCAGGGGAAGGTGGGCGGTCTGCACCTGGACGCCGCAGATCCTGCATTCCCTGTCGTATATCGGGCCTCCGGACTGCCCTCTTAGTCCGGGCGTGGACGTTTCCACGTACAGCATCTCGTAGTTTCCGTCCACGCTGCGGCCTTTCAGCACGTTGCGGGTGTGCATCCCCTCGTTGGGGAACAGCGGCATTGGGAGGACGCCTTTACGTATCCTGAAGGAGTTCGTCGTTTCGTCGAAGTCCGAGGCCACGTCCACGAATGGGAATCCGAGCCTGCACAGGCTCGTTCCGGGCCTCATGGTCTCCGGGTCCCTGAACACGGGATACTCCTTCACCCAGCTAGGGTCGAAGGGTTCCAGTTTGCCTATCGTGATGTCGATCTGCCTGTTGACGTATGCGTTCGTCAGCCGCACGCCGTCCCATCCCCACCAGAAAGAGTGGTTGGTTATCCATGACGGGTCCGCCTTGAGCTCGTTCTTCGGAAGCCCCGCGATGGACGAGTGCTTCTTGTTGAGTTCGTCTATCTCCTTTATCTTGTTCTGGTCGGACTGGTATTTCACATAGGAGTCGAAAATGTGCCCGGCGGTGATTATCCATCCTTCGTCGTTGATTACGAAGAACGTACCGCACCCCGCCTCCACTTTACCGTCGGAACGGCGGGTTGAGACTATGACGGGTCTGACGAACTTTGCTGCCTTCTCGCAAGCGTCTGCGAACATGCTTCGGCAATACCCCGTATCGTTATAATGGATTTGCTTCGCGTACGTTATTATTTTATGCGATGCGTGAATCACCGTCATCATGAGGGAAGAGGACATCAGGGTGGTCAGGGACAACGAGTCCGACATAATGGAAGGAGAGGGGTACCGCGGAATATTCCGTAAATCCGACCACAAGGAGCGCTACGAGCTCCTCAAAGAGAGGCTGGCGCATGACACCGAGGCCTTCTGCAGGAAGAACGATCCGGACACCCTCCTTGACCTGATAGAGGTGGCTTACGCTCTGAGCGGCCTCATGGGCTATCCCGAAGAGGAGATGGTCAGGATGCGCAAGACGGTGAAGAATGAAAGAGGGAGCTACTCCCGCGGGACCGTGTACGAACCCGAATTATGAGTTGTCCGTCCACAATTTCTATGACGGTCTTGCCCTGAGCCGAGTTTGATTTCTACTATCGTACAAATCGATCGGGCCGGCAGGCATGTCCGCAGGTCTAAAGGAATGCCCGTCCGCACCTTCTGCGATATCCGCATCGGGGGACGGGCATTGTTTTTCTTTTTCAGAACATGCTCAGCACGAGGTCCGAGTACGCCACGGGGTCTTCCAGAGGCACTCCGGCCGTTATGCTGGCCTGGCCGTACATTATGCGGACCATTTTGGCCGCCCTTTCCTTGTCTTTTCCGATGGTCTCCTCCAGCGATCTGAAGAACCCGTGCTCCGCGTTCAGTTCGATGACGCGGGAGGCTTTCAGCATCTCCCCCTCGCTTCCGGGCAGGCTCTTGAAGTACTTCTCCATCTCGAAGGTGATGTTGCCTTTGGTGGTCAGCAGCACGGCGTGGTTCTTCAGTTTGCGGGATATCCTGACCTCCGAGACGCTTTCCCCAAGAGTCTCCTTGACGAAATCCAAGGTGCCTTTGTGCCCCTCCTCCTTCTCGTCCGATTCCTTTTTCTCCTCTTCGGATTCGAGCCCCAGGTCGTCCGTGGACACGTTGCAGAACTGCTTTCCGCCGTATTCCCCGAGGATGTTCACAAGGAACGAATCCACATCGTCCGTCATGAGCAGCACGCCGTAGCCCTTTTCGAGCACGGGCTCCATCTGCGGCAGGTTCTTGGCGTGTTCGGCCGAATCGGAGATGATGAAGTATATCTTATCCTGTTTTTCGGGCATGTTCTTCACGTAGTCCGACAGCCCCGTCATCCCGCCCGCGGAGGACTCGAACATCAGCAGGTCTTTGAGCGCGTCTTTGTCTGCGCCGTAGTTGTCCACGACGCCGTACTTCAGCTGCAGTCCGAAGCTGCCGTAGAACTCCCTGTATTTCTCGGGTTCGTCCTTCATCATGCGTTCCAGCTCGGACCTGACCTTCTTGGCCAGGTTGGAACCGACCGCTTTGAGGGTGCCGTCGTTCTGCAGCATCTCCCTGGAGATGTTGAGCGAGAAGTCCGGAGAATCCACGACTCCGCGCACGAAGCGCAGGTAGTAGGGGAGCAGGTCCGCGCACTTCTCCATTATCAGCACTCCCGATGAGTACAGCTGCAGCCCGGGCTGGAAGTCCCGTGTGTAGAAGTCGTGCGGCGCCCGCTTGGGGATGAAAAGCATGGCCTTGTAGCTGACGCGCCCCTCGGCCTTCACCCTTATGACCGATACCGGATCCTCGTAATCGTAGAATTCCTGTTTGTAGAACTCTTTGCAGTCATCATCGGACACTTCGTTCTTGTCCTTCTGCCATATGGGCACCATGCTGTTGATGACCTTGTTCTGCACGGTGGTGACGTACTCCCTCTTGGGCTCCCCGTCGTCTTCTTTCTCCCCGGTCTCCTTCCATTCTCCGGTCTCAACGTCCATGTAGATGGGCCATCTGATGTAATCCGAATAATTGACGATGAGCTCCTTCAGACGGACCGGGTCGAGGAACTCGCTGTAGTCGTTCTCCCCGGCGTCGTTTTTGATATGCATTATGACGTCCGTGCCTGCGGAACCCCTCTCGCCCTTCCTTATGGTGTAGCCGTCGGCGCCCGCGCTCTCCCATATGGAGGCCTCGTCCTCGCCGTACGCTTTCGATACCACCGTCACCTTGTCGGAGACCATGAACGCCGAATAGAAACCGACGCCGAACTTGCCTATGACGTCGCTGTCGGTCCCTTCCTCCAGGTTCTTCCTGAACTCCGACGAGTCGCTGTATGCGATCATTCCTAGGTTCTTCTCCATGTCCTTTGCGCTCATCCCTATGCCGTTGTCCGAAACGGTGATGGTGCGTTCATCCTTGTCCACCGCGACGTCTATGCGCAGATCGTCTTTCGATACCCCTATGGACGGGTCGGTCATCATGCGGTAGTTCATCTTGTCTATCGCATCCGAGGCGTTCGATACGATCTCTCTCAAAAAGATCTCCTTATGGCTGTAGATCGAGTTGATCATCAGGTCCATGAGACGTTCGGTTTCCGCTTTGAACTTCTTTTTTGCCATTCATGTACCTCTTAATGTTGTATGGTTCGATTAAGTGTTTGAACTTCTATATAAATATTTCATTTTTTGAATATTAATTGCCAGATGTGACGTTTGGCCGTCAACGGTGACAAGGGCCTTCGATGTAACGGCAGTTCATCATTCGGTAGGGCGTGACGGTCTGAGGAGATTCCCTTGCAGCTGAAGTTCTACCCTCGATCGTCAGCAGACGTCTACGGAAGCGTTCACATAAGGGTCCCTTTTTACGATCATCTTCTTCTATCCTCATTTTGAGAAAGTTCGAATTAATTGCTGCTTCAACAGGACGTCGCTCTTGATGAGCCGCTTTATTATCCCAGGGTCGGCTCATCGATCGGATTCAGGCGTAATGGGGCGCCAGGATTATCCCTTTCGGACATGATACCTTCAGTAAGATGCTGTTCATAGATTCGATTTTATCATGGTTGAAGTCTCGTGCCGAGAAGAAAGAACGTCTTCGCATACAGAAAGAGGCAGAGGAAAAGGAGAGGAGTTTCCTCTACCGGTTGGGGAACGATTTCGAGAGCCATGTCGTCACGATGTTCGATCCGGAGAGGTTTGAACTTATACATCGAACTCCGACGAACGAGGAAACCGGCGGAAGATACGTCAAATCGATGAGGCTTCCCGACCTAGGGTTCAGGGAGAAATCCACCGGAAAGAGGTTCTGGGTCGAGTGCAAGTACAGAGCCAGAACGGAGGATCTCGGTACCATAACCTGGTGCACCGATAACCAGCTGAGGAACTATAAGCGGACGCATTACGGCACCGGAGACACCGTGTTCATAATGATCGGTCTGGGGGGCCATGTCATGGCGCCGAACAAGGTGTTCTGCCTCAATCTCGACAGGATCAATTTCACCAGGTTGTTCTACAGCACATACTGCACCAATCAGGTTAAGGTCGATAAGATCGAGTCTTATGGGCAGCTGTTGCAGATTTCGGAGATCAAATGAAAAAGTCGATATTGAATATATGCGACCGGTCGGGCGTGATGTAGTACCATTCCGGGAATTTCGGTTGAACGCGGTTGTGTGTGGGAACAAAAACACCTTCTGAGAAACAATTTTCTAAGATTATTTTCAAGCGGTTATAAAATCGAGAGTCAAATATGGTGCTCGGGACTTTCAGAGAAATGACGTCAACGAGTCTGATTCAAGGCAAAGTCAGAAAAACGTGATCTAAGAGGTTTGCGGGAGCATCTCAATCTCTTTCCTCGTCTTCGAGGTCCAGCTTGTCGGCTATGCGCCTGAGGAACTCGTTGATCTCCATTATGTCGCCCCGCAGGCTCGATACCTGCGCCCTGAGCGAGGATATGTCCTTCTTCAGCTCTTCCGTTTCGCCGTCCGAAGGCGCGGCGCCGCGGGCCCTCTCGGACTTCAGGTCCTCGATGAGGTCCGAGCGCCTGGATTTGAGGGCGGAAAGAGACATGGTTATCTTCGCAGTCTCGGTCCCGTCACCGTCCAGATGTGCGTTTATCAGACGTACTTCGAGTTCCGAGATCTCCTTGGTCATGGACTCTATCTCGGACATGGGCGTGGCCTTGTCCTCGGGCCGGGACACGTCGGTGGGCCATACGGTGTCGGGGGATTTCCTCCTGAGCCTCATGGTCTCGAGATATTCCTCCATGTCGTTCTCTACGTAGGAGGCTTCTATCTCCTCCATACGTTGGGAGAGCATTCCCATCTCGCTCTCTATTTCATTCCTGCGTGCCGCGACGAGCTTCTCTTCCTCCTCGTCGCCGTCGATAGCATCCAGCGATGCCAGCTGTTTGCGCAGATTTTCGATTTTGGACCATATGAACTGGAGTTCGCGGTCGTATTTGCATGTTGAAAACGCCATTTCTGATTCTCCTTGAGGAAGCATCCCGCAGAAAACAGCGGGATGCCTCCGATGTAATGAATTTATCCCTATCCGATCGACGGGGCTTACTTTTTCTTCTTTCCCTTCTTCTTCGAGTCCTTCTTCTTGGACTTCTTCTTCGAGTCCTTCTTCTTGGACTTCGTCTTGAGCGTTTCGTAGGGCTCCCCGTCTTCCTCTTCTTCGTCCTCGGCCTCGCTGAAGATGAGGTCGTAGAGCGAGTCCTCCATGACGGCCGCGCGTCCCAGCTCGGTAACGACGAAATCGGAGTCCGCAACGGCGTCCAAAAGGTCCTCGCTGGAAAGTATCTTCATTCCCACTGCGTAGAACACGTCTTCGAGGACATCGTCGCAGTAGTCGTTCCTTATGGAGTCGGCCAGCGTCTCGGAGTCCCTGTCCTTCTCGTCGAGTCCTGCGAGGTATTCTTCGTAAACCTCCTCGCTGTCGTAGTCCGATATCCTGTCCGGGTCGTACTCCAGGTCAGTCAGGTCGCACTCGGCGTCCGTGAGGTCAGAGATGACGGTGCGGTATCCGACTATGTCGGAGATCAGGAAATCGATCAGGTCGCCGTACTTCTTCTTGTTGGCATCGGACCTGGCGCGGGAGAGCTTTGTTCTCAGATCGGCTATCTCGCGGAGCTTCCTGTCGACCGTAGCCTGCAGGATCTCCACGTCATCGTATTCGAAATCCTCGTCCTGTCCCTGTTCCGCATCTGTCTCGCGGACCTCTTCGGGCTTCTCTTCGGATACATTTTCAACGAATTTATCATCGGTCATACGGAATCCTCAGCGCTTATAACGTGCCCTCTTTATTATATCCTTCCCGAACAACCGATTATGGCGGATGTCCGGAACAATGTAAACCGGACCGGAAGCATCCGACGGCGAGGTCAGCCGGATCTGGCCACTTGCTCGCATCTCTTGCCGCAGAACGGGCACTTCTCCAGTACGACCTCCTCTCCCTTCTCGTCAAGGGCGCATATGGCGGGGCCCTTGTAGGTATCGATGAAGTATATGTCCCCGTCCAGGACGAAATCCAGCATGTCTTTGCAGCATGCGGCCTCTATCCCGTTCTCAGACACCTTCAGGTCTAGCAGGGGGCGCGACCTGAGGAGCACCGCCCTCTCTTCGTTGTAGACCTTCTGGACGCGGTCATGGTCCTCATCGGCCCCGGGGTATCCGAAACTGGCCGCGAAGGCGAATAGACGTATAGCGCTGACGAGGTCCTTCTCGACGCATTTTCCGGTCTCGTACATCAGAGCCAGATAGTAAAGGGAACGCGGGTCCATCCTGTCCACGGGCCCGCGGAGCAGATCGTACGCTTCAGTATCCGTTTTTCCTTCGACGGCTCCGGATGCGATGAGTATTCCAAGCTCCCTCTTGGCGGGCAGGTAGTCGTTCTCGGCCGCCGTGCGGAGCCACTTCTCCGCCAGGGCGTAATCCTGGGGGACCTCTTCTCCCTCGATGTAGAGCATTGCAAGCCGGTATTGCGCCTCGGGACTCCCGTCCTCGGCAGAAGATAACGATCCGTCGATGGCCATGGTGACGGAAAGGGGCGCATCGTTTATAAGTTTCAGGTCCCGGCGAAGTCGGAACCGTCCACGCCGTTGTCGGCCGCGAGCTTTATCCACTTTTCGGATTCGACATCGTCCGCATCGGTGCCGTATCCGTCCCTGTAGCATATCCCCACCGCGTACATGGCGTCCGCGATCCCTTGCAGAGCGGCGGCCAGGAACCATCCGAAAGCCTTCTCAGGGTCCTCCCCCACCGCCTTGGAGCCTCTTGAATAGACGATCCCCAGGCGGTGCATCGCGAAGGCGTCGCCCTCCTTTGCCGCTTTCTCGTACCATTCCACCGCCTTCGACAGGTCAGGGCCCGTACCTATGCCGTACTCGAAGCAGACGCCCGTCCTGAACATGGCGTTTATGTTGCCCGCCTTTGCCGCGATACCGTACAGCTTGAAGGCCTTGTTCTCGTCCTTCGGAACCCCCAGGCCCTCCTCGTAAAGATATGCCAGGCTGTTCCTGGCCTCCTGAACTCCTGCGTTGGCGGCCTGCCTGAAAAGGTCGGCGGCCACCGAGTAGTCCTTGTCCACCGAAAGCCCGTCCATGTAGGCCGTGCCGAGGTACAGCTTGGCTTCGGGTATCCCGGCATCGGAGGCCTTCTGCGAATAATCCACGGCCTCGGTGGAATCGATCCCCATATACTGTCCGGAAAAATACATCTTCACAAGGAATAGCATGGCGTCGGGCTGTCCGTTTTCGGCGGCCTTTTCGAGATATCCGTATCCGGCCTGTTCGTCCGTATCCGTGTCGAGGCCCAGCACCAGCGATAGGCCGTAAGCGTATTGGCCGTCGGCATTCCCCGAATCGGCGAGTTCCCTGACCTCTCCGATGTCCATCTCCACGCTTCCTTCCGGGGTTTCGAAGACATAGTTCTTCTCTTCTTCGGCCATGTCACTCGGAGCGCCTATGTCTACTTCAATCTATCCCGGCACTGCTGAAAACGAAGAAAGACTTCGAAAGATGACGGTATTTTTACGTTATTTTCAGTCGGATTTAAGGTACCTGTTTTTTTGCCGTCCCAGCAGATTTCTGGTAAAATGTATTGCCTTTAATCGGAAATCGTCAATTCGGAATTATGGCAAAAGAAGCTGCCAAACCCGCTGACAAGAAGGCCCAGCCTGCTGCAAAGAAGGAAGAGCCCAAGAAATGCGGATCGGCTCCGAAAAAGAAGTGAACTCCTAAAAAGGTGTTCTCAAACCTCAGGGGGGACGGGCGACCGCCCCCCTTTATTTTTCTTTTCTTTGTTCCCGTCTCATCTTCAAAAGGTGTTTCTCGCATTCTTCCCAGCCCGGGAAGTCGTGTTCGGAATTGCGGAAATCGCTGTCATGGGCCCTGCGGTTCGGGCGGTATCCGCGACGGAGGTGCAGGGACTCGTGGTAGACAACGAAGTCCAGGACGTTCTCCGGCACGTCGCGGGAATCCAGCGAAGACGATATGGTAACGACGCGGAACATGGGGTTGCAGCTTCCCACTTTGGTGAAGCACGGCTTGGACGTCCACGTGAAGAATGAGTTGTCGATGTCTGAATCATTCAGAAGTCCGGATTCCAGGAGCCTGTCCAGGGATTCCCCTATTTCCATGCATCTTCCCTCGGTGCTCATGGTTATGTTGCGGCTCCTCTTCAGGTAGATCGGGCGTTTGGAGATCACGAACCCGTCGGAGGATACCCACTCCAGATATTCGGTCCCGTATCCTTTTCTGAGACCGGAGTTGCGGGAGATCAGGGTGTCGAGGAAATCGTAAAGCACCCCGTCCGGGGAATCGGAGAGGTAGTCGGAAACTTTGTACGACCTCTCTTTGCCCGTCCGATTCCAGGTAACCTTGAAGTCCTTGAACTTTTCAAATCTGGCACTTTTTATCTGGTGCTGATGTTCGCGCCCGGCCTCGGTCATCAGCCGGAAAAGGCGTTCATCTTCTTCCGAGTCCATCCCTCCTTCTGACGACGGCGTCCTTCTGTGCCTGTTTCCCCGATTCGGAACGTTCGACGAAGACAGGTTCGCCGTCCATGGTCTTTCCGGTGAAGTACATCATCGTGGAGACCGTGGAGGGGGTGGGGGTGAATATCTGGACCTGCTCCGGGTTCGTATTCAGCTTGTTCCTGCAGAACCTTCCCAGTTCCTCCATGTCCCTCTGGGTGCAGCCGGGGTGGGCCGCCATCAGATAGTAGGTTAGGAACTGCTTCTTTCCGAACTCGGCATTGGAGTCGTTGAAGAGGTCCCTGAATTCAAGGATCATGCCGCTTCCCGGCTTCCCCATGAGCCCCAGCACCCTGTCGGAAGTATGCTCAGGGGCCACCTTTAGCTGCCCCGAGACGTGGTTTTTCACTATGGCGTCCACATACTCTATCTTTCGTTCCTCGTCCGCAAGGACCATGTCGTACCTTATGCCGGAGGTCACGAAAACCTTCCTCACCCCCGGGACGTTCCTGGCCCTCTTCAGAAGGCGCATCTGCGCGGAATGGTCGATGCGGAGCGACTTGCATATGTCCGGAAAAAGGCATTGTCTGTCTGCGCAGGCCCCTTTCTCGGCCTTCTTTCTGCACTCGATGCCGTACATATTCGCAGTAGGCCCTCCCATGTCGTAGATTATTCCGTTGAACCCGGGCTCCCTGGAGATCTTCTCGACCTCCTTTATTATCGAGTCCTCGGACCTGCTGACCACCCTCCTCCCCTGGTGCATGGCGATGGCACAGAAATTGCATCCTCCGTAGCATCCGCGATGGGTGGTGATCGAGTTCTTGATCGTGTCGGCCGCCTTGACCGGGCCGTCCTTGAGGCACGAGGGGTGGACCTTGTTCTCATAGTCGGAGGAATAGATCCTATCCAGTTCCTCGCAGGTAGGGTCCCTCTGGGGAGGGTTGTGCACCAGGAATCTGCCGCCGTGCCTCTGGCACATGCCTTTGGCCGTTATCGGGTCGCAGTTGCGGTAGAATTCCCGGAAGGCCTCGGCGAATCGGTCTTTGTCCTCGGCGCATTCCTCGTAAGACGGGAGGGATACGTATCCGTCCTTCTCGTCCTTGGAGATGTAGCATATTCCCCGGACGTCCGAAGGGTCTCTCCCGTCGCGGAGGCAGTTAGCAAGTTCCAGATTGGAAAATTCTGCCATTCCGTATGTGATGTAGTCCGCCTTGGCGTCGAACAGGACGCTTCTTCTGACGGAATCGGACCACACGTCGTAATGCGCTATCCTCCTCAGGGACGCCTCGATACCGCCCAGCACGATCGGTTTGTCTTTGCAGAATTTTTTTATCATGTTCGTGTAGACGATCGTCGCTCTGTCGGGACGTCTGTTGTTCGCTCCGCCTGGCGTGAAATCGTCGTCGTTCCTGATCTTTCCAGCCGAAGTCCGGTTGGCCACCATGGAATCTACGCATCCTGCCGATACGGACCAGAAAAGATTCGGGGCCCCGAGCTTCCCGATGTCGCCCTCCGAAGGCTGGGGAATGATTCCGACTCTGTATCCGTTGTCGATGAGCCAGTGGCCGATCACCGCGCTGCCGCTGTAGGAGGTGTCGTAATATGTGTCCCCCGACACCAGGATGATATCCAGGGATCTCCATCCTCTTTCTTCGGCTTCTTGCAGAGTGGCGGGTATGAACATGTCGGCCTTTCAACGCTGACAGATTATAGATTGATTATGATTCTGTTGCTGAAAACGGAGACGGGTATGGGCGTCGCGTTCGGGATGTATTCCTCCAAACCGCTTATATCTCCGACCTCCCAGCTCCCGTCGTCGTCTCCCGGATCGTCGGTCGTCTCGCAGAACAGGAGCCCCGGATATCCCTCGAAGTTGCCTTCCATGTCCGGGATCACCACCCCTCCCCCCATATGCACGATCATGGGTATCATGTACACGTCATAACCCATGTATCCGGCGATGGACACGAATAGCAACGATGTGTCCTCGCAATCCCCCGACCTTATGTACAGTATCTCATAGGCGGTGGCGAAGTATTCGCCCGTCTGGTAGTTTACAATGTCGAACTCGTAGTCGATGCTGAAGTTGACGAAGTCCAAAGCGCACTGGACCTTGCTCAGGTCGTCCGGGTACTCCGAAGTTATCATTTTGATGTTGTCGGCAACCTTCTCGATCGTCGGGTCCTCTATGATTATGTAATCATAGAGTTTCATAGAACGGAACGTTCTGCTGTAGACATAGTTCCAGTCGGATGAAAAATCATTGCTCTGCTCGTATCTCTCTTCGTCGAGTTCAAGGAACATGGCGTATTCGTTGTACGCCAGGTCGATCGGGCTATAGTTCTTCCACACATAGACGTCCATATCGACGGAGCTGCTGAGCATGTCGTCGTCGGGATAGGACGAAGTGTGGGTGACCGTCACGCTGTGAAGGTCGGCGAGCCTCCCGGAATTGCCATCGACCGTCAGCGTCCAGGAGCCCGGAGAATCTTCGCGGTATTCGCATTCCAGGGCTTCCTCGCTCCCATCCGAGCATATGCCCGTCGCCGACCACGTATCGGTCGAATAAGGCGAGAAAACGTCCGAACAGGTGAAAGAGAAAGGCCTCATGAATCCGGTCTGTGTCAAAGTGAAGTTAGCGTCCTTTTCCATCGCGGAGCTGACGAAGAGTTCCGCATCACCTCTGACGGTATAGGAGACGGAAGCCCCGTTACCGACCAGGGACCCGTCTTCGTTCCATTCGTCCACCACGTGATATGGCTTGGCGACCGCGGCAAGCGTGATCACCGTTCCGTATTCGAAAGTGCCCTGTCCGGTCACGGTTTCTATATTATCGTCGTAAGAGACCGTTATTTCGCATGTCGACGGTTCTTCGGAAACGTCTCCGCCCGTCGCCAAGCTTATGCATGCGGTAAGGGCGAAAATGGCGGTAAGCAGAACAGCAGCCGCAGCGGAGGGATTCATAGTAGCTCCATATTTTGAAAATACATCAGTTCTTGTCTACCTGAAGCTCCATTATGTGGTCGTACATGAAGAACCCGTTCCCGATATCCGTATCCACATCCTCCAAGGCAACGAATCCCATGTGTTCGTAGGCGGATATCGCCCTTTTGTTGCCTCTGTTGACCGTCAGATAGACGGACCTGAGACCCATCCTTCCGGCCACGTCCGCTATATGGCGCATGGATTGGGTGGCCAGGCCCGAGCGCCTGTATTCCTTTTTGATGTAGAATTTGCTGAGGAACAGCCTTTCGCCGTCTTTTCTGTAAGCGATGAAGCCCGCATCGTCCCCTCTGTCGGTTATGAACTCGTATACGGTGCCTTCGGAGATCTGCCTCCCGATCGACTCCGGCGACAGATATTTCTCGAGCATGTATTCGGTCTGATCCTTTCCGACCATGTCGGCGTATGCCTCGTGCCAGATCTCCGACGCCATCGTGCTGGCCTTCGATATGTCTTTCTTTTCGGTTATAAACCGGTGACCTCTGGCCCTGGAGACCCTGGCGCCGAACCCGCTGAGGCTGGATTCGAAGTTTACGCCGTTCTTGACGTCCTCTCCGTCATCTATGGTCTTCCTGATGCTGGAGATCGTTAGGTCCTCCGTGATGTCCACGGCTTCGGGGAGTGTCCATCCGTGCACCAGGGCGGCGACGAGGCCGGAGCCGAAGATGTCGCCGGTGCCGTGATAGTATCCCGGGACGCGCTTCTTCATCACATACTGAACCTGGTGGGTCTCGCAGTCGTACGCGGCGGTGCCAAGTTCTTCTTCGTCGAAATACACGCCTGTCAACACGACCTTCCTGGCCCCGAGCGCCTCCGATTTGCGGAGCAGGTCCATTATGTAAGCTTCGGCATAGGGGCCCTCTTTGTACGGTTCGCCGAGCATGAGCGTCAGTTCTGTGATGTTCGGCATTATCAGGTCGGCATCTCCGCACAGTTTGCGCATCTCAGGCGGAAAGTCCGGGCCGAAGGTCGAGTAGAGTACGCCGTTGTCGGCCATGACGGGGTCCACGTACACTTTCGTCTCCGGGCCCTTGATCATGGCGATCGCCCTTCTTACGACGTCGACCTGGTCCTTGGAGCCCAAAAATCCTGTGTACACGGCGTCGAAATCGAAGCCCATGTCCTTCCAGTGTTTTACGATCGGTATTATGTCCTCCGTCATGTCCCGGTATGTGAAGTCGGGGAACGGCCCCACGTACGTGGAAAGCACGGCGGTCGGGATCACGGGGGCGTTGATGCCGGCGGCCGAGAGGATGGGTAAAGCTACTGTGAGGGAGCACCTCCCGTAGCACGATATGTCATGGATTGCAACGACCTTCTTTTGGGCCATGTCAGAACGCAACGCGACGACATAATAAAAGCTTCTGCGGACTGAACAATCGCCATGTAGGTCGGGACCGCGGAGATTGCAATGCTTTTTAGCATCCTCCGTCATCATGCGGGACGATGAGCAGGTCGGACAGTCACCTCGAGGAATCGCTCGAAGATTACAACAGAAAGGTCGATGAATGCGAGGAAGGCGGTACGAACGAGCAACGCCTCGAGGCCTACGTGAACCGGGGATGCGTGCTTTCGATGATGGATTCCTTCATATCGGCCGTGACCGACTTCGACGAAGCCGAAGAGATAATGGAACTCATGGGGTCGCTGGGCGAGCCCGTGGACGCCGGGACGTACGTCAAGGCCTACGTGTCCAGGGGCGAGCTTCGAACTTCCGACGGCGCGGCGGGCATGGCCGAGGACTATTCCAAAGCGTCCGGGCGGCTACACGAACTGGGTCCGAAGTCGAGGCATTTCGATGAGAGAGGGATCGTAAAGATGTGCATCTCATGTGCCGAAGACCTCTTGGACGAAGGATACCCGGAGATAATGGGGCCTTTTTTCGAAAAAGCGGAGAGGATGCTTTTCAGCAAGACCGACGCATGGTCCAGGAACCGTTACGTCGAAGCCCTCAACCTCATGGGACAGGCAGAACACGAACTGGGCAGGAACGATGATGCCGTCGAGCGCTACGACCGTTCGATATCCCTTTGCCAGGAGCTGATGGGGGAGAACGCGCTGGACGACGAGATGGCATTGATATTCGCGCTCGTCTCCAGAGGCGATTCGGAGGCGCAGGACGAGGCGTTCGAAGAAGCGGTAAGGGATTATGAGGCGGCGATAGCGGTGCTCGAGGTCATGCTTTCGTTCCACCGCCCCGATACCAAGGACCTCCTTATGCAGATCCACAGGGAGGTTTCCGAAATACTCATGAAGATGGGGGAGACCGAGGATGCGGAAAGGCATCTCCTCCGGGCCCTGGAGCTGAACGTCGGAAACGCCACGATGAATTTTGCCGACAACGACGAGGAATGATCCGTCCCGTCGCACTTTCGGAACATTCGGAGCACCCCCGGGAACGGTTATAACGGGAAGGACATTACCAGATTCATGCAAGGCCTGTTCTGCAGACGCTGTAAAAGCCTGAACCTTCCGGGAGCCGAACGCTGCCGCATATGCGGCACCCGGCTGAGCGAAGACGCGGTCAGCGCTCAGAGCTGCCTCACTCAGGCCGAAGAGGTTTTCGATAGCGAGCCTGCGGAACCCGCGCCTGTATTGGCCGAGACCGAGAACGAAGATGCGCCTTATCTGCCATATGTTCCGCGCCCGGGACAGATATCGATCATCGGGGACATCAGGGGATGCCTCGACGGTTCGCGCCATATCGTCATGGAGTCGGGGACGGGGACGGGAAAGACGATAGTTTCTCTGTCTGCGGCGCTGGAGCACGCCATACCAAGGAAGAAGAAGGTGGTCTACCTTACGCGCACCGTATCCCAGAGCAACCAGGTCATGAGCGAGCTCAGGGCCATATCCAGGATAAGGCCCGTCACAGGACTTCCCATAACGGGCAGGGGCAGATCCTGCCTTCTGTTCAGGAACGAGTCCCTTCCCGCCAACGTTCTTTCATCCCTATGCGAGAACCGCAAGCGGGGAAAGGGCGACAGGTGCAAATACTACGGGCGGACCAACCAGATGATCGACGCGGTATGGGACTACTGCAGGACCCAGTTCCCGACCTCGGACCAGCTGGACAACTACTGCGAGGCACGAGGCGTCTGCCCCTACGAGGCCAAGAAGATGATCATGAGGTCCGCCGATGTCATCGTAGCACCGTACATACACATCCTTTCCGACAACATCCGCGACACTTTCATGGGGAACATGGAGGCGGAAAGCAAGGACATCGTGGTCATAGTGGACGAGGCCCACAACATCATCGATGCGGCGCGGGAGCAGGAGAGCTTCCGGATATCCGTGAGAATGGTAGATGCCGCCATCGATGAATGTACCACGTTCAGGGCCACCTCCATCGGCGAGGGCATAAAACTCGAGGATTTCCTGAAGCAGATCAAGGCGATAATCAAGAAGACGGCAGGAGACAAGCTGGAACTCGGGAAAAAGGAAGAAGTGGTGGAGAACGACGTCCTCAGAGAGGGGCTTTCCCTGAAATACGGCATAAGCGACAAGAGCCTCGACGTGGCCATAAACAACATGGCCGACATAGGCTCCGAGAGGACCGTGCTGCTTTCGGAGAGCGACGAGCGGAAAGTGTCGGACATCGATACGCTGTCGATCTCTCTGCAGAGCTGGTTGGGGGCGACCGGCGGCAACTATATCAAATCCATAAAGGCGAGCGACGACGGCGAGTACCTCTACGCCGCATGCGTCGAGCCAACGGATGTTTCCGAATTCATGAGGGGACTTGACGGAGGAGTGCACATGTCCGGGACCTTGCGTCCGCTGGAACAGTACGTTAAGACCATGGACCTCCCCGCCGGAACGGTGGCAAAGACCTACCCTTCTCCGTTCCCGAAAGAGAACCGTCTCGTCGTGTACATGAACGACGTGACAACCAAGTACGACGAGATGAAGAAAGATCCCAGCATATTCTCGAGGATCGAGCGCAGGACCGCCAAGCTTTGCAATGCGGTGAACAGGAACACCCTGGTCTTCTTCACCTCCTATGGCATGATGAACAAGATGAGGCCGTTCCTCGAACGCGATATAAGCAGGCCCATGTACTGGGAGCACTCCGGTCAACCTCGCCGCACAATGGAGGAGCTGGCACAATTCAAGAAGGGACGCGACGGCGTCTTCTTCAGCGTCATGGGCGGGTCCATAGCCGAAGGGATGGACTTCCCCGGAGAAGAGCTGTCTCTGGCGGTGATAATCGGAATACCTTATCCCCCGCCGTCCCTGGAGGGCAACGCGCTTTCCGAGCTGTACGATTCAAGGTTCGGACAGGGCTCGGGATGGAAGTTCGTCAGCGAGGCCCCCGCGACCAGGAAGATAAAACAGGCCATCGGACGCCTAATACGCACGGAGACCGACAGAGGTATGTGCGTGATAATGGACAAGCGCGCCGCCAGATACGCTTCGGAACTGGACGCCCATCTCACCAAAGACCCCATCGAGGACGCAAAACGGTTCTTCTAAAGGACAAAATCCGATGAAATGGGGCCCGAGGTCGATCCAAATGATATCAGATAGATGATTCTTACACTTCGGCCTTGGGTTTATCGAAAGATTTGTCATAGTAAAAATGCCTGAGCGAATAGGAAAGGTTTTTCGCATGGTCCTTTAACAATCTTATGCGAATAGAATATAGTGACCAAATCAATGCTGGAAGTAATACAGGGGGCCCCCATCGATAGTGTGCCAGAGGATATATGAGTTGGTCCCGCCCCGTCCGTGAAGGTCAAATCGGTCGGAAATAAGTTGTAAGAAGAAAGAACGTTTCAGAACCGAAACATCTTCTTTTGCTTGTCATTTTTATGGTGTCGCACGTACTTTTTCTTACCCATCGAGATAATATTGACATTATTTGACAGATTATTTCCTATATTCTTATCATCCCTGAGCTCGACAGATGATTCTGATTTCGGAAGAATTTGACACTTGAGCCTTCGC
>ENA-UOOR01000060-UOOR01000060.1-fermentation-metagenome-genome-assembly--contig:-NODE-60-length-152285-cov-42.871727_pt1 | contig 152285 bp, 116 predicted proteins | sample MGYA00245780_ERZ724029 | MGnify/ENA primary metagenome ERZ724029 (study PRJEB28704, sample SAMN03018315) | fermentation metagenome | biome: anthropogenic terrestrial biome; feature: soil...
GGATAAAAACAACTAGTTTTGTAAAAACCTGTAACGGTTATTTAGGACTAGTCAAAGTTCGAAATAATCTCTTTACTTTGAATAATCAGCTTTAACAAAAGGACTGTCAATCAGATAATCATAACTCATTTTTACACTTTCTAGTGGAGTATAATCATATCTTTCAACTTCAACTACCATATATTTCATACCTGCTGTTTCAGCATTTCTGAAAATCGCGTCAAAACCAACCATTCCACTTTGTCCAAGTTCTTTCTCGTCTTTTATATGAAGTATTTCAAATCTTCCGGGATATTTTTTGAAATACTCAACTGGACTTTTAGCACCTCTCATTGTCCAATAAACATCCATTTCAAAGAAAACTTTTTCAGGATCTGTATTGGCAATCATATAATCATACATAGTTTGTCCCTCAATTTCACTAAATTCAAAACTATGATTATGATACCCAAAACGAATTCCAGCTGCATTACATTTTTCACCTATCTGGTTAAAATAGTCGCAATAAGCCTTCAAATCAGCTAATGTTTTGGGAGTAGGAATCCAAGCAACAGCAATATATTTCATACCAGCAGCTTTGTGAGCAGCAATTGCAGTATCCCACCATTTCCAAACTTCATCCCAATTGGTTTCAGATATATTATCTGCAAGGGGCCTTCCTGTGTGAGATGATAAAACTTCCATTCCAGTAGCTTCAATTTCTTTTTTAAACTCTTCAGGAGTCAGACCGTAAAATTTTCCATCTCCGTAACCTGCTGCCTCAATTCCTTTATAACCAATTTCTGAAACTTTTTGTATAGTGGATTTAAAATCTGCTTTTATATCATCACGAACTGAATATAATTGAATATAAACATTCTTTTTTACCTTGGCAGAATTACCTTCACTTGTTGCATTATTTTGGTTGCAACCTACCATCGTCATTACACCAAAAACCAGTGCAATAAACATTAATAATGATTGTTTTTTCATCTATTTAAGTACAAAAAGAGGTATTACTCTAACCGAATAATACCTCTAATTTATATAATTAATCTAATACTTTAATTTTGATATTTCTGAACCATACATCATTTCCATGGTCTTGAAGTCCAATGTATCCTTCGTGTGCATCACCACCAGCATTTAAGAAATTTGGCCAATCTTTAAATTTACTACCGCCAACCATGTTTTTCCAATCGTCAGTCCATAAATGATACTCAACAACATTTTCACCATTTTGGCTGTGAACAACGGTTCCTTGATAAACTAAAATTCCTCCGGTATTCCATTCACCTGCAGGTTTTGAGTTCTGAGGAACAGCAGGAACTAAATCATATAATGAAGCTGATTGACGATTTCCATTTTTACCCAATTTTGCATCTGGGTGCTTAACGTTATCAAGAATCTGATACTCTGGAGAAGACTCATAGATGGGTTTACCTTCTACTTCCTGAGCTAAGTAAAACACACCACTGTTTCCTCCTTCTGATACTTTCCATTCAAAAGTAAGTTCAAAATCTTTAAATTTGCGATCAAAGATAATGTCACCACCATCTTGTGCACCAGCTTCACCCATTCCGGAACCATTAATTTTGATAGCTCCGTCTTCAATTGTCCATGCTTTAGGAACATCTGTACGATTGTGTCCTCTCCAACCAGTAAAATCTTTTCCATTAAACATTTCAATCCATCCTGATAATGTATCTGCAACTACTTCAGTTGAATCGGTTGCACTTTCTCCTTTAGATTGTTTGTTAGAATTACAAGAAGCTAAAAATAAAGCACTCATTGTCAAAATTCCAATTACTAAAAAAACTTTTTTCATACTCTTTAAACTTATAATATATTAACGAAAAAAGGAAGGGGAAGACATAATCTTCCCTTTCCTTATTAATTATTAATTAAGGCATAGAAACTAATTTCCAACCTTCACGATAATTATGTTTGATCATTTCTTGAGCAAATTCAATTGCATTAACAGGATCAGACCATGTCTTGTTAAATGTAGGATGTCCATCAGTGATTTTGAAACCATCAGCAATAATTGATTTAATTTTTGCGTCAGCTGGGATATTTGTAAATTGCATGTTAGGACCATCCCATTCCAATACCTGATTAAGACTTTGCAATCTTATAGCGGCAACACCTAAAACAACCATTTCGTTGAAAGGACCTGCTTCAGAGAAAGGAGAAGCTGGAGCAACACGATTAGCAGGAGTTTCTTTACAAGCGCGAACCCAATCCATTTCGTGAGATAAAGTTACTTCACGTTGTGTTTTTGGTGAATTTGGTTTTCTTCCGGAAACTAACCATGGATTAACACCATAGCATCCACAAATCAAAGTGTCTTTTGTACCGTGGAAAATAACACCACCACCTGAATCATTAAGATCTTTACCTTCAGGAACACCAGCTGGACGTGGAGGCAGTAAACCTCCATCATACCAAACAACTTCTACTTCTGGCATAGCTACTTTTGGCATATTGTCACGTGCAGGGAACACATATTTAACAATCTGAGCTGAAGGAGCGCAGTCTGTCAATAACATTGTAGAACTTCCTTCAATTTTTGTTGGATAGCCAAGTTTCAGACCTTTGAAAACAGGATGAAGAATATGACAAGCCATATCACCAAGTGCACCTGTACCAAAATCCCACCAGCCACGCCAGTTCCAAGGATGATAAATATTATTAAATGGACGTTCGGGAGCCGGTCCTAAGAATAAATCCCAATTTAATGTGTTTGGAATTGGATCTGCAGTAGTAGGACGACTTAAACCTTGAGGCCATATAGGTCTGTCAGTAAATGTTTCAACTTTTGTTACTTCACCAATCTGACCATCCCAAATCCAATCACATACTTGTCGTACTCCGGCACCAGATGAACCCTGGTTACCCATTTGAGTAGCAACATTATATTTTTTTGCCAGATTAGTCAATAAACGAGATTCGTAAATACTATGAGTTAAGGGTTTTTGAACATAAACATGTTTGCCCATAGTCATTGCATCAGCAGTGATCATTGCGTGTGTATGGTCAGCAGTAGCAACTACAACTGCATCAATGGATTTACCCATCTCATCATACATTTTACGATAATCGTAATACTTTTTTGCTTTTGGAAAATGTTTGAAAACGTGATCACTGTATTTCCAATCTACGTCGGCTAAACCTACAATGTTCTGGCTTTCTAAATTTTTCAAATTAGCAAAACCCATACCTCCAATACCTACACCTGCAATATTTAATTTATCACTGGGTGCAGTATGTCCCATACTTTTACCTAATACCGATGAAGGTACTACGGTCAAACCGGCTGCAGCTAAAGCGCCGGTTCCTAAAAATTGTCTTCTTGAAATTTTTGATGCCATAAATATAAATTACTAAGATTAAAACTTATTAATAGTTTTCATTTGAGAATCTAGATTATTTTTTAGTATATTCTTTAAACTGTTATTTCATCTTTTGATTAACTGTTTTCAAAATCGATTTAAATTCTATGAACTACAAATGTATCTATTTTTTGTTTAAAAACAATAACAAATGTTCATAAATAGTTCATTTTACATTTAATTCTATCTGTTAACAACCTTTTGAAAAACATTTTGATTCATGATTGTATCTACTGTATTAACTTAAAGTCGATTATGACTTTTTATTACTAGTCAAAAATGATTGATACTCATTCCACAGTCCATCAATACTGTATTCTTTGCCAAGGACATGTTTTATTGCTCCATCAAAACTCCAGGGAATTACCTCGAGGGTTGATTTATTGAATTTTCTTAAGAAATCAGCATCTTTTGTTGTAAGCCATTGGAGAAAAAAACCGGTGGTTTGATAACCGTCCATCCAATTACCGCCGGGCTTACGATTTGTCATCGGAAAACCACCATTGTGAGCTCTTACGGCATCTGCCATTCCTTCAATAAATGCCCAAAATGTTTTGTTGGAACCGTAATTACCAACACCTTGAGGTTCTAACTGATAACCATGGGTAAGTTCGTGAAGTAATACACCACGAGTCTCAAACAATACTTTATCATCACCGCCGCCTTTTACAGATTTTTCTACCCATCTTGAACTATAAAAAATACTGATTTCGGGTACTCCTCCTCCTTTAGCGGAAATACCGTCAACATCTTCAATAGTATAGTTGATTTTCTGAATATTGGGAATGGAGTCAGCTGAACTCCAATATAGTGTTTGAACTACTTCAAGGATATTCTTCTGGATATATTCATCGGGATTTGGTATAATTCGATTATAAACTTCCCAACCATTTGTTCCATCAGCTTTATTTACAAAATTGATTTGAGGATAGTTAAATTTTTTCCATGCTGATTTTTTGGTACCGGAAACGACATCACTTTTTGAACCACAAGATGTGAGTAATAAAGCAGTAATTGCAAATAAAATAATTTTCTTCATTTTTGAATGTTTAAAGTTTTGAAAAGGAATAAGGTTTCTCGTATGCTGACGATTTCTTGTTGGGTTTATTGCTCATCTCAAAAATAAGATCACCGCCATTAACAATATCAGCATGTGTAATATATGTTTTATTGTATTGTTTTCCGTTTAGCTTCATTGATTTTATATATACATTCTTATCAGAAAGATTCATAGCGGTTACAGTAAATGTTTTACCGTTTTCTAATTGAATAACTGCTCGTTTAGCATTTGGAGAACCTATAACGTACTGATCACTTCCAGGACAAACAGGATAAAAGCCTAGTGAAGAAAAAATATACCAGGCGGACATCTGACCGCAATCATCATTACCGGAAAGACCATCAATCTTGTTCTGATACATCTTATCCATGATTTCATGTAAACGACTTTCAGATTTCCATGGTTCATTAGTCCATTTATAAAGATAGGCTACATGGTGACTGGGCTCATTTCCATGTACATAATTGCCCATCAATCCTTCTTCGTTTATATCTTCTGTATTTTCAAAATATTTGGACGGTAATTCCATCGTAAACAATGAATCTAATCTACGTACAAACTGCTTTTCACCACCCATTTCTGTAATCAATCCTTTCACATCATGGGGAACAAAAAATGAATAATTCCAGGAATTACCTTCTATAAATCCTTGACCATGTGTATCTAAAAGATCAAAGTCTTTCTTAAATGAACCGTCTTCTAACTTTGGACGTGAAAAACCTAATGTGCGATCAAATACATTTTGATAATTCATTGCTCTACTGGCAAATTCTTTTTCTACAGAACCATTATTCAAACGTTGGGCTAATTGCTGAATAGTCCAGTCATCATAACTATACTCAAGGGTTATTGAAGCTGATGAACCACTCCTTTCTAAAGGTACATAACCATATTTTTTATATTCTCCAATCCCATCATAATAATCTACATTCGCACTATTCACGCATGCTTCAAGGGCTAAATTCTTATCAATATCAAGTCCTTTTGCAATTGCATCCGACACTACTGAAACAGAGTGATATCCAATCATACACCAGTTTTCGTTACCCATATGGGACCATACTGGCAGCGCATGGTGAACGCTTTGACAATAGTGATTGAGCATTGAATTCACAAACTGGGTACTCCGAGATGGTTTGATGACATTCATCAATGGATGCTGTGCTCTAAATGTGTCCCAAACAGAAAAAACAGTGTAGTTTACCTGACCTGTTTCTGCTTGATGAATCGAATGGTCAATTCCACGGTATCTTCCATCAACATCTTGATATACTGATGGATTAATCAACGTGTGATATAATGCGGTATAAAACACAAACTTAGTATCTTCTTCAGCTTCAAATTCAATACAACTTAATTCTTTCTCCCACTTATTTTGAGTTTCTTGCTTGATTTGATCGAATGATTTACCTCCTGCCTCACTCTCTAAATTCTTCATAGCACCAAGACAATCAACAGGTGATAATGCTACTTTTATTTCGAGTGGACGACCGTCAGAAAAATCAAAATCGAAATATGCTGTAAGGTTCTTACCAAACATCTCTGGGAAATTCTTCGTCATGTCAAACTTCCTCCAAAATCCATTATAGGCTACTTTTTCTTTATTACGACAACCATAGTTTTTAATGGGTTTGGAGAATTTAACAGCAAAATGGATATAATTCATTCGAGACCAACCTTTGGTGATGCGATAACCGGTTAGGGTATACTCATCTTCTACTCTAAGATTGGCCATCAATACTTTGCCATCATAATTATAAATCCCATAATTCAAATCTAATATGATATGCCCGATATCTGTTCCTTTGGGAAAGGTATAACGATGAATGCCTACTCTTTCAGAAGCGGTCATCTCTGCAAGTATATCGTAATCTTCTAACTCTACGGAATAATAACCGGCTTCTGCAAGTTCTTTATCGTGACTAAAACGCGAACGATAACCACTTCCAGGATTTTCTTCGGTTCCCATATCAAGATTCAATTCACCGGTTGTAGGCATAATCAAAATATCTCCCAAATCGGAGTGACCGGTTCCATTAAAATGGGTATGACTGAATCCTACTATAGTGGTGTCATCATATTGATAGCCTGCGCAATATTTATAAGCATCTGCCTGATAAACACCTTTGATATTATGGGGAATCTCTTCTGTATCGGGACTTAATTGAACTAAACCAAATGGTGCACATGCCCCGGGAAATGTATGTCCCATACTATGGGTTCCAACCATCGGGTTGACATACTGAATAAACTTGGTCTGAGCTTGAACAATTGACATCGCTGATACTAATAAAAAAAACAGTGTTGTATATAGATTTTTTCTCATGAATACAATAAACATATTTTATTTTGATACTTTACTTTCTGATGGTGGTGCATCTTCAGGAGCACTCCCCCATTGAGTATTGGCCTTCTTTCCCATGGTTAATTCTAATATGCCGCCACGACGGATATCATCGTGACTGAACCATGGCTTATTCCAGACTTTCCCATTCAACTTGGCGGATTGGATATACTTGTTTTCTTCACTGAAGTTCTTAGCAATCACTTTGAATGTTTTGCCATTACCAAGCTGCAATGTAATTTTATTAAAAAATGGTGAGCCAATATTATAGGTGGGACTTCCAGGGGTAACGGGATAAAATCCCATTTGAGAAAATACTACGAATGCCGACATCCCGCCTCCATCTTCGTCACCGGGAACGCCCATCAAATCATTCCTAAACCACTCATCTATTAATTTATGAATTCGTTTCTGGGTTTTCCAGGGCTGACCAGCATAATTATATAAATAGGGAATATGAAGAGAGGGCTCATTTGCCATGGAAAATTGACCTACATTTCCAGTGTGATCGGGAAGCTTGGCATAAAAATCATACTTACTCCTACCTAGTGATTCACGGAAGGTCTGATCCAAATTATTTACAAATCCTTTGCATCCTCCCATCAAAGAAATTAAGTCCGCAACATTATGCTGAACATCCCAACGATAAACCCAACCGTTGTTTTCTCCGTAATATTCACGAGCTCCCATTCCACCAGGAAAACTATAATCAAACGGTTCTATAAACTTTCCGTCTTTATCCTTTGGATGAAAAAAACCCGTTTCTTTATTATAGAGGTTCCTGTAGTTGAAAGATTTCTTTAAAAAATAATTGTAATCTTCTGTATATCCTAACTCTTTGGCTATTTGGGCAAGACACCATTCGTCATACGAAGTGCCTAAGGTTACTGCAACTGGTTGACGCTTTTCAAATCCATGAACTTCTGGAATGGTTTCTGATTCACCTTCTTTTAATGCGGGTACATATCCTTTTTCGTGATAAAATGCATCTAACTCTCCCGATGGAGCGGACGACCAAGGGGCTAATGTTTTCGCCATTATGGCATTTTTGGTCGCAGGATATATTTTCTTGAGATTGATATTTTTTACGCCTTTTCTATATGCATCAATTACTGTGGCTATTCCATGATTGGAATTCATACGCCTACTGTCACCGGTGATTTCAGGAAATGTTGGCCACCAAAAGTTGGACATCTGCTCAGACATGCGCAAAAAAGAATTGATAATTTCACTTTCCATCTCTGGCTCAATCAATACTCTTAATGGGTGTGTGGCACGATAGGTATCCCAAATCCAATCATCAGTGTAAAATGGTATACCATTGTCTTCATGTATCTTACCATCAAAGGCACTGAAATATCTGCTGTCTTCCGAAATGCAGACGGGACGCTCAAATGTCCTGTATAATGAGGTGTAAAAAACTTCTTTATCGTCATTCGAACCTCCATCAATCTGAATCTTACCTAATGCTTTGTTCCAAATAGCTTTACCTTGTTCGGTTACTCTGCTTATATTAAAATCGGGAATTTCTCTATATAAATTCTTCTTTGCTTGGGCTGCGTCAATAAAAGAAATTCCATATCTAAGTTTAATCGTTTTTGTATTTGAGGAATATGTCAGGACAACATGCATATTATTGCCGTTAACATTATTAGTCTTAGTGTCATGTGGTAATAATTCCGGCTCAAGATATAAAAACACTTTTGTGTTATTATTCAACTGCTGATAACCTGACACGGCTTTTCCATCCCACTCTAACTTGCCTCTTCTTGAATTAAGTATCAAATAAACCGGGTCATTACGGTCAAATTGTAATTCATAAATTCCGGATTGATGGGACAAAGCGTAATTGACACTTATCTGCTGCTCGTCAAGGTAAACTGAATATTCATACGGCTTAATCTTTTCTTGATCATAACTGTAAGAAATAACTGGCCTGATATCGTTTTCGCTTCCTTGAAAGGGACTCAGATTGAAGGCGGAACTGCCACGGTGACTGGTAACAACTAACGGTAAACCATTTAGCATATCTGATGTATAATCTCCTCTTTCAGGATATACTCTTAACATACTATTAGGTAAGTGAACGGTTGGATAAGTAGGTACCAAAAGATGACTGATGTTACCCATATAAGGGTTCACATAGTCTACTGGTGCTTTTGCTGTTTTTTGTTGAGAAAAAAGCGCATTTGATGCGATCAACAGCATAGAAATCAGAAATAAACAGGTTCTCTTCATAAATTTAAAGCTCGAATGAGTTACAAATATACAATATTATTTAAGATTCATTCCCTGTTTATAATAAAAAATGTATAAAATACACCTATATCAAAAAAAAATCCCGGTACATTATAAAATGTATCCGGGATAATATTTTGTTAAAAAAAAGTTATTCTGCTTTTGGTTCGTCAGCTTTAACTTCTTCTGCCGCAGGAGCTTCTTCCGAAGTGGCTTCCTCAGCAACAGGAGCTTCAGCTGCTCTTTTTGCTGCTAATTCAGCAGCTTTCTCAGCTTCAAGTTCTGCTTTTTTCTTATTTAACTCGTCTGCACGCGCTTTATTTACTTCTTTTTCAACTTCTAAACGAGCTTTTGCATCAGCACGAGATTTCTCATCTTCTTTGCTTTGATATGATTGAAGCGCTTGTTGCTTATTGTTCTTCCAAGCTTCAAATCTTTTTTCAGCTTCAGCCATGTCGAATGAGCCTTTAGATACTCCTCCAAGTAAATGCTTTTTCATTAAAACACCCTCGTCTGAGAGAATATTACGTACAGTGTCGGTGGGTTGAGCACCTGTTTGCAGCCAATACAAAGCCCTGTCGAAATCTAAAGTGATTGTAGCAGGATTAGTGTTCGGGTTATATGAACCTATCCTTTCAATATACTTTCCATCTCGTGGAGCCCTGCTATCTGCAACGATGATCTGATAGAATGGGTAATTTTTACGACCCCTTCTTTGTAAACGAAGTTTTGTTGCCATTTAGTCTTTTTATTTAATAGTTGGACATTTTGTATTTGAGGGTGCAAAGATAAACAAATGTTTTATATTAAGAAAGCTATTTGATCGTTTTTTCTTTTTCTTTTAAAAGCATTATCCGAAATTTGTTAACCAAAATATAATAAATCATCTTTGTATCTGAACTCAAGTTTTATATCTTTGTTAAAGCTTAAAATAAAGAAACACAGTACTATGAATTATTCAAAAATTATAATTTGGTTGACTTTATCATTTTGTACGCTGCAAATTGCAGCAAATGAGTTTACTCCTATTGTAAACCAGTATAATAAAAAAGTTTATGCTGCAGATAATCAAAATTGGGCAGTTGCACAGGACAGTAGAGGTATCATGTACTTTGGAAACAATGCTGGGCTTCTGCAGTTTGATGGCTCTAACTTTTCACTTTATAAATTGCCTGGCAAACAGATAGTTCGATCTCTTTATATTGACAAAAATGATCGGATCTATGTTGGTTCGTTCAGAGAATTCGGGTACTTTGAAAAAAATCAATTCGGACAGTTTAATTACACTTCACTCTCAAACTTACTGGAAAAACATATGCTTCAAAACGATGAGATATGGAAAATCATGGAGTTTCAAGGAAAAATACTTTTTCAATCTTTTAAAAGTATTTTTATGTTCGATGGAGAAAATATCGATGGAAAATCATTTGATGAGGCATTCCTATACCTTCAACCATTTAACAACCAACTATATGTACATGTTATACAAAATGGATTTTCACGTTTTGATCTAATGAATAAAAGCTTTTCAAAAGTACCTGATGTGCCATTTAAAAGTGCGGTAATTTCTGTCGTTCCTTTCAATGCATATAATGCTTATGTTGTAACTCAGTCTGATGGTGTATTTATTTTCAATGGAAAAAACTTTCGGAAATTTATAGATGGGAATTTGGATTATTTGGGTAATGCAAATATAAACAAAGCTGTATTAACGCATGATTCACTACTTGTAATTGGAACAATTCTGAATGGAGCTGTTGCATTTGATAAAAATGCTAAGAAAATATGGACAATCAACACAACTAATAACTTGCAAAACAACACTGTACTTGATATGCTTACTGATAAAGAAAATAATCTATGGTTGGCTTTGGATAAAGGGGTTTCTATGGTTCGCCTAAATAAGCCTATTAGGTTTATTCAATCTTTTATACCTTCTATAGGTTCAGTTTATTCACTTAATCTTCTTCCACATAATAGACTTTATCTTGCTACTAATCAAGGTCTGTATTCTGGTGTTTTTTCGCCTGTATCAAACTCACTGGCAAACTTGCAGGTTGATTCACAAATCAAAGGACAGGTTTGGACACTTAACAAAATCGATAATCAACTATTTTGTGGTAATAATGAAGAAACTTATCAGATTTATCCCGAACGAAAAGTTGTGGCTTTAGCAAAAGGAGGAATGTGCATGGAAAAAGGAATCATTCATGGACGTGAAGTAATTGTACAAGGGACTTATTCAGACCTTTGTGTGTATTTTAAAGAAAATGGAGAATGGAAATTCCATAATACTATCAAAGGCTTTCTTAATCCAATCAGAACAATTGCCATAGATTATCAAGGAAGAATTTGGGCATCTCATTTGCATCAAGGATTATTTATGATAAAGCTTAAACCGGACTTTAGTACTATCGATAAAATAATGGAAATTAAATCTTTGGATAACAAAAGCCCGACAATTATCTATACTTACACTATTAATAACAGGGTTGTTTTTAGTGACAATAATCAATTTTACGTCTATGATGACATAAAGAATAGTATAGTTCCTTTTGAAGAGCTAAATAAATCATTGGGAAAATTCTCACGTGCTTATTCTATTTGTTATCAAAAACCATCCATGTACTGGTTTATAATGAATGATGAAGCAGCTTTAGTTGAACTCCAGGATAATAATGTAAAAATCATTGATCGGGTTCAATATTCATTATTTCAAAATCAGACTGTCGATAATTTTCAGAAGATAATACCTGTCTCTGATAACCAAGCATTATTCACTCTGGAAAATGGATTAGCACTTTATGAAATTAATGGAAAAGAAAACTCAAATGCTAATATTAAACGAGATATTTTACTAATGGAAGTAAAGGTAACTGATAAAAAATCTGAAGAGAAAATGTTTCTACCTGTTAATTCTTCAAATGATAACACAATTTCTTTTCCTTATACAAAAAACAGAATTAAGTTTAATGTGGCTTTTCCACTATATTATCACCTGAATGATATAATGTTCTCTTATAAATTAACGGGATTAAATAATAACTGGAGCGAAAAGACTACAAACAATATTAAAGAATATTCATATCTTAGACCTGGTAAATATACTTTTAGTGTCCAAGCTCTTACAAACCGGAACGAAGTTCTTGCAACAAAAGATTATTCATTCCAGGTTAGTGCTCCGTTTTATTGGAACACATTTAGTAAAATTCTTTATTTCGTTCTTTTAATGATAACAGCTTATACGGTTTACTTTTACGTGAAAAGAAATTTTGAAATCAAAAAACAGAAAATACAAGAGGAACAAAAAAGTATTCGAAAAAAAGAAATAGAAAAAAGGGAACAGGAAATAGTTGCTTTAAAGGCTGAAAAGTTGGAAACTGAATTGAACTTGAAAAGCAAGGAATTGGCAATGTCTACAATGAACATTATCAGAAAAAATGAAGTGTTAACAAAAGTCAAAGACGAATTAACAGAACTAAAAAAACACTTGGGAAAACAATATCCGAATAAATATTATGACAAAATGATTCGGTTGTTAGATCAAAATATATCTTCAGATGACGATTGGGATATTTTTCAAAAAAACTTTGACCTTATTCATGAGAATTTCTTTCGAAATTTGCATATCAAATATCCTGAATTAACATCCAACGATATGCGATATTGTGCTTTTTTTCGTTTGAATTTATCAACAAAAGATATTGCACATTTAATGAACGTTTCTGGTAAAGGAGTGGAAGTGGCTCGCTACCGAATACGTAAAAAAATAAATATTCCATCTGAAAAGAATATCAGTGAATTCATGATAGAATTCAAGTAAATTTGATATTTTTTTATACATTTAAAGGATAATCATTTTAAAAAACATATAAACTTTAATCTATTCTTTATCAACTTTATATAAACGCAAAGTATTATTTGTAGGCCTTAAATAGTACTCCCTTTTTTTGTGTTTTTTATTGTAGTACTCTAATAGGGTTTCAATATTTGGAAATGGATTATCTAAGCATCAAATTTGCACAAAAAAATACAAGAAGAGCATGAAAGCATGTAAATTTTATTTATTTTTTACCATTTTGATGGTGGTTGGGATAATGACAACCAATTCAGCTTTTGCACAAAAAATATCAAAGATGAGTCAAAATGAAGCAAAAGCTAAACTGATGCCTGGTAAGGTCGTAACGACTAAATCAATACATTTTAAATCGGATTCAATGATGAACAAATTTATTGATGAGCTAATGTCGAAAATGACTTTGGATGAAAAAATTGGTCAGTTAAACTTACCATCTGCAGGTGATTTCACTACTGGACAGGCAAAAAATTCTGACATAGGACAGAAAATCAAAGAAGGTAAAGTAGGAGGATTATTTAACATTAAAGGTGTAGATAAAATCCGGGAAACACAAAAAGTGGCATTGGAGGAAAGCCGACTAAAAATACCTTTACTTTTTGGCATGGATGTTATACACGGTTATGAATCGACTTTTCCTATACCGCTTGGATTTGCTTCTTCATGGGATATGAATTTAATTGAACAATTGGCAAGAGTCTCCGCACAAGAAGCTACAGCAGATGGAATAAACTGGACTTTCTCTCCAATGGTTGACATTTGTCGCGACCCACGCTGGGGAAGAATTTCGGAAGGTGTTGGTGAAGATCCTTATCTGGGAAGTCAAATAGCTAAAGCTATGGTTAATGGCTATCAGGGGAATGATTTATCGGCAAACAACACCATGCTGGCTTGTGTAAAACACTTTGCTTTATACGGAGCACCGGATGCTGGACGCGATTACAACACAGTGGATATGAGCAAAACAAAAATGTATAATGAGTATTTTCCACCTTATAAAGCTGCTATTGATGCTGGCGTCGGAAGTGTAATGGCTTCTTTCAATGAAGTGGATGGTATTCCTGCAACGGGAAACCGTTGGCTTCAAACTGAGGTACTACGTAATCAGTGGGGATTTAAAGGCTTTGTAGTAAGCGATTACACCGGAGTAAGTGAGATGATTGATCATGGAATGGGTGACTTACAAAAGGTATCTGCTTTAGCTCTTCATGCTGGAGTTGATATGGATATGGTGAGCGAAGGTTTTCTAAATACTCTAAAAAAATCGATAGAAGAAGGGAAAATCACTTACTCAGAAATTGATCAGGCTGTTCGAAGAATTCTTGAAGCAAAATACAAGCTTGGATTATTTGATGATCCTTATAAATACTGCGACTCGGAAAGAGCTAAAAAAGAAATTTATTCAAACGAAAACAGAGCAATTGCAAGAAATATTGCAAGCCAGTCAATGGTTTTACTTAAAAACAATAATCAACTGCTTCCACTTTCTACTAAGGGAAAAATCGCTGTAATCGGACCGCTTGCAGATAATCCGGAAAACATGCCGGGGACATGGAGTGTAGCTACTAAACATTCACAGGCTGTATCACTAATTAAAGGATTAAAAGAGATCTATGGTAAACAGGTCGATTTCTTGTATGCAAAAGGGGCTAATTTTGATTATAATCCTGAATTTGAAAGCCGTATAACTATGTTTGGGAAAAAAGCTTATAGAGATGAAAGACCAAAAGATGTAATTCTGAAAGAAGCGTTTGATATAGCAAAAGAGGCTGATATTATTATAGCGGCAATTGGAGAAGCTGCTGAATCATCGGGAGAAGCAAGCTCTTTGGTCAATATAGAAATAAGACAATCGCAAAAGGATCTTTTAAAAGAATTGAAAAAAACGGGAAAACCTATTGTTTTAGTTCTGTTCAATGGAAGACCATTGATTTTAAATGAAGAAATGGAATTGGCTGATGCTATACTTGATGTATGGTTCCCGGGGAGTGAAGCTGGTTATGCTATTTCTGATGTCCTCTTCGGAAAAGTAAATCCTTCAGGGAAACTCCCAGTCACTTTCCCCAGAAACGTGGGACAAATACCAATTTATTATAATCATAAAAATACTGGCAGACCTCTGACTGACGAAAATGTGTGGGAAAAATTCCGAAGCGCTTACTTAGACTCACCAAACACTCCTTTATTCCCCTTTGGCTATGGACTGAGCTATACTACATTTAAATACAGTGATATAATAGTTAATTCAAAAAATCTGCAGGGAAATCAAATATTAAATGCTAGTATTACTATAACAAATAGTGGAAAATATGATGGTGCCGAAATCGTACAGCTATATATACGTGATTTGGCAGGAATGAATACGAGACCGGTAAAAGAATTGAAAGGATTTCAAAAAATAACGATTAAAGTTGGAGAAAGCAAAAATGTTAATTTTAATATCACGACTGAAGATTTAAAATATTATAATCACAATCTGGATTACGATTGGGAAAGCGGAGAGTTTGAAATAATGATTGGTAGTGACTCGGAAAATGTAAAATCAGTAACTGTTAATTGGCAAAAATAAACAATGAAAAAAATTATCACTTTAGGATTATTCTTGCTGACATGGGGGGTTTTGTCAGCTCAAGAAAAATTTATTGTGCCGGGAGAAATAAAATCGCAATGTTATCCTGGGCATACCGAAATTACATGGAACAACAAACAAGGATTTACGTATGAAATATATCGCTTGGTTGGAAAAGAACTATCGTTTATAAAACAGGGTGAAACTCTTCGAGATTATTTTCTGGATTTCTATGACAATAAAATACCTCAGGAAACTAAAATAATTTACAGAATTATCCCGAAAGGAATGAACGTTAAATCAAATGATGCTTCAAAATTCGAAACAATAATAAATCGTAAATCTTATAAAGATGACGATTTACTTGACATGGCACAACGTTATACAACCCGATATTTCTTTGATTTTGCAGAACCGGCAACAGGAATGGCTCGCGAACGTAGTAATGATGTAAATGGGGATATTGTCACAACAGGGGGAACAGGTTTTGGAATTATGGCACTTATTGCGGGAATTGAAAGGAACTATTTTCCAAAAGAAAAAGGATTGGACATTATTAATAAAATTATAAACTTCCTTAATAGTGTTGAGAGATTTCATGGGGCATGGGCTCATTGGTATAATGCTGACACCAGAAAAGCATTCAGTTTCAGCCAATTTGACGACGGAGGGGATCTGGTCGAAACGGCATTACTCATGCAAGGGTTACTTACTGCTCGTGAATACTTCAAAAATGGCGATGAAAATGAGCGTGTTTTATCTGACAAGATTACTCATCTGTGGGAGACAGTGGAATGGAATTGGTATACTCAGGGTACTGATTCACTCTACTGGCATTGGTCAAAAAATTATGGATGGAAAATGAATCATCGTATAAAAGGATTTGACGAAACTCTTATCACTTATGTACTAGCAGCGTCTTCTCCTACTTTTCCAATTGATCGCAAAGTTTATGAATCTTGCTTCAAAAATTCACCGTATTATTATAATGGAAAATCATACTTTGGGATAAAACTGGACCTGGGAATGGACTATGGTGGACCGCTATTTTTTACACATTACAGCTTCCTGGGCTTAAATCCGAATGGCTTAAAAGATAGTTATACTGATTACTTTGAGAGAAACAAGGCTCATGTGCTTATTCACAGAGCTTACGCTATTAATAATCCAAAAAAACATACTGGATATGGAGCAAACCTGTGGGGATTCACTTCTTCTGATGATCCTATAGTGGGATATTCATCTCATCATCCGGATACTAACGATGATAATGGCACAGTTTCACCTACTGCGGCTATTTCATCTATTGTTTATACTCCAAATGAAAGCATGGATGTATTGAAATATCTTTATTTCGAAAAGGGAAAACAACTATTCGATAAATATGGCTTTTATGATGCTTATAATCCAAGCATGGTCGTAGGACAACAGGTGGTGAAAAGCTATCTTGCTATCGACCAGGGACCAATTGCTGTAATGATTGAAAATTATCGTAGTGGATTAATCTGGAAATTGTTTATGGGTAACAAAGAAATTGAAAAAGGATTAAATGAATTAGGATTTATAAAATAATTGATCATTAAATTAAATTGAGTTTATGAAAAACAAAATTATTCTTCTATTAATTTTGCCACTGATCAGTTCTAGTGCGTTATTTGCACAACAAATTTCCGTTAAAGGAACTGTTGTTGATAGCAAAACAAATGAGGCCCTGATTGGCGTTGCTGTCCTTGAAAAAGGGACAAACAATGGTACGGTTACAAATATAGGCGGGGTCTTTAATTTATCTGTGCCTAAAGGAGCAACGTTGCATATTTCGTATGTGGGATATACTTCAAAAGAGGTAAATGCTGAAGAAACACAAATGACAATTTCCCTTGAGGAGGATACAAAACTTCTGGATGAAGTAGTTGTAATTGGATATGGAACAGCGGCTAAAAGAGACATCACTGGATCTATTGTAAAAGTGTCTGCAAAAGACCTTGCAGGTAAACCTAATACAAATCCGGTGTCTTCACTGCAAGGTAAAGTCAGTGGATTAAGTGTGGTAAATAGTGGACAACCGGGTTCAGAACCGGATATTCGTATTCGTGGTACTGTTAGTATTAATCAAACAAAACCGTTATATATCGTTGATGGAATTTTTAATGATAACATCAACTTTGTAAACCCTGCGGATATTGAATCTATGGAAGTGCTGAAAGATCCTTCTTCACTGGCTATATTCGGGGTAAGAGGGGCTAACGGGGTTATTATCGTTACGACTAAAAAAGGACAACAGGGAAAGGTTACTGTAAATCTAAGTTCATCTATTGGAGTGAAAAATATTGTAGGAACTCCACAAATGACTAATAGAAACGGGTTTACCACTTTGTATGATGAACAAAGGGCTAATCAGGGGGCTTCTCCTTATACGGAATATTCACTGTTTAATGGCAACACAAACTGGATTGATCAAATTGCAAACAGAAACGCAATAGTGTATTATAACAACATAAGTATCACTAGCGGAACCGAAAAGAATAAGTTTTACCTTGGCTTAGGTTACATTGATGAAAATGGCCTGATTAAGAATGAAAATTACAATAAGTTCACAATTTCAATAAATGATGAATTAAATATTTCAAAATATTTGAAATTGGGAGTTGGAGTAAATGGCTCTAAAGCAAGCTTGCCGCAAATGCATGATTTTATTTCGGCATTAAATGCAACTCCTATCGTGGAACCATTCAATTCAGAAAATAAAGTTTATAATAAATTGCCTGATCAAATTGGAGGACCTCAAATTGGTAATCCTTTGATGTTTGTCGAGGGTAATAAATTCACACAGATTGCTAATGAATATAGATTTGTGGGTAATGCTTTTCTGGAATATATCTTCTTGAAAAACTTTACTTTTAAAATGAGCTATTTTGCAGATCTGGGATTTAACGACGGAAGAGGTTATACGCCTTTATTTAAAGTTTATAATGCTGAATCTAGTCAGGTGGTAAACTGGAATACTAAATCAGGTGTAAGCCAATATCGTAACGCTTATACAAAATATCAACAAGATTATTTGCTGACATACAAAAATCAATTCGGTTATCATGGATTAACTTTACTCGGGGGTTTTACTACGTATTTTGAAGATTTTAATCAGATAAACGGAAGTATTACTCAATATGCGGGTGGAAATCCAATTCCTTATGATAAGAGATGGTGGTATCTGAATGTATATCCTTATGGGGATCCGGAATCACAAAAAAACAGTTCGGCACAATGGGAAAGGTCAACACTTTCTACTTTATTCAGAGCATTATATAATTATAAAAATAAATATAATGTGAGTGCATCTTTTAGACGTGATGGATCTTCGGAAATATCACCTAGTCATCGATTCCAGAATTTCTGGGCTTTAGGTGGGGCTTGGTATGTTACGGAAGAAGATTTTATGAAAAATCAAACCTTTTTCAGCAACTTAAAGGTAAAAGCGTCTATTGGTCAACTAGGTAACCAATATACCGGGGTTCATTATCCTTATTATCCAAATTATACCGAGGGTTCTACAGCTGTATTTGGCGAAAATCTGGTTCCTGCTTATGTGCTGGCTTATAAAAATAATCCAAACCTGAAATGGGAAACAGTTGATGCTTATGAAGGTGGGGTCGAAATGGATGTATTGAAAAATAAACTTCATTTCGAAGCTAACTACTACGAAAAGAGAACAAAAGATTTATTGACAATGGTTAATGACGGTGCTAATAATTTCTATATGAATGCTGGGTCAGTGAAAAGCTCTGGACTAGAGTTTTTAGCATCGTGGAACGAAAAAGTTAATGAGGACTTCGGATATTCTATTACCGGAAATTTAACTACCATGAACAATAAAGTATTAAGCGTTTGGAAAGATGGATATAAATATTATTCGGGAAATTCAATAACTGAAGCTGGATATCCTATTGGATATTTTTATGGGTATGTTGTGGATGGTATTTATCAATCTTTTGCAGATAAACTGGCAAGCCCTGTGAATACGCTTGGCGAATATGGACCTGGCGACTTGAAATTTAAAGATATTTCAGGACCTGATGGTGTACCTGACGGAAAAATTACTTCAGATGATCGTACTAAGATCGGAAATCCTACTCCTGATCTTACTTATGGAATTTCAGGAAGCATAAACTACAAAAACTTTGACTTCGCGGTTGATCTACAAGGTGTGTATGGAAATGAAGTATGGCGAGCATGGGGTAATGGCTCTACTTATTCGGTATTCAATTATCGACAGGCACGCATGGATAGGTGGACAGAGGCGGGTTCTTCAAATTGGGAACCAAGAGTTGGTAATGATGCAATCAATAACTTGCCATCAAATTATATGATTGAAGATGGTAGCTATATTAGACTTCGAAATGTACAGCTGGGATATTCTGTTCCAAAAAATGCAATATCTAAATTAAATATCACCTCGCTGCGTTTTTATTTGAGTGGTCAAAATCTGGTTACATGGAAACATAATTCCGGATTTACTCCTGAAGCGGGCGGATCAGCTATTTCTTTTGGTATTGATAACGGGGGATACCCAATTCCGGCAATAACTTCGTTAGGATTTAATATTACATTTTAACAAACAACGCATTACTTATGAAAAAGATTAATTTAATTATAATACTGTGTTTGCCCATATTAATTTTGGCAGGCTGCTCTGATTTTCTGGATCGAAAACCACTGGGTACTGCTACTGAAGGGGATCTAACAGTCGGCGGTGTGGAAGGAAAAGTTTTTGGCTTGTATGGCGATTTTAGATTGGAGGGTGTAAGCGGACTACCAATGGTTTTTATGCATGTAATGAGAAGCGATGATGCTATAAAAGGAAGTACGCCTACTGATGGTGCTAATTACGAACAAATGGCTGATTTCTTTAAATATGATAAATCTGATGGATGGCTGAACTTGGGTTACTGGAATGATCATTATGCACTTATTTATGCTTGTAATGATGTTCTATATGATATTGACTCACTGAAATTAACATCCGAAGGGGATATGATTAATCAGGCTGAAGCAAAATTTTTTAGAGCATTTGCGTATTTTGATTTGGTGAGAACGTATGGCGAAGTGCCAAAAATTGATTTCAAAATATTCAATATTGGGGATGCTAATATTCAAAAATCTAGCGTCGCTGATATTTATGCTCTTATTGATAGCGACTTGGATTTTGCTTCACAATATCTGCCTTCGACTTGGATAAGTACGTATGCTGGAAGGGCTACAAGTGGTGCTGCAAACACCTTGTGGGCAAAAACTAAACTTTATAGAAATGACTGGGCGGGCGCACTCGCTAAATGTAATCTGGTAATTAACTCGGGGGTTTATTCTTTATTGGATTCGTATGAGAAATTCTTTACTGAAAAAGGTGAAAATTCAAGCGAATCAATTCTTGAAGTGCAAATGTATGTCAATTCAAACGGAAACATATCTTACAGTAACAACTGCAATGGTGCGCAAGGTGTACGTGGTAGCGGCGACTGGGACTTGGGATGGGGATGGAATGTGCCAAGTCAGGCGCTGGTAGATTCATACGAACCGGGAGACCCACGTAAAACTACTACAATACTTTACTCTGGTGGATCGGATGGCTATGGATTAACAGTTCCGGCTGCCCTGGGTACTATTCAGCCGTACTGGAACAGAAAAGTTTATTCGGATCCTGCAAGAAGAAGCGCTACGGGAATAAAATATGCTAACTGGCTCAATATAAGAATTCTTCGTTATGCGGATGTATTACTGATGGCTGCAGAAGCGGCTAATGAAACCGGAGATACAACTAATGCTTTGAAATACCTGGAAATGATTAGAGCAAGAGCTAGGGGTGCTGCAAATGTTCTTCCCGCTATAACTACAACCAATAAGGCTGATTTAAGAACAGCTATCAAAAAGGAAAGAAGAGCTGAATTTGCTATGGAATATGAAAGATTCTTTGATCTGGTTCGCTGGGGTGATGCACAAAATGTATTGGGAGGTGCAGGTTATACGGCTAAATGTCAATATTATCCCATCCCACAGGCTATCATTGATAAGTCTCAAGGAAAATTAACGCAAAATCCTAACTGGTAATAGTAACTAATTAATATATTTAAATTATGAAAAATATATTCAAAATAATACCTTTATTGATTGCATTCGCTTTCTTAATCGGATGCCAAGATTTTAACCGACCTGAATTGGGCGATTATCCGGAAGATTCAAACCCGGCAGGTGGACCTTTAAAATTCTATACTGCTTTTAACGGAACAACAACTGATGTACTGATGAATGCAGTCGACAGCATAAGGGCTAATTTCCCGACAGCAAACACTACAACAGCTACTGATGGAATTTCAGGTAAAGGAATTCAAGGTGGGGTTGGCAATTTTTTGTCGTATGCTAAACCAAATGATTTTGCTAAAACTGCATCGAGCTTTACAATCTCTTTCTGGCAAAAACATAATGGACAAACTAAAAATAATGCGCTGACAAATGGACCGGAATATATTTTCAGCTTTCCGGCTCCTGCTGATTACCACTGGTCTAGTGGAAGTATGTTCCTTATGTTTGAAGGGGATAACGCAAAATGTGCAGTTAAAATGTTGCTGGTTACTGGACTTGCTGATAATGGAACGGCCAGTAAAACAGATACATGGCTTACCTGGGAAGGAGATGGAAGTATTCAGGGATTATTGGATAACCAATGGCATCACTGCGCTTTTGTTTATGATGAAAAAACATCGGGACTAACTTTCTATAAGGATGGTGCACCAATTGGAACAAAAACATGGACTGGTCACGGTGCACTGGGACTGGTTAATGATAAAATCAATTCTATGAGAATTGGGTGTGGGCCTCAAGGAAATGCAGATGATAAATCGGATAATTGGCTGGCTTCTACATGGAAAGGCAGCTTAGATCAATTCAGAATGTATGGTACTGCATTAAGCGCGACTGAAGTAAATGCTTTGTTTACAGGGAAAAAATAATATGGGATCTTTTCAGAAAGGGTTGTCAAACACAACCCTTTCTGTTTTATAATTCACTATGTTTTCAACATGAAAAATGTTTGCTATTCTTTGATGGTCTTACTGTTTTTCTTTGCTTCTTGCAAAGAAAATGGCACTGAACCTATTGTAAAACCTCCTAAACTGACAATTAATGAGGTCAGAATAAATGGACGACAATGGTTCAACAACTCTACAGTAACGGATATTAGTATAACACAAAAACCAATAGTGGAAATTAAATTTAGTAACGCTTTTGATATTGCTAAATTTAATAAATCTATGGTTTCTTTCTCTGGTGAAATCGGACAGAATTACAATATTGCCGGGTCATCGGATAATAAAACATTGATCATTAATGTAAATGTGTTACCTAAAGAATTAACTAAATATAGTTTCAATATTAATCAGGGGGATAATCTGGGAGGGTATGTGAATCCCAATTTTTCTGCTGAATTTACAACACAATTAGATTCGACTTATAAATTTCCTGAAATCGCGAATGAGGAATTATTGACTTTGGTTCAAAAACAAACGTTCAAATACTTTTGGGATTATGGACATCCGGTTTCCGGGTTGGCTCGCGAGCGACTATCATCAGGAGAAACAGTCACAATGGGGGGCTCAGGATTTGGAATAATGGCTGTGATAGTTGGTATTGAAAGGGGGTTTATTACAAGACAACAAGGATTTGAACGACTTAACAAAATTGTGAATTTTCTTTCTAATAACGCGGATAGATTTCATGGAGCTTTCCCGCACTGGATGAATGGCTCTACAGGAAAAGTGTTGCCTTTCAGTACAAAAGATGATGGGGCTGACCTAATTGAAACCGCATTTTTAATTCAGGGTCTTTTAACTATCCAGTCTTATTTTGATACTGGTAATAATGATGAACAGATAATGTGTTCCAATATTCAAAAACTTTGGGAGGAGGTAGAATGGAACTGGTTCCAAAAAAATAATGAAAATGTTCTTTATTGGCATTGGTCGCCAAACTACAACTGGGATATGAACATGCATATCACGGGTTGGAACGAGGGATTAATTGCTTATGTCCTGGCTGCTTCATCTCCTACTTTTCCTATTTCAAAAAATGTTTATACGGAGGGATGGGCTAAAAATGGAGCTATCAAAAATGGTAATAAATACTATGATATTAAACTTCCTCTAGGTGAAAATCTCGGAGGTCCACTGTTTTTCGCTCATTATTCTTTCTTAGGGTTGGATCCAAGAAACTTATCAGATCAATATGCTTCATATTGGGAGCAAAACATGGCGCATTCAAAAATTAATTATAATTATTGCGTTAATAACCCAAACCATTTCGTTGGATACAGCAAGGATTGCTGGGGACTTTCTGCTAGCGATATTCCTGGTGGTTACACTGCTTCATCTCCTACTAATGATAATGGCACAATTACACCTACTGCTGCATTGGCTTCTTTTCCTTATACGCCGACTGAAAGCATGCGTGCATTGAATTTTTATTATTATGTGCTGGGTGACAAACTTTGGGGGGATTATGGATTTAAAGATGCTTTTAACTTAAGCAACAAGTGGGTTGCGGACTCTTATCTGGCAATTGATCAGGGACCAATAATTGTGATGATAGAAAATTATCGATCGGCACTGCTCTGGAATCTTTTTATGAAACAACAGGATATCAAAAATGGATTAACAATGCTTGGATTTTCTTATTGATGCGTTAGAAAGATATTTATTCAATTTTCTTACATGGTTTCTATTTCCGTTAAGGTCCCAAAATGGTAATTTTGAATAGTATTTACTCTTCTTACTATTTACCTACTTTCTGCTCCGCAATTTTAGAGAAACCAGACAGGGTTAATTGTATATTTTTAACAATACGGTACTGCCTTCTACCTCTCATGATGCTCCCACCATCCTCTCACCATGGTCTCACTAAACCGCATCTTATCCTTTAGAAAAATATTAACAATGCTTAACTATAATAAGAGAGGGCTAACGTATTGTTGCCCTCTCTTAAATATTTTATATAACTGTTGATTATGTCTTAAATCAATATCTGTTCATTTATTTCTTTTTATTCTTTTCGTATTGTTTTTGGATCTTCTTATCACGTTTATCTAATTCTCGTACAATTTTCTTCTCTTCCTTATAAATCTTTTTCAGCTCTTTCGAAGATGGTCCATAAATATATAAGTTATTATCAAATATTATACGATTCCTACGCGCAATCCTGGGATCATGATTCCTTGAGTAGTCTTTGTAAACATCTTTCCAATATTTGCTTTTCTTACTCATCATGGACTTCATTCGATGAAACTCCCGAGATCCCGGTTTAATACCATATCGCTTTGCTACAGCTCCCCAACCACGACCATTGTATCCTCCATCATAAATTTCTAATACATCAAAAACGGGAATTCCAAAAAGGTAACTTATCTCAAGACCTAATGTCACATTGCCCCAATTTCGTCCGTATCCATCAAAAAGTTGAAACAGGATTGTTTGTGGTATACCATAATGATTTTGATATAAAACCACAATCTGATTATCGTTATAACTTCTGGAATATCTGTTTATTGAGTTCTCAAAAGCAATATAATTCTGGGCAAATGCCGATATAGATACAATTAAAACTGCAAATGCTAAAAATAACTTTTTCATAATCGTCTTTTTTTGAATGTCCTTTGTCAGATAGACTGTTAAAAAGTGATGAGGTTTAATTATCAAATAGAAATGATGGATATTTCAAAATAGACTCATCAATACAAAACAGGAAATTACTAATATATAACGAGAACTTACTTTTGGGCTTTTGCTAATAATATATAATCCATTATTGTCATCGCTGCCATGGCTTCTACAATAGGTACAGCACGCGGAAGCACACATGCATCGTGACGACCTCTTGCTTTAATTGTGGCATCTTTGCCATGAATATCAACAGTTTGTTGCTCCATTAATATAGTGGAGACGGGCTTGAATGCTACCCTGAAATAAATATCTTGACCGTTTGAAATGCCTGCTTGTATACCTCCGGAATAATTGGTTCGGGTACTTATCTTTCCGTTATCATCAAAAAAAGAGTCGTTAATTTCTGAACCACGATGGTCTACATCAAAACCCATCCCATATTCAAATCCTTTTACGGCATTGATACTTAACATGGACGATCCTAATGCGGCATGGAGCTTTCCAAACACGGGTTCACCTAATCCTACGGGCACACCTTTGATAATACAGGTAATAACGCCACCAATAGTGTCGCCCTTGGATTTAACCTCCTGAATAAGCTCAATCATTTCCTGGGCTTTCAATGAGTCGGGACAACGGACTGGAGTGGATTCTATCAACGATAAATCGTATTTCTTATAGTCTTTGCCTAATTTAATGGGACCGACTTCAGAAGTGTATGCAACTACTTCTATTTCTGATCTTTTAAGATAGAGCTTTGCTATTGCACCGCCAACAACACGAGAAATGGTTTCTCGCGCGGATGAGCGACCGCCTCCACGGTGATCTCGTATCCCGTATTTTTGTGTGTAGGTGTAATCGGCATGGGAGGGACGATAGACTTCCTTCAAATTATCGTAATCTGATGAATGTTGATTTTCGTTTCTAATAACAAAACCTATGGGAGTGCCGGTCGATTTGCCTTCAAAAATACCGGATAAAAACTGAACGGTGTCTGACTCTTTCCTGGGGGTGGTAATTCGTGATTGACCGGGACGACGACGGTCTAACTCTTCTTGAATGAACGCTAAATCGATCTCCAAACCGGATGGACAACCATCAATAACTCCACCAACAGCCTCTCCATGCGATTCGCCAAATGATGTTAACCTGTATAAATTGCCGAAAGTATTCATATCTTATATTTATAAATAAAGGCAAAGATAAGTCTTTGCCTTTAAAGTTAATATTTTATTTGTGATTGTTATTACTTGCATCCACCACTACCGCAGCCGCATCCTCCTTCACCACTTCCACAGCCACTTTCGTCATCACCACTGCCACAACCGCATTCATCTGAGCCACAACCGCAACCGCCGCTGGCAGCTGAGAATAGTGCAGCTATCTCTTCGATTGATGCTTCGCGTACTCCCAAAACTGATCCCTTGAAATGCATTACTTCGCCTGCTAATGGATGATTAAAATCCATTGTTACAGCACTGTCTGATACAGATACAACGGAGCCCATAATCTGATTGCCCATGGTATCCATCATTGGTAACATATTGCCTTCAAAAAGCATTTCTTTGTCGACTTTTCCGTCAATCTCAAATATATTTATCGGTAGATCAATTATCTTTTCATCGTCATATTCACCATATCCTTGCTCGGGTGTGAGAGTAAATGTGAATTCTTCGCCTTCTTCTAAACCACCAATGTTGCGCTCAAATGCCTCTAACATGGAATTTGTTCCATAAATAAATTCAAGAGGCTTTTCTTTTGTGGCACGCTCCATCAGTTCAAGTTCTTCACCTTCGCCTACATTAAGATCATATTCTAATGTGACGTACTTGTTAGTTTCAATTTTCATTTTCTGTTATTATATATTTGGGTATAAAAGTACAACATATCTTTTATTCAACAATGCATCATTAAAATAGTTTATGCTTTGATTGCATTTTTAAGGTTGAACATCGCTTAGTCTAGGTTGCTCACCGCTTTTTCAAGATTGGATATCGCTCTTTTAAATACTGCTTTTCGCTTTATCAAATACTGGATATCGCTTTATCAAGATTGGACAACGATTTTTCAAGTACTGAACGGGATACGCCGACATTTAATCGCATAAATCCGGAACCGTTTTCACCAAACATCGCACCATTATTTAATACTAACTTAGCTTTTTCTACAAATAATGTGTCAAGTTCTTTCGCGGTCATATTTAGTGTACGACAATCAAGCCAGACTAAAAAAGAGGATTGGGGCTTTATTACTTGAATTTGTGGTATGTTTTTAACTATATAATCGGCAACAAAATCAATGTTCCCTTGAATGTACTCTAATAATTCTTCCAACCAATCTTCACTATCGTTATAAGCGGCCTCTGTGGCTGTGTAAGCAAAGATGGTTCCTGAATTCAATTCGCGAGGGGACAAATAATTGAGGAATCGATTCCTGATTGACTCATTTTCAATTACGGAAAACGAACTTACTATACCTGCTATATTGAATGTCTTGCTTGGGGCCATTAAAGTGATATTGTTCTGCCTGGCTTTTTCTGAAACAGTACTAAATGGCACATGTTTGAATCCGTTTAACGCTAAATCACAATGTATTTCATCGGATATCACCAGAATATGATTGTCATAACAAATCTCTGCTAATTCTGCTAATTCTTCTTTGGTCCAAACTCTTCCTCCTGGATTGTGGGGATTACACAATATCAAAACTTTAGCGGTGCCTTGTTCAGCAATTTTTCTGAGACCTGCAAAATCCATCTTGTAATTACCGTCTTCATAGATTAATGGATTATCAACCAGGGTTCGCCCTAGCCCTCTCGTCACCAACCTAAACATATGGTAAACAGGAGTCTGAATAATCACCTCATCTCCCTTTTCGGTAAATTCGTCTAATACAAATGCTATCCCTTTAACTACACCAGGTACAAATGTAATCATATCTTTTGCGACGGACCATTGGTGCCTGCGATTCAACCAACTTATTATGGAATTGTAATATTCTTTGCTTGCACTTGTATATCCAAAAACACCATGATCGACTCTTTCTCTCAACGCTTTAGTTATTGCCGGGGGTGACAGAAAATCCATGTCAGCAACCCATAGCGGAATCAAATCGTCACTACCATATTGTTCTTTCAACACTTCCAATTTTACTGCATGGGTGTTTCTGCGATCTATGATTTCATCAAAGTTATAGTTCATCTCAATAACATCTCAACAAATTAATAATAAACACTTCTCGAACGACTAACTTTCCTGCCGCTCAAATTCTCTGATTCAAACACTAGACCTACCATCAACTGATGTGAATTAATGTTGGTGATCAATGAGTTTATATCTGTTTTATAATAATCTCCAAGATAACCTACACGCAACGTTATTTTACTTAATGGATAATCTACTGTAAAATAGTTACGCAAGGCAATTTGATTGTGAAAAGAAGCAAAGTTAACGACTCCTTTACTGTTTCCTAATGAGAATATCTCGTAATAGGAATGACCATACTCTGGCGAAAAGAACATACCCATAAATGGGGTTCCTAACTGCCATCTGAATGTAAACTTTCTCAAATTATATAATGCCATCGCATTGACATTCAGATTCGTAGATAGCTTTATAGAACCCGAATTATTCGTGTTGCGTTCATTGTAAATACCGCCGACAGATAAATCCCAACCTCCTCCTCCTAATAACCTGAAATTGGTGGTTTCAATAATCGGATAATAACCGTTCAAACCGTAAACCACATCGCCATAATATGCAGAGGCCGACTTTGCAGGATTCTTTGTCTGGGCTATCTGAATCTCAAACTGTTGTTGTAATAACAACGCCCCATCAAAGTAATGGGTCGCTTTCAAATTCTCGCTCAACAATGATATACTCGTTCCACTATATTCCAAAGGCGACAAATACGTGTCTGTTATATTTGCTTTCCCTAATCCGATCAATGTGGATCGGTTAACCAATTGCGAAACCACATCGTCTTTACTTTCTTGCGATAAACAGTTTATTGCAAAGAATAACAGTAGAATGAATATACACCATTTCTGCATTATATATTGTTTTATCAGTCTTCAAATAATTTCATCTGACCGGTTATCTCATCTAATAAATCTGATTGTGATATATTGGATGAGTCACCCGATTCATCGTCATCTTCACTATCTATTTCTACTTTAGTTGAGATGTTTAGCTCTTCATCTTTTTCTTCTGGAAAACGAATAGGCTCTAATTCTTCAACATTTGCAACATCGAAATTGGATATTCGCTTGCCTTTCGCTTTAAAACTCTTGACTGCAATAAACTCTTCTGCATCTATTTCTATTGGCTCACGGAAATCATCATTGCCTCCAAAGATAGCTTTTACACGCGGATATACAACATCTGTAAGTAAATAAAGTCGCGAATCTGGATTTCCACCCATAAAGTTCGATGGTTTATCAGATGCTTCTAATGTAAAGCGCTTTAAGTAAGCAAAGTTTTGATCAGCATCAAAAAGTGCTGCGGTCCATACCTTATCTTCATCATATTTTTCAATACGAGAGTAATCGGCCGAAAAGTGATTGCTGATATCGAAGCTGCATGTATAAAAATCTCCGTTCTTGTTGACAACCAATATCTTGTCATCTCCCTGGAATTCACCCAAATACTCTCCGCGCTCATCATAATTGAGTCGCAAGACATCAGGATCAAACCAAACTTTGCGCCCTCCTAATGTAGAAAGTCCCTTGTGCTTGAGTAGAATTCGATGTACCTCTGCCTTGGTAAGCAAATTACCCATCGATTGACGTCCTTTGATTGCGATCTCACTGAAATCTTTCTCGAACTGCAAAATACGCAGACGGGGTTTTGGTTTCAACATCACTTTAATTGTCTCAGCTTCACCATTTGGATTCACACTAAAGTAAGCAATCCTTGACCCAGGATTTCCACGGGTTAAATCATATTCCTTATCTCGTGTTACTCCTGTTACAGCAAATCGTTTTATATAATGTGGCGAAAGTCGTCCATCTCTATAAACCACATTATAGATTGTTCGCTTATCGTTGCGCTTGAAAACTCCGGCATAAAGTATATTTTTGCCGACAAACATTTTCTCACTTACTTTCACTACTTTATATTTTCCATCCTTAAAGAACACAATGATATCATCAATATCGGAACAGTTACAGATAAACTCATCCTTTTTCATTCCTGTACCAATAAATCCTTCTTCACGGTTTATATAAAGCCTTTCGTTGGCTTCTACAACTTTAGCGGCTTCAATATTCTCAAAACTGCGTATCTCGGTCTTGCGAGGGAATTGCTTTCCGTACTTTTCCTTCAACATTACATACCAAGATATTGTGTAATCAACCAAAGTATCCAAATGATGATTTACCTCATCGATCTCTTCAAGATACCTGGCAATTAATTCTTCCGCTTTGTCAGAATTGAACTTCAGAATACGGGCCATCTTGATTTCCATCAACCTAAGAATATCTTCCCTATTAATCTCGCGTATAAAGTTTGGTTTGAATGGCTCAAGGCGTTTGTCAATATGCTTTATAGCAATATCCATACTCTTGGCATTTTCAAAATCAGCATCTTTATATATTCGCTCTTCTATGAAAATCTTTTCCAGCGATGCAAACAACAAGGCTTCCTGCTTTTCATTTCGCTCAATCTCAAGCTCTAACTGAAGTAAGTCTTTTGTGTTATTAACAGACGTACGAAGAACATCCTTAACAGTCAGAAAGTGAGGTTTATTGTCGTCAATAACACAACAGTTTGGATATATGCTGATCTCACAATCCGTGAATGCATATAATGCATCGATAGTTTTATCTGACGACGTCCCCGGGGCCAACTGTACATGAATTTCAACATTCTGAGCTGTAATGTCGTCAACTTTTTTAATCTTTATCTTTCCTTTATCGTTTGCTTTAAGTATTGATTCAACCAACGATGTTGTTGTCCTGCCAAAAGGTACACTGTTTATTATCAAAGTTTTGCTGTCTAACTTCTCAATTGATGATCGAACCTTTACAGAACCACCTCTTTCACCATCGTTATACTTTTCAATATCTATTAAACCTCCAGTCAAGAAATCCGGATACAACGTGAAATCCTTTCCCTCTAAATAGGCTATTGCTCCATCACATATTTCATTGAAATTGTGTGGTAATATTTTGGATGATAACCCAACGGCAATTCCCTCTGCTCCTTGAGCAAGTAATAACGGAAACTTTACCGGTAATGTAATCGGTTCTTTATTTCGTCCGTCATATGATGGTTTCCATTCTGTCGTTTTGGGATTAAACAGGACTTCAAGTGCAAACTTCGACAAACGTGCCTCAATATATCGTGGTGCGGCAGCGCCATCACCAGTCAGCACGTTTCCCCAGTTTCCCTGACAATCGACAACCAAATCTTTCTGACCCAGTTGAACCAATGCATCCCCTATCGAAGCATCTCCATGTGGATGGAACTGCATGGTATTACCAATAATATTAGCAACCTTGTTATAGCGACCATCATCTATACGCTTCATTGAGTGGAGAATGCGTCGTTGAACAGGTTTCAGTCCATCGCCAATATGAGGCACAGCTCGTTCCAAGATTACGTATGAAGCATAATCCAGAAACCAATCCTGGTACATCTTAGGAAGACTTAGCGGAGCATCCTCTGCTACCTTTTGAGGCATATTAGCATGTGCCGAAAGATCTATATCCTCCGACATATCTTCCTCATTTACTTCCTCTTTATCTTTTAAATCGTCGTTTATATCGTTTGAAGACATATTGTGAATTTGAAATACAGCAAATTGGACAAAATAACATTATCTGCCCAAGGTTAAAAAACTCTCAAAAGTAGTGAAAATCGACCACATTTACAAAAACATAGTGAAAAAGAAAAGTACAATTCTTTCATCTTAGCCTGATTCATAACTAATATCTTTGTTTGATTCATAATGAAATCAACAATCGGTTAATTTATAAAATACTAATATTATTTATAAACTACTTTTTGAAAAAAGTGTTTAACAAATAGAATATATTATATACTTTTGAGTATAATATTTAAATAAACAAACCAATAATAAACTAAACTTATATGGAAAGAGAGAGAAAAGCATTGAAATTAACCAAATACTCATGCTTGGTAATGCTTTCAATACTAATTTTTCAAGCATGCGGTAGCGTTCCGCTCACAGGAAGACGACAACTCCAACTAGTTTCTGATCAAGAAGTTATTGCATTGAGTTTACAACAGTATCAGGATTATATGCGTACAGCTCCTGTTGAAAGGGGTACCAAGAACTCGGAAATGGTGTTACGAGTAGGTACACGAATTTCACAAGCGGTGGAAACTTTTCTTAAAAATAACGGGTACGAATCAGAACTTCAAAACTTTGCGTGGGAATTTAATTTGGTAAAAGATGAAAGCGTCAATGCATTTGCCATGCCAGGAGGAAAAGTGGTTATCTATACCGGATTACTGCCAGTTACCGCCAGCGAAGACGCTTTGGCCGTGGTTGTAGGACATGAAATCGCACACGTCATTGCAAAACATTCCAGCGAGCGAATCAGTCAGCAGATGTTAACACAATATGGCGGAGCCATTGCGGGAAGTATTATTGGAGGAACAGCCTCAAGTCAACTTGGGCAAACTGTTTTTGGTCTGGGAGCTCAATTCGGAGTTATGATGCCTTACGCACGCAAACAAGAATATGAAGCTGATGAATTAGGTTTAGTCTTCATGGCAATGGCTGGTTACGATCCAAATACAGCTGTTCCTTTTTGGACAAGAATGGCCCAAAGTTCTCAAAGTAGCAGTATCCCTGAATTCCTAAGCACACACCCAGCAGATGATAAACGTATTGCTCAAATAGAGAAAATTATGCCAAATGTCTTAACTTATTACAAAGGCAAAGGAATTGCTAATTCTACATCACAACCAATAGAGACAAAAACAACTGTTCCTAAACCATCTTCAGATTTACAAATAAAGAATGCAAAGACCTCTAAAGAATGGTCTTTCTAATGGATTAGAACATGTTTCATCTATTAAAAAATTAACGCGATAAATGTCTATTCATTCATCGCGTTAATTAAATCTTAAATTATCTAATAATCACCTTAATCGTTCCAATGATCTAACTAGTTCCTCATCTTTCTTTATACGTTTTATCGAAATAATAGCAAATATTATTGCAATTAAAGGTAACAAAGCACCCCAACTAAATTTAGTAAATATTCCAACAACATCTCCCTTCATAAAGCTTAGATAAAGCAAATAAACAATAAAAACAATCATTATTATTATATTCCAAATAGTAATTCTTATTTGTTTTTTTCTGTTCTTAAAGAGAAAAATAGCTATAAGAGAAATCAAAGAACTTATAAGTCCAATAACAAAAAGGACAATTGTTTCGAATGCTATATCTACACCTTTATAAAAGCTAAAAGCATTTAGCTCTACTGTACTTCCGTTACACTCCATAATTGCAAGTGGGGAAAATATGCTTACACCCATGCAAACACAAACAAGAAACAAATAAACGGTCTGAATCCTTTGAAACATTATCTTAAAATTGTTCTTTTTCTTTAGCAGGATTACGATAATAAATTTCACCATCCAACCATTCTTGTGTTGCTAACAGCGATGGTTTAGGCAATTTCTCATAAAAACGCGAAATCTCAATCTGCTCGTGATTTTCAAAAACTTCCTCTAAATTATCATTATAAGAAGCGAATTCCTGCAATTTTGTATCAAGATCAGACTTCATATCTGAAGTTATTTGATTTGCTCTTTTTGAAATTATACTAACCATTTCATATACATTTCCTACCGACTCAGACATCTTCATTATATCGTGAGTCTCAGTACTATTAGCAATAGTAATTTTTTTATACTCCATTTTAAATTTACCTATTATGTGTTAGTGTTAATAATCCATTTTTACTTTTAAGCCGAAGGAAGATTTTCAATCATCTGTTGTGCTTCCTTATAATATTTATCTGCTTCCTTTATATATTTTCCTTCAGGAAAAGAGTTTTTATAATTATAATACTCATCAACTACCATTCTGAAACGCTCTGGTTGAATCTCTCTTTTACTACGTTGTGCAAATTCATAACGTGCACGCAGAATTGTAATCTGATATTCCTCTGTATACTTTGAGAATGGATAATTCTTCATTGCCTCTCGTGCTGTTATAACAGAAGATTCATAATTGTTCCCCATATAATTTCCTAAATTCAAGTATAATTCTGCTGCAAGTAATTCTTTGTATGCCAACTTCTCTTGTAATTCAAACAAATAATTCTTTGCCATTTCAGCTCTATCGCTTTGAGGATAAGTTTCAATATAATTCTGAAATTCTGCAATAGCTTTATATGTTTTTGATTGATCCAGCTTTGGATCAGGAGAATCGAGATACATTCCATATGCAGAATAGAAAAGTGCAGGTTCTGCATATTCACCTTTTGGATATGTGTTATAATAGGTCGAAAATATTTGCGTAGCAGAAACATAATCTTTTTGATTATAATAACTCTGTGCAAGTAGATACAACGATTCTTCAGCTTTGCCCGTACCTTTAAAAAATGGTACTAATTCCTCCAGCAATGTACTTGATCTATCAAACTTACCTTTGTCAAAATAATTCTTTGCATAGGTATATTTCAAATCTCGATCTGTACTTTTCAGTATTTTATTATACTCATTACAGCCACTGACTAACAAAACAAGCAACAATAAGTAGATATTTCTGAACTTCATTTTTTATTTAAAATCGATTTAGGATGCAAATTTACGGAAAGTTTCTTATTTTGTTGTAATTAATGTCGATTTTATTGTAATTTATGGTATACAAAACTTATTTTCACAAATCTATCGATTAACCAATACGACTTATTTTTCTTAACCTATCTTCATCAATGATCTTTATTTTCCGACCATCCATTGCTATAATACGTTCGTTAGTAAAGATCGAAAGTGTACGAATTGCGTTTGAGGTCGTCATATTAGACAGGTTTGCTAAATCCTCTCTTGCCAAATAAATATTGATAGTTGCACCATCCTCTTCTAATCCATAACTTTCTTTGAGAAATATTAGTGATTCTGCAAGTCTGCCTCTAATATGTTTTTGAGTCAAGCTGACAACACGTTCATCAGCGATTCCCAAGTCCACGGATAGTAGATTAACGAAAAAGAGTGCAAAATCACCATTTTTACGAGCGATCTCTTCTACTGTTTTCATTGGAATGAAACACACCGTACTTTTTTCAACTGATGAAGCAGACGTAACATATTTTTCTTTAGCAAAGTATGCTCGATATCCAAAATACTGTACCGGGCGAATCATCCTAATGATTTGAGTTCTTCCTCCAATACCGTTTTTGAATATTTTCACTTTGCCTTCAAGTAAGCACATGAGATCTTTCGGCTCATCATCTTCTAAATAGATAATATCTCCATTTTTGAAGTTCTCTTTATAAACGTCAGATGCCAACAAATTACGCTCACTTTCACTTAGCAACTGCCAAACGTCAGCCAGATATTTTGATAATTCAATGCGGGATTTTGCCATTATAGACGAACTGTTATAAAACCATGTTCTTAAACACAAAATTAAGTAATAAAACTTTATATTACAACTTCCCTTCAAGTTTTTTGAATAAAACGGTCAAATCAACCACTAATAAAACAATTAATTACAAGTTATGGTCATCTATTGAGAGGGACTTTTTAAAAAAATATGTAAGTTTGTATCTATAAATATGAAAATCCTGTGGACTATAGTCATTTTAACAGTTCTGTATACCACGCCAATGCTTGCCCAATATTCACTTTCCGGAGATAGCATTTTGAAAAAGGCGATGCAAGGAGCAGAAAGATACAACGGATTAGTTGAAAAATACAAAGCCGATGTGTATATGCGAAGCTATATCCAGACCATTAAAAAGAATTCACTATATAAATACACCCATCTGATACCCAACTTCATTTTGCATGATCCAAATTCAGACGAAGTTTTAATTGAGACAATAAGCAAGTTGAAATATGACTATCCAAAAAGTTATGTACAAGATATAAAATACGTTACCGGTACATTAACCAAAAAAGGAGATATCAATATGATTCCGTTCAACTTTTTGCATATCAATATATATGGTGAAACCAGTAATGAAGACAGTTTCTTTATGCCATTACGTTTTAGCACTTCAAGATATTACACTTACAAGTTAACCAACAGTTATTGTCAAAATGATACAACATATTACACATTTGAATATTCACCGATATATAAAAACACAAAATTGATTAAAGGCACATTTGTTATAGAAAGCGGTTCATGGAGAGTAACCCAGTTTACAGGAGAAGGTATAGATTTGATATCTGATTTTTCTTTCGAGATGACTATGGGCAACAGTATGATTTCTCGATATCTTCCAGAGAACATTATAATATTCCACAGCTCTAATTTTCTAGGGAATGTTGTAGGGAGCAGACATTTAGCTATTATCAGTTATTCAGAAGCAAATTTAAGACAGACAAAAGATAAAGATCAATCATTAAATTTAAGCGACCAATACAAAGTACGTTTAGATTCCGTTCCTGTTTATGACGATTCAACATTTTGGAAATCCAAACGTCCTATTCCTTTGCAAGCCGTCGAAAATGATATATTAAAGAATTACGAATTAAAGAAAGACGAGGCAGTCAGAAAAAGGCAGAATGGTGACACGACCACCATCAACAAAGCCAAGCAATTAGCTCAACGTATTGCATTGAGTTCAAACTATGATTATAAATCCACCAGGATTACATATTCAGGTTTATTAAATCCCTTATTAATTGGATATAGTTCTATTGATGGAGTCACCTACCGTCAAGAACTTGGGTTTGACATTGGATTAAAATGGGACCAAACGATAAATATGGACGCCTATGTAGGATATCTGTTCCGTCGCAAAGAGTTATTTTGTGATATTACCACACGTTGGAATTACAATCCCGCCAAGCTTGGAAGTGTATATTTTGCTGCTGGAATTGGAAACCCATCATACAGTTCATTATTTGTAGACAAGATACAAAAAAGTTTACAGAGTGAAGGTTTAACCTTTTCGGATATCTCTGTCGACTTTTACAAAGACTATTATTTTAAGTTGTTCAATGACATAGAATTAGTAAACGGAATAATCTTTGGAGCCGGGATAGATTATCATATCAGAAGAGGCAAGAGTAACTCCTCAAAACTTCTATCAGCTCCAATTGATGAATCCGATAAAGACATCAACAATATGTTTGGAACAAGACGAACTTTTGTACCTTCGATACGATTAGAATGGACTCCTCAACAATATTACAGATTTGAAGACCGACAAAAAATATATGTCCGTTCGTCCTATCCCACTTTCAGATTCGACATAGCCCACAGTTTCAAGAATATATTAGGCAGCTCATCCGTCTACAATAAATTTGAATTAGATGTCAGTCAGAATATTGAGACAGGCTTAATGAAATCATTTCAGTATCATGTAGGCGCCGGTCTTTTCACCAATCAGCAAACAGAGTACTTTGCCGACTTTTCGTTCTTTGCCAAGAACAACTTCCCCACAAATTGGGATGACGGACTTGGTGGAGGATTTAATTTGTTACCCCGTGAATTTTATAATGCATCCGAATCCTATTTACAAGGCCATTTCATGTACGAAACACCTTTTTTGCTATTAAGATCAATTCCCCACATTTCAAAAGGTGTAATTGGTGAGCGACTATATATTAGTCAGCTATACACTCCACGCATCAAGTCCTACACAGAATTAGGTTATGGCATAGGCAACCGCGTATTTAATTTAGCCGTTTTCGCCTCTTTTCACAAACAGAACTTCAGAAGAGTCGGGATTAAAGCTGCATTAGAATTCTGATGCTATAAAAGAAGGCATTTAGAGCATTATTGTTTATCAATTAATCTTTCGGACGTCATAAAAAGAAGGCAACCAGAATTACCGATTGCCTTTTAATTAAAAACAGTGATTATATAAACAGTGATATAAATTACAATGCCACGCTTACAGTTTCAATAGCAGCATCATTTTTTGAGATTTGAGTCGAGTCAGTATTTGTTATTCTTTTGATGCGTGCAGGAGTCACATCATCATTTCTCAGATGCTTAACCGTATCCGTATCAGATTTCGATTCCGTATCCGTTTCCGTATCCGTTTCCGATTTCAGTTCACCCTGTTGCATAATATATTCCTTGTTAGAATCCCAATATTGGAAATCCAGGTCCCTATGAGATTTTCTGAGTTTCTTAACCAGCTTATCCGGTCTTATACCCCTATCATAATCATCAAGAGAATCATCAATCTCAATTTTCTTTCCCTCAGGAACAGCTATTTCCACAATCATTGACTGCAATCTGAAACCCTGTTTAATTGGTGTAGAGAAGAATTCAGGCAGTAACAAAACAGAATCATTCTGTTGAATTTCATATCTAAAATCCTGAGTATTATCCTTTGCCACCTTCAAATCCCTTTCCGTGCTTGCACCTATAAGAGCAACATGAAATAAAGAGTCACGGCTTTTAGTTAACTGAATATTAATATCATGGAACAGCAGAGAATCCTGGTTCAGCGAATAGTAAGGTAAGTCATCTATTTCACTATCAGAGCCAAACCCAGCATTAAAAGAGTAGAAATCTCCCGAATAATTCATTCTGTCCACATAAAGTTTATCCCCTTTAAAAGGTGACAAATGAATATTTTTTTCAGTATAGCTAACCTCTTTATACTTCCCAGCGACACGCGTTGCAAGCATTCCCCCCGCAACAATTCCAACGATCCACAACACCAGGGTAATCCATCCCAAAACCGGGTAAGCCTTATAGTTGCCAGCCCTTCTGATCAACCAAATAACCATTGCCACTACAGGAAGAGCGAAAGCCAATATTACGAACATCCACATTAGAGATGATTCATAACCCTGATTTATAAACAGAGATTTGATCGGAGCCAGTTCCACATTAGCGAATATCAATCCCGCAGCTACAGCGATCATTACGATACAAATTATAGTAGCAGCAAAGCCCAAAATAATTTTAAAGAAAACCAGTATAGCGTTCAAGCACCCCGACCGTTCATTAGAAGGTGAAGTTTTTGTCGTTCTTGTCGTACTATATTTTGGCGGTTCAGGCGGCAAGTTTCCCACATTCATCCGATTAGAATTTGAAGCATCTTTTTCAGTATTACCAACAGTGTTTATTGACTGAGAAGAAGCCGCACCCATGTTTGATTCCTCTTTACTTTTCACGCTCGCCACATTATCGCTTACCGTTTCACGTATAGATTTGATGTAATCCTTTTCGCCCATCATTTCCACTTTCTGTTTAACCGTAGTAGCCTGTGGAACAATCATCCACAGGACGATGTAAATAAGCATTATTGACCAGTTGTACCCCCATTTAATGTCAATGTCTCCAAAAATAAAGTTCAACGGGAACAAAGAAGCCACACCGATAAGGCTAAACAATAGAGGAACAGCCAAAATCAGTCGCGGTATCCATGAATCTATTTTGAAGTAAGCCGCAATTCCTCCGCAAACACCCGCTATTATTTTATCATTAGGATTTCGGTACAATCTTTTAGCTATATTTGATTCCAGTGCCACTGGTTTCAATATGATCCACAGCAAGATATATACAAAAAAGAGAACACTAAAAAACACCACAAAAATCAGTCGCATCCACACCGGGTCAATTTTAAAATAGTTAGCCAGTCCGCTGCAGACCCCCGCGATCATCTTATCATTACTATCGCGATACAACGATTTTCCTTCCTGTTGATTTGTTTGTTCATCGATAGGTGGAGACATAGACTGTTTCGATTCAGAAGAGAAATTTTCTTTTTGAGTCTCCTCAAAATCCGAATCGAAGTCCTCCGGTTTCCCGATACTAGAAGTAATGGTATCCACATCCTCGTCCGTAATCACATTAATGCCATGTCTCAACCTATTGCCGAACAACTCAGCAATACGGTTTTCTATATCATTTACAATTTCGTCCCCTCCCTCTTCACGTGAAAAATAGTTCTTAAGGTTTTCGATATAGCGTTTAAGCATTTCGTAAGCAGTTTCTTCAATTGCTATCACCTGACCTTGAAAATTAATATTTATGACCTTTTTCATAAGATTATGTTATTTTGCAACGTTATTACTATCTTGATTCGTTTTGTTGGTAACAGCCTCCACTCCATTAGACAATTCGTTCCATGTAACCTCCAGTAAAGAATAAAACACTCTCCCTTTATCCGTTAACCTAAAATACTTACGTGGTGGTCCCGATGTACTTTCCACCCATCTATATGCCAGGATTTCAGCATTTTTCAAACGGTTGAGTAACGGGTATAAAGTCCCTTCGAGCAATTGCAGTCCAGAGCTTTTCATCTCGTCAATGATATCCCCCGGATATGCTTCCCCCCGTTTGATTACAGAAAGGATACAATATTCCAGCACCCCTTTCCGCATTTGACTTTGTGTATTCTCTATATTCATCTTCGTGTTTGAATTATATTACGGTACAAATATACATCTTAACAATGTATTATGCAATACAAAGTACTGATTATTTTGCACGTTTAACATTATTTATACTTAGAAGATATATAATAAAGAGTTGACTATGAGTAGTAAAAGCAAGGAAAGTATAGTAAAACGAGAACGAGAGCAGAGTGATACAAGTGCTAGAGCAGAGTTAAGTGAGAGTGATAATAGAATGATATGAGAGCAAGAGCAGAGTTAAATAATAGTTAAATCACTATTTAATGAAAATAATATTAGCGTGAGACCATAGTCGGAGGTATATCGGAGGTGACTCGGACCATCCTCGGACCATCCTCGGACCATCCTCGGACCATCCTCGGAGCATCCTCGGAGGTATGTCGGAGGTATGTAAGAGGAACGTGAGACCATGGAAAAAATCAGGACGACACAGACACAATATATTATTTCAACTTTATATAATAAGTCAGTTTAGCCTCAATGATTCTGTGAGCCGAACGCGCAAAGTAGTCGCCCCTTCGATTAGGGAATAAATCGTTTAATCCAAAATAGTACCTACCCTCCAGATCGAAGACACCCGCATTTGTTTTCAGTTCCAGTCCCAATCCCCCCACCAGTCCGTAGTCGAACCGTTTTAGCGAGTCTATCGGCATATATTGCATAGTATTTTTGTTTTCCCCCAGATTATCAGCAAGTCCATTGCTCATAATTTGATTATCATTTATCAGCACCCCAATTTGTGGTCCCGCATTAAAAATGAACCTCATATTTTTTTTCCCCGCATAAACATGCGTCATGAAAGGTATTTCAACATAATTCAGCGTCCTTGTATAAGCAAATTCCGGGTTATCTCTGAATTTCTCTTTCCACCCCCGTTGCGTATAATTAAGTTCAGCCACTATACCCATATTTTTCTGAGCGATATATTTTGCGGCGACACCCCCAAAATACCCAAGGTTCATATCCTGGAACACCTTTTGCGGAGCAAAATCGACGCTTGAAGAAAGCGCCCCTCCGCCTACCCCAACATACAGTTCCGGTTTAAAATCCCGTTGTGCTTTAACCTGTAAAACACTAAAGATTAACAACAAAGCTAAAAGCAGGCGATATTTCATTTACTCTTATCGATTTTATAAATCATATTATTTGTATCATAGTGAATCAGATAAATACCCGTATTTCTGAATCCACCCCAGTTGTTCACCCTTTCGAAGTAAAAAGCAAACTGTAACGGTTTCACGTTAATCCTATTAATATTCTGATCAAAATTAATACCGTTATTATACAATGCCGTGAGGAAATACATACCAATATCATAACCATGCATACCAAATCTTGGATAAAGATTAATCAGATCCCTTTGATACCATTTTTTGAAATCACTATTAAAATCTTTCACAGCCTGATCATTTTCATCCACGAAGAAAGACGTATAAATATAAGTACCAAACTTATGATAATCATCTTTAATTTTTTGATCAAACGTCTGCCATACAGGATATCCAAATAAGCGAGTAGTATAATCAGGATTCGATTCCTGTAGCGTCGTCAGCGATTTCATCAAAGAAACCAGTGCCGCAGAAGTATCAGAAGTAGGAATGATCACATTCTCCTTGTTAGCAGCAAGCAGCGGAACCAGCGTACTATCCAATCTTGCCGACATATCAATTGACTGATATTTAATATTTTTCTTCTTCAAATCATTCTGCAGTGTTTTAACAAACGCCATTTTGTTATCCCGACTTGTATTATCATTAACAAACACGATGTTAGCCCTGTTGAAAGTATCTAAAAATATTCCCGAAGCTTTAGCATACAGATTATCCTGAAGCGTGTTTATTTGGAATATTTGTCCATTATTCAGCGTTTCCTTTTCATTATTAGAAATAGGGATCACATATTTTATGTTCCGTTCTTTTGAGAAGTCAGAAAGCACTTTTATTTGCTCATCTGTGATTCCCCCAACAATCAGATTCAGTCCCTGCATTTCCATAGTACCCAGTAAGCTTTCCAATTTTTGAGTATCTTTACCAGCGCCAATATCGAACACATAAAGATCGATGTTTGCCCCCTGTTCCTTCATTTTTTGTACCGCCAAAAGGAAACCCTCGTAAAACTCTTGAATTCTTAGATTCTGATTATTCGTCTTATCCAGGAACGGCATTAACAACCCCACCCTCATTACTTGAGTTTTAGGCGACTGTTTTGTTCCCGAAAGCAATAAGTTAGCATTTTCTATTTTTGCCGAAACACTATCATCAAGCAACACAGATTTTACAGGAATGATAAGTTCCATGTTCGTCTTCAATCCATTTGACACCATTGGATTTTTTTGTTCCAGATCTTGAACCGACACCCCATAAGATTTTGAAATACTATATAAAGTCTCCCCTTTTAGAACCTTATGTATAATATCCGTAGTCTGTTCCTGATAAGGCGTAAATTTTTCGAAAGTTTCGAAGAAAGGAATTCTGATTGTTTTTCCTATTTGGAATGTAGAAGCCGACAATCCAGGATTAGCCGTGATAATATCCTCAGGTTTAAGCGAATAAGTTTTTGAAACAGAATAAAGAGTCTCTTTTGGAAGGATCGTATGATATCTATAATTCTCCTCTTTAACAACGCTAATTGCCTGTCTTTGTGGAATATTCAGCACCTGTCCTTCCGTCAACCCCTCTTTTGCAGAAGGATTATTTTGATAAATCTCTTCCGTTGTTGTATTATACATTTGTGCGATAGCATACACCGTTTCCCCTTTTTGTACCGTATGTTTGAACATCAAGTTTTGATCCGGTATTTGTTCACCATTTCCATTGTTAAGAGATGGTGTTGACGACACAGATTGTGCAATCATATCTTTAGGCACCGGTATTAACAGCACCTGTCCATTTTTCAGTCCCTTGTTAGCTTCAGGATTAACCCTCAATATTTCCGCCACCGAGACTGAGAAAGTCCGAGAAACAGCGAATACACCTTCACCAGGTTGAACTTTATACTTATAAAAAACCTCACCATTCTGTGTCACCATTTCATATGGCACATTTTGAGCGTATATCGTTGTGGTCAAAATGATCATTAAAAAAAATGCAACGATTTTTTGAAGGGATTTTATATTTTGCATATTATCTGATTTATCTATTTATCATATTTCATTCAGACTACAAAAGTACAATAATATTTTAATTTGACCTTGATACCCAAACTAACAAAACTAAAAGAGTCTAAACTATTCCGTTAGTCGTTTTTTTCCAGCGACCAGTCCTGATCCCTGTATTTCCTATACAAATCGTTGAACTTTACCCTCTTTTTTTCCCTATCCGAATACTTTTGTTTTATCTTTTCCGCTTTGTAATACAATTCTTGAGCTTTTTCGAAATCCAGTTCTTGTGCCTGTTCGATTGACTGATTCGTATATTTTGCCGACTTCTTTGCATCCCTTTTCACTCTATTACAAGCAGAGACTCCAAAAATAGTAAATAATACAATCAGACTTATTTCAACATATTTTCTTTTCATTATATAGTATTTTAAAAAGGGAGAGGATCTTTTACTTCTTGCAGGAAGTCGTTTCCAGAATCATTCATTGGCGGGTTAGCATTTTGTTGATGTGTTCCCGCTTTTGATCTCACCTCGATATAATTTTTGTTTCCAACAACCCCATCATTCATATTCAGGAATAAAGCATATTCACTTTCAAATTTGAGTCGTACAAACCCCGTAGGTCCATTTCTATGTTTTGCAATAATAATTTCCGCCAGGCCCTGTAAAGAATTTCCATTTTCATCTTCCAGAATTTTATAATATTCAGGTCGGTGAATAAAGCAAACAATATCCGCATCCTGCTCGATTGCCCCCGACTCACGAAGGTCAGACAACTGCGGTCTTTTTCCCTCGCTCGACCCCGCCTGTCTATTTTCCACACCACGGTTCAACTGAGACAAAGCAATTATTGGGATGTTCAGTTCTTTTGCCAATCCCTTTAGCGACCTTGAAATTGTACTCACCTCCTGTTCGCGGCTACCAAAGCTCATTCCGCTTGCGTTCATCAACTGCAAATAGTCGATAATGATCACTCTCACATTATGTTCCCTCACCAATCGTCTTGCTTTTGTTCTTAATTCAAAAACCGAAAGGCTCGGCGTGTCATCAACGTATATAGGCGCATCGTACAGCTGTTTAATTTTTGCATCAAGCAATTCCCATTCTTCCGGCACCAGTTGACCATTTTTAATTTTATCACCCGGTATTCTCGACACGTTCATTATAAGACGGTTAACCAGCTGAACATTAGACATCTCAAGAGAGAACACCGCCACCGGTTGTTGATAATCCACCGCAATATTTTTAGCCATTGACAACACGAAAGCCGTTTTTCCCATCGCCGGTCGTGCCGCCAAGATCACAAAGTCCGAGTTTTGCCATCCCGAGGTCATCTTATCCAGCTCATGAAAACCCGACGCCAGTCCACTCATACCATCCGTACGATTAGCCGCTTTCTGCAGATTATCCATTGCCTCCTTTATGACCGGATTGATTTGCACCACATCTTTTTTCACGTTCTTTTGCGAGATTTCAAACAGTCGTCCTTCCGTCTCCTGCATTAAATCATCCACATCGACCGTCTCATCAAAAGCCTGCTGTGTGACACTAGAAGAAAAGGTTATTAGCTGTCTGGCCAGATATTTTTGTGCAATAATTCTTGAATGATATTCAATATGCGCAGCCGAAGCCACTTTTTCAGATAATTCAGCGACATAAATAGCCCCTCCCGCCTGATCAAGTTCCCCCCGTCGTTTCAGTTCCTCAACAACAGTAAGCACGTCGATAGGTTTTTGTTGCATTGCCAATCCCTGAATTGCCCCATAAATTAATTGATGTGTAGGATCATAAAAGCTTTCCGGTTTTAGAATATCGCTGATAACCGAATACGCGTCCACTTCGAGCATTAATGCACCAAGAACCGCCTCTTCCAATTCTCTTGCCTGAGGAGGTAATTTTCCCAAATCAGGCACCATTATCGTCTTTTCTACAACCTTTGAATTTTTATTTTGCTTCTTCGTTTCCATCATTTAATTTCGTAAAATATCTGTAAAGATACTTTGTAAATCTGAATTATTATTGACAAAAATAAAAAAAGCTGTTAATAACTTTCATATAATAGCTGTAATCAATTGATCATAAAAATAAATAGTATGTTAAAGGTAAAATTCAAAAAATAGATTCAGTTTATTATCTTTGTGACTTATAATTAATGATACACATATTAGGTAATAATATGAAAAAGAAAAAGCTACTATTCATTTTAGTATTTCTACTTGGTTTGTCCACTATTGCTTTAGCTCAGAATGAAGTAACCTGGAAATTCAGTATAGAAGACAAAGGAAATGGCGAGATTCAATTAGTCGCCGACGCGACCATTAAACGAGGCTGGCATTTGTATGACACAAACATTCCTGATGGAGGGCCCTATCCCACATCATTAACTATTGACGAGATAGTTGGTGCCACCCCAACAGGAGCGTTTCATGCAGAAGGAAAAGAAGCCGTTGTTTCGTACGACAAAGTATTCGAGATGAATATCGGCACATTCGACAACTCAGCCAAGTTTGTCCAAGCGTTTAAGGTCACCGATAAAAAAGCCTTTAAACTTACCGGCGATGTTCGTGCCCAAGCCTGTGACGATAAAAGTTGCACTCCCCCCCTACCCGTTGACTTCACTTTTTCATCATCAAATTTACCCACGACTGTTGCCCAAGTCACGACCGAGTCCTCGTCAGTCGTCGCCGCGCCATTAGCCGCATCAGTCACCCCATTGGCCATAGACACCCTTTCCGCGGAAGAACAAGCACCCGTTATTTCCGGGGATATAGATAAAAATCTTCTTTGGAAGCCAGTTATAGAAGAGCTGAAAAGTTTTGGAGCAGAAGGTACCACAGCTAATAAGTCGTTATTATGGATTTTTGTAATGGGTTTTTTAGGAGGACTCGTCGCCTTAGTCACCCCTTGTGTTTGGCCCATGATACCCATGACGATCAGCTTTTTCCTCAAAAAGAGCAAAACGAATAAGAAGAAAGCCGTTTCTCAAGCCTCGATGTATGGTTTAGCCATCATTGTTATTTACGTAGTTTTAGGATTAGCCATCACGTTGATCTTCGGTGCCAGTGCTATGAACAAATTAGCCACCAGTGCATTTTTCAATCTATTGTTCTTTGCATTGTTAGTAGTGTTTGCTATTTCATTCTTTGGTGGATTTGAGATGGTGTTACCCTCATCGTGGACCAACAAAATGGATCAAAAAGCCGATGACACATCCGGTTTGATCAGTATATTTTTCATGGCATTTACGTTGGTTCTTGTATCATTCTCCTGTACCGGACCAATTATCGGAACCCTGTTAGTAGAAGCAGCAACCACCAGCAGTATATTAGCCCCGACTATTGGAATGTTAGGTTTTGCATTAGCATTAGCAATTCCCTTTACCCTGTTTGCTATATTCCCCGCCTGGTTACAAAACCTTCCCAAATCTGGAGGTTGGCTCAATACAGTTAAAGTAGTTTTAGGCTTTTTGGAGCTTGCTTTAGCATTCAAGTTCCTATCCGTAGCCGACCTTGCCTATGGCTGGGGGATACTAGACCGAGAAGTGTTTGTCTCTATATGGGTAGTTATTTTTGCGCTGTTAGGACTTTACCTAATTGGTAAGCTCAAGTTCCCAGGAGATTCAGATCTCAAGCATGTTAGCGTTACCCGTCTTTTCTTATCAATCATATCATTTGCTTTTGCAATTTATTTGATACCCGGCTTGTGGGGTGCCCCGCTTAAGTCGATCAGTGCATTTGCCCCACCCATGTACACACAAGATTTCAATTTGTATGACGGTTCCGTTCATGCCAAATATCTTGATTACGAGTCAGGTATGACATACGCCAAGCAAGTCGGCAAGCCCGTATTGATAGACTTTTCCGGATACGGATGTGTCAACTGTCGTAAAATGGAAGCCTCCGTTTGGACCGATCCCCGTGTAAAAGACATGCTCGACAACGATTATATTTTGATCACATTGATGGTAGACGATAAGACCAAGCTTCCCGAGATTATTGAAGTAGAAGAGAACGGTAAAATCACGAAGTTGAAAACCATTGGAGACAAATGGAGTTATCTTCAACGTCACAAGTTTGGTGCCAACGCACAACCCTACTATATCGCATTAGATAATGAAGGCAACCCCATCAGTTCATCATACGCATACGATGAAAATGTAGATTTATATTTAGATTTTCTACAATCAGGATTGAATAATTATAAGAAATAAACCATTATAGACACAGCATTATTGAAGTGCCGTCAATTATTTTATGCATACAAAAGAAGAAAAGATGAAAGCTTTCGGGCGTTTGCTCGATATTATGGATGAGTTGAGGGAAAAATGTCCCTGGGATCATGTTCAAACAAACGAAAGTTTGAGAGCCAATACAATAGAAGAGACCTATGAATTATGCGATGCCATTCTGGATGACGATTCCGAATCCATCAAGAAAGAATTAGGCGATTTGCTCCTTCATATAGTTTTCTATTCAAAGATTGGCGAAGAAAAGCAAGAATTTGACGTAGCAGATGTCTGCAATACAATCTGTGAAAAGCTTATTTTCCGTCACCCCCATGTCTTTGGTGAAACTGAAGCCAAGACAGCCAAGGTAGTAGAAAAGAACTGGGAGATGATCAAGTTAAAAGAAAAAGGAGGTAATAAAACCGTGCTTGACGGTGTACCCGTGTCACTTCCTTCGATGGTAAAAGCATACAGGATTCAGGACAAAGCCCGCAATGCCGGATTCGACTGGAATGAACGTGCCGATGTTTGGGATAAGGTAAAAGAAGAGTTAGGAGAGTTGAAAGTCGAGATAGACCATATGGATGTCAATAAGATGGAAGGCGAGTTTGGAGATCTTTTATTCAGCATTATCAATGCAGCAAGATTATACAAAGTTAATCCCGACAATGCACTAGAACGAACAAACAGGAAATTCACCACCCGTTTCAACTATATGGAGCAAATGTTAAAAAAGCAAGGTAAAAACCTAAGAGACACACCCTTGGAAGAGATGGAGTTTTATTGGCAAGAAGCAAAACAACTTGAGAAATAACCAATATAAAATATAATCCAATGGATAATCTACTTTGTCCCCAGTGTAAAATCAGGCGTTTCTATATATTAAATAGTGCCGGAGAACGTTTAGTAGTAACAGTATCTAAAGACAAACAAATCCATCCAGTTCATGAAAATGAAACATTGGATGGATTTGACACCTCAGTATTGTATTGCCTTGGTTGCTCCTGGAACGGTTCGGTAGATACAATGACCGATAAATTCTGATTATATACTCCCTATTATTTCCCTGGTCTCCAACGAGATAATATATTTTGCCGTTTATTAAATATACCATTCTTCTTTGTTCTCACATCTTCAATCACATAAAAGATATCCTGATCAAAATCTGTAAGATATTTTGATATAACCTTCATATCTTTACGTTCAATAACAGTCTCAATAATATCTACTTTATCAACAGAGCCCGTACCGTGTACCATTGTCGCCCCGTGCCCAGCATTTTTGAGCATCTGCACCAATTCAGTTCCATTTTTTCTTGTATAAACCCTACAAAGCACGATACCATAAGCAATTCGTTCTTCGAGTAATATACCAATGTAATTACCTGTTGCATAACCAGCCGCGTAAGATAAATAAGAAACCAAATCATTTGCACGCGCTAAAATTTGAGATATGATAACAACCCAAATAAAAACTTCGAAAAAACCTATCAGAGGAGCCTTTAATTTTTGTCCTTTTGATACAAAAATAATTCGCAAAGTACCTAACGACACATCACAAATTCTCCCAAAAAATATCATTATGGGAAGTAACCATGGAGATTGGTCTAAGAAATCAAACATATATATTAATTATTAAGTGGTGAGTACATTTAAATAATTGATAAATTTACTAATGTCATCTTGTGACGTATCCCATGAACAAACCAATCTCATTTCATTTCTAGATTCATCCCAATCATAAAAGAAATACCGTTCACGTAATTTATCAGTGATTGCTTTAGGCAAAATGAAAAACAGCGCATTAGATTCCACTTTTTGAGTGATTTCAACGCCCTTTATCTTACTCATTTCCGTAGCAAGTCTTTTCGCCGCATCATTTGAATGACGCGCATTATCAAGCCAAATATTTTCGTTTAAATACGGAATGAATTGCGCTGAAACGAATCTCATTTTTGAATATAGCTGAGTAGTTTGCTTGCGATAATATTTCAAGTTTGCAGCCAGTTCTTTTCTAAGCGGAACGATTGCTTCGCCCATCATCAAACCATTTTTTGTACCACCCAGCGTAAAAATATCCACGCCACAATCGACTGTCAACTCTCTCATTGACACATTTAGAGAAGCACATGCGTTTGATATTCTTGTACCATCCATAAAAAGATACATATCATGCTCATGAGCCAGATCAGCAAGATCCTTTATTTCTTGAGGCGAGTAAACCGTGCCAAGTTCTGTAGTTTGTGAAATAGCGATTACTTTTGGTTGCGAATGATGTTCAAATCCGAATCCATGTAATTGAGAACGGACCAAGTCCGGTGTTAGTTTACCATCGGTAGTCACCACCTCTTTTAATGCTGCACCGGTAAATTTTGTAGGAGAACCACATTCATCTACAGCGATATGAGCCGTAGTTGCACAAATAATTGAGTGAAAAGGCAAAGTACAAGCTGAAAGAGCCACCACATTCGCGCCCGTCCCGTTGAACACAAAAAGAGGTATAATATCATTTTCTCCCAACAGGTTTTGTATTGCTTTTACCCCTTTAGCCGTCCACTGATCATCGCCATACGCGATTGTATGATCTGAATTAGCTTCAATTAAAGCCTGTATAATTCGTGGATGAACACCTGAATTATTGTCACTTCCAAAACTTCTCATAAAATTTAGTTATTTTGTATGCAAAGGTACTAAAAAAAGGAATTTAAAAATACACATACAAAGATACGGGATAATTGATTCAATGATTAAAGCATTTTAATAAATAATTCACCCAAGAACACACCCCACAAGACAGTCCAAAGTTTAATGATCAATTACTTTGTTATGTCATAAAAAAAACTTATCTTTGTTATTATACTGTTAGCTGAACTACCAATGAAACTTTCCATTATTGGAATTAATTCTTTATTACAGGTAATTTTGCGATCAGTAATTAACGGACTAATTACCAATATTAATAAACACTTACCTTATAATAAATGAAACATATCATTATACCAATCATTCTCTCTCTTTTTATCATTTCAGGCAGTTGTTCAACATCTTCATATCAAAAGACAAAGAATGGCATTATCGTTAAGATAAACAAGACAGACAAAACCGAAGAATTCAATCTCCGCTTAAAAGTTATTAATGACAATATAATTCATGTAACCGCAACACCAGAAGCAGACTTTTCGAAGGAGAAAAGTCTTATCGCCGTTATGGAAAGTAAACCATCTCCAGAATTCAATGTCGCCGAGGACACAGCAAATATTGTAATATCGACAAAGAAGTTAAATATAAAAGTGAACAAAACAACCGGAGAGTTAGATTTTTCAGATAAAAGCGGAAAATCAATTCTAAGAGAAAATAAAGGAGGCGGAAAATCATTTACCCCCATTGAAGTAGAAAGCACAATAGGATTTACTATTCAACAGATATTTGAGTCGCCTGTTGATGAAGCGTTTTATGGTTTGGGTCAGCATCAATCAGACGAGTTTAATTATAAAGATAAGAATGAATCCCTATTTCAATACAACACAAAAGTATCTATACCATTTGTCGTTTCAAACAGAAATTATGGTATCCTTTGGGATAATTATTCATTGAGCAGATTCGGCGATCCCAGGGATTATGGCCAAATTGATCAGTTCAAGCTATATGACAAATATGGAAAAGAAGGAGGATTGACAGCTAATTACTCAGGGAGTGATGGAAAAGCCATTGAAAGAAAAGAAGCTTTGCTTGATTACGAGAATCTGGATTTAATAAAGAATTTTCCAAGCCACTTTCCGCTGTATGGATCAACAGTTATTTGGGAAGGACAGATTGAGCCCAAGATGAGCGGACTCTATCATTTTAAGCTCCATTATGCCGGCTATACAACCGTTTATCTAAATAACGAGCAAGTCGTTAAACAACGATGGCGCACAGCATGGAATCCAAATGATTACAAGTTTTCCTATACCTTAACAGCAGGCAAGAAAGTCCCTATCAGAGTAGAGTGGAAACCAGACGGCGATATATCCTATATCTCTCTGAAATCGTTAAGTCCCGTTTCTGAAGAAGAACAAGGCAAGCTGCAGTTATGGAGTGAAATGGGAAATGGCATAAACTATTATTTCATTTACGGTAATAATTTAGATGAAGTAATAAGCGGTTATAGAACAGTAACCGGAAAATCACAGATTATGCCAAAATGGGCTATGGGATTCTGGCAGAGTCGTGAACGATATAAGACACAACATGAATTATTAGATAATCTAGCAGAATTTAGAAAGCGACACATACCCATCGACAATATTGTACAAGATTGGTCATATTGGCCGGTAGACGCATGGGGAAGTCACGATTTTGACAGTGTACGATTTCCAGACCCCAAAGGGATGGTCGATTCCGTTCATTCCATGAATGCAAAGATCATGATATCCGTCTGGCCAAAATTCTATATCACCACCCAGCATTACAAACAGTTTGCTGAAAAAGGCTGGATGTATAAGAAAGCCGTCGAAGACAGTATTCGCGACTGGATCTATCAAGGATATATCGGTTCATTTTACGATGCCTATGCCGAAGGAGCACGTAAGTTATTTTGGGAACAGATGGAGAATAAACTCTATTCGAAAGGATTTGATGCATGGTGGATGGATGCTTCCGAGCCAAATATTCAAGACAACACAACTATTGAATATCGAAAAGCATTATGCGGTCCCACCTCCTTAGGACCCTCGACAAAATATTTTAATGCCTATGCCTTAATGAATGCCGAAGGAATTTATAAGGGGCAGCGTGGAAAAGATCCCAATAATCGAGTATTCCTGCTCACCCGATCCGGATTTGCCGGTATTCAACACTATTCGACCGCAGTCTGGAGTGGTGACATAGGTACAAGATGGGAAGATATGAAAGCCCAAATATCCGCAGGATTAAATTTCTCACTTTCCGGGATTCCTTATTGGACGATGGATATCGGCGGTTTTTGTGTAGAAAAGAGATATGAAAATGCACAACGTTATTATGATACGACAGGAATTGAAAATGAAGATTTGAAAGAGTGGCGTGAATTAAATACCCGCTGGTATCAGTTTGGAGCTTTTGTCCCACTGTTCCGTTCTCACGGTCAGTTTCCATATCGCGAGATTTACAATATAGCACCTGAAGACCATCCCGCGTATCAATCAATGCTCTATTACGACAAATTACGTTATCGTTTGATGCCATATATTTATTCGTTAGCAGGTAAGACATTTTTAGATGATTACACTATTATGCGCGCATTGATTATGGATTTTCCAGAAGATAAAATTGTAAAAGATATCAGCGATCAATATATGTTTGGTAGTTCGATTATGGTTTGTCCCGTTTATGAATATGGTGCTCGAAGCAGAAGTGTATATTTCCCTACAAGTGAAGGTTGGTATGATTTATATTCAGGTGCGTATTTTACTGGTAATCAATCGAAGATAATGGATGCTCCTTATGAATGTATGCCACTTTTTGTACGTGCAGGCAGCATTATTCCCTTCGGTCCGGAAATTGAGTTTAGTAGTGAAAAACAAGCAGATCCCATCACATTATATGTCTATGCCGGGAAGGACGGCACCTTTACTTTGTATGAAGATGAAGGAACAAACTATAATTACGAAAAAGGAAAGTACACACTTATTCCCATCTATTACAACGACTCAGACAAGACATTAGTAATTAGGAAAAGAACAGGCGAGTTTACTGGCATGTTGAAAAAAAGAAAATTCAATATCATTTACGTCCATAATCAAAGTCCCAAAGCTTTAGTTTTTGATTTATCAGGTAAAGTCGTAGAATATAATGGATCCATGATCACCATTGAATTAGAATAACAATAGTGTGCATGGATCCTATTAAAACTAAGCAAGATTGCTTATTAGAAACTTCCTAACAGCAGAAGCATCAACATTTTTACGATTTGCATAATCAACCAGCTGTTCCTCTGATATCTCTCCAATAGCAAAATACTTTGAATCGGGATGAGCGAACAATAATCCGCTAACCGAAGCATTAGGGTACATCACACCATTTTCGGTAAGCGAAATACCTATTTCGTTAGAATTGAGCATTTCATGCAAAGCAAAATTTACCGATTGATCCGGAATAGAAGGATAACCCACAGCCGGGCGAATACCTAGATATTTAACAGCAAACATCTGATCTATTGTCAGATCCTCATTTGAAGCATAACCCCAATGCTCCTTTCTAATCTTAGTATGCAACCATTCAGTCGCCGCTTCCGCAAGACGGTCGAGTAACGATTTCAGCAGTAAAGCCGAGTATTCATCACCCTCATCGGCGAATTTTTGAAGCAACTCTTCCGAGCCGACACCCGCCGTAACCGCAAAAGCACCAATATAATCCTTGATGCCAGCAGATTGAGGAGCCACAAAATCGCTTAGACATAAATACGCCTCTTTGTCGCTCTTTTTCTGTTGTCGCAACATAGGGAAAGACTTTCCGTCGATATTTATTGTATCGTCGTTACTATAAGCAGGATAGATACCAAAAACAGCCTTTATATATTGAGCATTCCTATCAATTAACATCTGCAACAATTCACGAGCATTATCATATAAATCAGCCGCCTCTTTTGCACGTTCGCGTTCATCTTCGCGAAAAGAAGCCATCCATTGAGTCCGACAATGTTCGCAATTATCTATTTTGGTGACAGTGTGAAATTTGGCAGACATATCCCAGCTATGGAAGAAGAATTTCCAATCAATATAAGGAATTATCTCTTCAATCTTTATATCATCAAGCACTTGTCGCCCGATCGATTTTGGTTCATAAGCCTTAAAACCAGACCAGTCCAGTTGTAATCTATTAGAGCGAGCTTCGTCCAAGCTTACTAAAATCGATTTCTTATCAGAGTGAGACTGTCTTAGAACCTCATAGTCCTGTTCCAGCTTTTCGACATAATCCTCGCGTGTATTGACATTCAGCAAATTAGCCACAGCAGCAGGACTTTGTGAAGCATCCTTTACATACACAACCGGACCATTATTATATTTCGGGTCAATTTTAAGAGCCGTATGAAGTTTTGAAGTAGTCGCCCCACCTATAAGCAGCGGGATTTGAAAGCCAGCTTTCTCCATCTCTTCAGCCATGAAAGCCATTTCTTCCAACGAAGGAGTGATCAACCCACTAAGTCCCACTATATCAGGCTGTTCTTCTCGAATCGCCTGTAGTATCTTTTCAGGAGGAACCATAACCCCAAGATCAACAATCTCATAGTTATTGCATGACAATACAATAGAAACAATGTTTTTTCCTATGTCATGAACATCCCCTTTGACCGTAGCCAATAGTACTTTTCCAGCCTTTTGAGAATCGCCGGAAGACGATTTTTCTGCCTCCAGTACCGGTTGCAGAACTGAGACAGCCTTTTTCATTGTACGAGCCGCTTTTACAACCTGAGGAAGAAACATTTTTCCAGAGCCGAATAATTCTCCCACCCTGTTCATTCCATCCATTAATGGTTTATCTATAATATCTACCGCCCTCGGATAGATTTTCAAAGCCTCTTGCAGGTCCACTTCCATGTAATCGCTAATGCCCTTTACCAAAGCATAGCTAAGTCGCTCTCTCAAAGGCATTTTACGCCATTCCTGCGCCTTTTCCTGTTCCGATTCAGGTGTCAGTTCATTCTTTACCTTTTGAGCATATTCCATAAGACGTTCAGCAGCATCCTCCCGTCTATTAAGAATAACATCTTCTATAATCGTTTTTACATCCTCAGCGATATCCTCATATATGACAGATTGAGAAGGATTTACTATACCCATATCCATTCCCGCGTTGATTGCATGATATAAGAAAACCGAATGCATAGCTTCACGAATTGAATCGTTTCCTCTAAAAGAGAAAGAAAGATTGCTTACCCCCCCGCTTATTTTAGCTCCCGGGCAATTTTCTTTTATCCATTTTACAGAATCTATAAAATCGACAGCATAGTTGCGGTGCTCCTCCATACCCGTAGCTATTGCCAGGATATTAGGATCAAAGATAATATCTTGCGGATTGAATCCATTATCAACCAGTAATCTGTATGCTCTCCCACAAATTTCGATTCGCCGATCCAAGCTTGCCGCTTGTCCCTGTTCATCGAAAGCCATCACTATTACCGCAGCGCCATAATTGCGCACCAATTTTGCATGTTCAAGAAACTCTTTTTCCCCATTTTTCAGTGAAATAGAGTTTACGATAGATTTACCCTGCACACATTTCAGTCCCGCTTCGAGCACCTCCCATTTTGAAGAATCGATCATTATTGGAACCCGTGCCACATCAGGATCAGAAGCAAGCATGTTCAGGAAGTTTGTCATTTCCTCCTTCCCATCCAGCAGACCATCGTCCATATTTATATCGAGCACTTGCGCCCCATCCTCAACTTGTTTACGCGCTATATGAAGCGCCTCTTCATATTTCTTCTCCTTTATCAATCTCAGGAACTTACGTGACCCTGCAACATTGCAACGTTCTCCAATATTTACAAAGTTTATTTCAGGTGTAACCACCAGTTCCTCAAGCCCTGACAAGTGTAGATAATTAGATTTAGGAGCAGGTTTATGCGGTGTTTTCCCAATCACCAGTTCATTATATTTAGCAATATGTTCAGGTGTAGTACCACAACATCCACCAATAATGTTAACCAAGCCCTCATTTATATATTCCGCAATATCAATCGCCATTTTTTGGGGAGTCTCATCATACTCACCCAACTGATTAGGCAATCCAGCATTAGGATAAGCACTAACATAAAATGGAGATAATCGTCCCAGTTCTTTCAGGTACGGCTTCATATCTTTAGCCCCAAAAGAACAGTTCAAGCCTATTGCCAGCGGATTTGCATGATTAACAGAAGCCAGGAACGCCTCTAAAGTCTGTCCGGAGAGAGTCCGTCCCGCATTATCCGTAATAGTAACCGATAAAACTATTGGAGTATTGATACCCGTAGTTTTTGCAACCTCTTCAGCCGCGAATATCGCAGCTTTGACATTTAGCGTATCAAATATCGTTTCCATCAATAACAGATCCACTCCCCCCTTTACGAGAGCAGTAATCTGTTCAACATATCCAGTTTTGAAATCATCAAAAGTAGCAGCCCTGAACATAGGATTCTCAACATCAGGACTCATTGAAGCCGTCCTGTTTGTAGGTCCGATTGATCCCGCCACGAACCGCGGTTTATCCGGAGTTTTTGCAGTGAACTCATCAGCCAGCGTCCGTGCCAGTTTTACCGAAGCAAGGTTCATTTCCACAACATGATCACTCAAATGATAATCCTGCATGGATATAGCATTAGTATTAAACGTGTTAGTCTCAATGATATCTGCCCCCGCCTCAAGATATTGCCTATGAATAGAACTGATGATATCAGGACGTGTAATAGATAACAAATCATTACACCCTTTCAGTTGGGTATCAGCATCTTTGAAACGATCGCCACGAAAATCGGATTCCGTTAACTTATAGCGCTGGATCATTGTTCCCATTGCCCCATCCAGAATGAGAATGCGCGATTTTAATACCTCTTCTATGTTCATTATTTCCTTACTTTTTCAGTTTGCAGACTTACAACAGGAGTGATACTTCTTCCCCTCAATTTGAGGTACCCCCTTCTAATCCAAACAACAGCCCATGATCCCACCAATCGTGTACCTAATATCCACCAGATTGATACCCCAAGAGCCACGAACAACAGATTATCCTCAATCACAGAATGCGAAACCGCCAAATGGTAGTTCAACAAATCCGCTTCAGGTTTCGACACCTTTCCTTCCTCCATTTGGTCGGCCATTAACGCACCGCCATATGCTAATCCCACGATATAACCAATCAGCCATAGGAAACCCGTGCTAGTTGGTAGTCCGAAGAATTTGAGAATAGGTTCAATCCATTTTGAGAGTTTACTTATAAGATCATATTTTTCAAGTACAATGTACAAAATATTTAACGAAGTCACAATAAAAATTATCACCAATGCGATGTTAAGCGAGCTTTTCAGCCAAGCCATGAAAACACCCCCAATCGACACAATTTCAACTGCGGCAGTACGATTAAACATTGGCATTCCCATTTCAAGAGGTAAAATCAAATTCAGTACCACTCCGACTGTGAGACTTGTAATTAATCGCAGTACAAATACAGCCCAGAACGAAGTACCTGTTTTTGCCTGCACAGCACATTCAACAGGCAGGTTATGTGTTATTTGGCACATCAAAGCCAAGATAGTCAGTTCACGCAGCGTTATCTCCATTGAAGTAATAATGGCGATTGGCGCATACAAAGGCAGGAATATACTAGTAATGAACACAATAGCAGTACTTCCCGGTAATCCCATATAACCAAATACAGGATCAAGGAATCCCGCTATAAAATTAAGCACACCAAAATAACCCAGAAATCTAACAGCCAAGGAAATAGGCAGTATAATCTTCAGCAGCCAGATTGCGGTATGTCCCGACTTCTTAAGACTGGGATTGATAACCTCTTTAAAAAAATTCATTGAAATTGTAGTTACTTTTTAAACATTCTCGCCATATCTCTTTTGTCCTCTTTTTCTTTCAGAGCCTGGCGTTTATCGTATTGTTTTTTACCTTTAGCAACAGCAATATTTAGTTTTGCCAACCCTTTATCGCTAATAAAAAGTCTTGTAGGAACAATTGTAAAACCTGTTTCTTTAGTAAGGCGCATTATTTTGCGCAATTCTGTTTTATTAAGCAATAGCTTGCGGTCTCGGCGAGCATTATGATTATTGTAGGTCCCGTAAAAATACTCAGAAATATTCATGTTTCGCACCCACAATTCGTTCCGCTCAAACAGACAATAAGTATCCACGAGACTTGCTTTTCCCAGTCGCACAGATTTTATTTCTGTTCCCGTGAGTACAAGTCCTGCCGTAAACGTTTCAATCAGTTCATAATCGAAAGTCGCACGTTTATTCTTAATCTGAATATTGGGTTGTTTTACTTTCTCCACATTTATTATTTTGGATTGCAAAGTTAATAATTTCTTATGTAATTAAGTTCATTACCGACAAATTTAAGATGCTTTGATCATTAAGTCATTCATTTAACGAAAATAATCGTACTTTTGTATAACGTTATAAAATTGAGTAAATGAAAAAACATATACCAAATGCCATTACGATGATGAACCTTTTCTCAGGTTGCATTGCTATCGTCATGGCTTTTGAAGGTAAATTTCAGTGGGTAGTATTTTGGGTTATTATGGCAGCCGCATTCGATTTTTTCGATGGATTTGTGGCACGCCTTCTTCATGTATCATCCCGATTAGGTGTTGAATTAGATTCATTAGCCGACGTAATAAGTTTTGGTGTAGCACCTGCTACGGCCATATTCACTTTACTTCGTCAATATTCATCATATCCCGATTTTTTATCACCCATAGCCGATTACATACCATATTTAGCATATCTCACAGCAGTATTTTCCGCCATGCGATTAGGTAAATTCAATATCGACGAACGTCAAACGACCTCCTTTATTGGACTCCCCACCCCCGCCAACGCATTGTTTTGGATATCCTATTGTTTTGGAATGCAACAACTTGCCTCCAGCAATGTCTGGTTTTTGTATTTAACATTAGCAAGTATCCTATTGTTCTCGATACTATTAGTTTCAGAAATCCCCATGTTCTCGCTTAAGATCAAGAATAGAACATTTAGAGGAAATATAAAGCAATTAGTAATAGTATTTTTGATGCTCGGTCTCTTTATTTGGCAAGGCATTTCAGGTCTCTCCTGGGGAATAGTAGCATATATCATCATTTCGATTATTTCATCATTATTTGAGAAGCAAACCGTTAAATATTCCAAATAGCCCACCAAACTTTCAATTTTTCCTTTTATCTTTATATTTCAAACCTATTGAGTATAATTTATGTTTAAACTACTTTTCTTTCTATTTTTAGTAATGATGTTCCTGTGGTTTTTGGGAAGACCATTCCGTCGTCGTTCCTCAAGTACATACAGACAAGACGATCATCAATCCCAACATAGCTATCAAGCACAAGGTGATGAGACACCCGGCATTGAAACACAAGAAGACCGGATTATTTCTTATCAGAAAAAAAGTTTCGAGATCAGCGAAGCCGAAGATGTAGAATTTAAGGAAATCAAGCACTAAAACAATTAGTTTTTACTCCGTTTTTCAGTTACATAAAAAATCAGAACATTTAATATTTGCATGCACAACATTTATTTGTTGTGCGTATGGAATCCGTGTATATTTTTAGAAGCCTAATAGACAAATGTCATTATTAAGTCATAGAAAAGATTATCGTTTAATCTTTTACCACATCGTGCCATAAGAACAATATTCCAGATTAAAATTTTATTAATAGCAATACTTTGACTAAATTTGCGGTTGGAAAAGTTGGTAACTTTTTCCATAAAAGTCATTATTAACAAATTACAAAGAAGTGTATTATGGTAGATATTTTTGACAGGCTTACAAATGCCAAAGGACCGCTTGAACAATACCAGAGTAAATTAGAAGGATATTTGATGTTTCCTGAACTTGAAGGTGAAATCGGGCCAAGAATGAGATTCCGTGGTAAAGAAGTTATTACCTGGAGTTTGAACAACTACTTAGGTTTAGCAAATCATCCTGACGTTCGTAAAGCAGATGCAGAAGCCACTGCAAAATGGGGACTTGCGGCACCTATGGGAGCTCGTATGATGTCCGGCCAAACAAAATATCACAAAGAACTAGAAAACAGGCTAGCAAAATTCGAAAAGAAAGAAGCAGCATATTTACTTAACTACGGTTATCAGGGAATGGTTTCTATTCTGGATTCATTATGTTCCAGAAATGATGTAATCGTTTACGATTCAGAAAGCCATGCCTGCATTATGGACGGAATCTTTTTACACAAGGCAAAAGGTGGAAAAAGTTATGTTTTCCCACACAATGATATGGAACGCTGTGAAAAGATGCTTCGTTTTGCAACAAAACAAGCAGAAGAAAACAACGGCGGAATCTTAGTAGTAACCGAAGGTGTTTTTGGCATGTCGGGTGGATTAGGTAATTTACCAGGAATTGTGAAATTGAAAGAAAAGTTCAATTTCCGTCTCCTTATTGACGATGCTCATGGATTTGGTACTATGGGTGCTACCGGTGCCGGGACAAGTGAACATTTCGGAGTTATGGACGATGTAGATATCTATTTTTCCACATTTGCAAAGTCGATGGCAGGTATTGGTGCATTTGTTGCTACGAAAAAAGTCATTATTGATTCACTGAAATCAAATATGCGTTCACAGATTTACGCAAAATCACTTCCTCTGCCAATGGTTGAAGGAGCGATGAAAAGACTAGACATGCTTCAGAATGAACCAGAGCACAAAGAAAATCTTTGGAAAGTAGTTCATAAATTGCAGGACGAATTACGCAAAAACGGTTTCGATATAGGAAACACAGAATCCCCAGTAACCCCTGTTTACCTGAGTGGATCAGTGATTGAAGGTACAAATATCGTATTTGACTTACGTGAGACCTACAATGTATTCTGTTCTATGGTTGTTTATCCAGTTGTTCCTAAAAATGTATTAATGCTTCGTCTTATCCCTACTTCAGCACATACACAAAAAGAAGTAGATGAGACAATTGAAGTATTTAAGAAAGTTAAAGTTAATTTGGAAGCCGGTAAATACAAAGGCACCGAAATGAAAACAATGAGAATTGATTAAAAGATGAAGAATCCCATTCGTAAGAGAACAATAATGAGAAGAAAAAAATACCACTTAAAGTGCGTCAATTGCGGTACAACTACCCCGACGTTTGGAAAGTGGTTAAAGCAGAATCAGAAATGTCCAAACTGCGGAAGTACTTATTCTGAGATTTGGTATGGTTCAGACTATCGGAAATTGGAAAAGATTTTCAAAGGTCCGGCGACAAGTTTTTGGATGTACTTCGATTTCCTTCCGCTTTATATGAGGAGGAATATTGTATCTTTTTATGAAGGAGCTTCACCTGTAGAAAAGTGGTCTTTTCTGGAAGAGTATGCAAAAAACAAATACAACCTGGACATTGAAGTGTTCGCTTATCGGAATGATCTGAATGGCGGCACAGGCACTTTTAAGGATGTTGCAGCCTCATTGGCCGCAAGCATTTTCAAAGAAAGACGGGTTAAACAATATTGCATAGCCTCGACAGGTAATACTGCTACTGCATACGCTAAATATTTATCAAAAGCCGGTGTAAACTGTTCTGTATTCATGCCCGAAGACAGTCTTATTACATCACAAGCATTCATTAATTCCTATGGTCAGCGAGTATTCAAAGTCATGGGTGATTATGCAAAAGCCAAGTCCGTTGCCAACGAATATGCCAAAGAGCATAACGTTCTTATTTCCAGTGGCAATACCGATCCAATACGTATTGAAGCCAAGAAAACCATGGTTTTTGAATGGCTCAGACAAATTGGCAAGTTGCCTGATGTATATATTCAGGCAGTCAGCGGCGGAACAGGTCCATTAGCCATCGATAAGGGTATCAGGGAATTAAGTGAAGTTCGTCCCGATTTGCATCTACCTCGATTCATTTTAGTACAATCCGATGGTTGTGATCCGATGGTTCAGGCATGGGAAAAAGCAGAAGCCGCAGGATTTCCAGAAGGCTGGGAAAAAGACTACCCTATTTTGGACAATCCACAGACAATGGTACCCACCCTTGCGACCGGGAATCCCGCTTCTTATCCCATCATTGCTAAACTTGTCAAAAGGTCGAATGGATCATTTGTGCGCATGAATGAAAAGAAGTTGGTATCAGTAGGAAAACTTATTGCATACGAGCAAAAAGTCATTCCAGGACCAGCATCTGCCGTTTGTGTAGCCGGTTTCTTTCTTGCATTGAAACAAGGAAAGATAAAGAATGGTGATAGTGTTATGGTAAATATTGGTGAGGGTGCCACCCGTGCACCTCGATTTGTAGAACAAATGATTTATACAACTCAGGAAGTGAGCAGTGCAAAAGACTGCGAGCCTCACAATATTTCAGATTTCAGGGAACAGTTGTGGAACGACCTGATTAGCTGAGCATATAATGCAGGAAATTTCAAATAAGACAATATGGATAACGGGCGCTTCTTCCGGGATAGGTGAAGCGTCCGCTTATCTGTTGGCACAATCTAACTCAAATCTGATTCTTACTGCCACTCGTGCAGACAAATTACGTTCAGTACAACAGAAATGTATTATTTTAGGTGCCAAATGTGAAATATTACCTTACGATTTATCCGATCTTGAAAACTTGAATGCACTTGCAGACAAGGCGTTATCGCTTTATGGCACTATTGATGTGTTATTTTTAAATGCAGGCATCAGTCAACGCAGTAAAGCTCTGGATACATCACTTGATGTGGACAAGAAAATTATGGATGTTAATTTTGTTGCCCCGGTAATAATTACGAAACGCATATTACCGAAAATCATTGAGAACGGAGGAGGTACAATTGCCGTCACATCCAGCATATCGGGTAAGTTTGGTTTTCCACTCCGCTCCGCTTATGCATCTTCTAAATTTGCACTTTATGGTTTCTTTGAGACCATTCACGCGGAATATTACAATCAGAATATCCGTGTAGTAATGGTATGTCCCGGAAGAGTCAAAACGAATATCTCATTCAATGCTTTAGAAGCCGATGGAACCAAGCATGCACAAATGGATGACGGACAAAATAACGGTATCAGTTCAGAAAAAGCCGCAAAAATAATTGTCAGAGCCATTAAAAAGCAAAAGCCCGAAGTATTTGTCGGTGGATTTGAATTAGCAATGGTTTATATCAAGCGATTTCTTCCAGGTTTAGCTCGAAAAATTGCAAGAAGCATAAAATCAACTTAATAATAAACACTATTTATTTAGAATAATGAAAGAGAACTATGTAATCAGTGGTATCCAACAGGTAGGCATTGGTGTTGAGAACTTTACAGAAGCGTGGAAATATTATATTGATGTTTTCAATATGGATATCCGTATCCTTGAAGACGACACAGTTGCCGAATTGATGCTGCCTTACACAGGAAATCAACCTCAAAAAAGACACGCCTGTATAGCAATTAATATGCAAGGAGGTGGAGGATTTGAAGTATGGCAATATTCAGAGCGTAAACCACAACCAGTAGGATTTGAGATTCAGGCAGGCGATTTAGGAATTTTTGTCGCTAAGATTAAAAGTCGCGATGTTGAAAAAGCATACGAATATTTAAAGAATAAGAAAGGCACTTTATTACTCGGTAAAATCGCTCAAAACATTGATGGTGAGAAGACATTCTACATGAAAGATCCATACGGAAACATCTTTCAAATTATTCATGAGCCAAGTGTCTATCGCGAAGAAAACCGTTCCACTTCAGGTATTGGCGGAGTTATGATTGGCACTTCCGATATAAATAAAATACTACCTATCTACAGAGATATTTTAGGATATGACGAAGTAGTTTCTGATGTAACCGGTTCATTTGACGATTTAAAAGTCCTTTCTTCCGGCAGCGGTCAATTCCGTCGTTTATTGCTCACTCACAGTAAGCCAAGAAAAGGAGGATTCAGCGAGCTCTTAGGTAAATCCTATGTAGAATTAGTACAAGCATTAGACCGTACACCTCGGAAGATCTATGAAGGACGCTACTGGGGTGATCCAGGATTTATTCAAGTTTGTTTTGATGTCCGTAACCTTGATGCTTTACAAAAGAAGTGTGAATCAATTGGTTTTCCATTTACAGTAGATACCCGTTCAAGATATAAACAAGGCGACTCGTTTGATATGGGAGCTGCAGCCGGTCAGTTTACCTACATTGAAGATCCTGACGGGACATTAATTGAATTTGTAGAGACCCACAAAATCCCCATTATGAAGAAGTTAGGATTAAGTTTAAACTTAATCAAGCGTGATGCAGAGAAGCCCCTTCCAAAATGGTTGATGAAAATGCTTCGTTTTATGCGTTTGAAACCCGAGGATTTATAATCCTATCAAAGTATAAAAAAAGGTCTGTTACATTCTTTAGTAACAGACCTTTTTTATTTTATCTCATTGATTTTACTTACCCACTCCTCTGTAATCGAATCCATTTGAATTCACCTCTTCGCTATTATAGATATTTCTTCCATCTACAATTAAGAAGTTATTCATTATTTTATGTAATACATCCCAGTTTGGCATACGAAATTCTTTCCATTCTGTTGGGACGATGATTGCATCAGCATTATTAGCAGCATCATAAATATCCGTAGCGTAATAAATTGAATCTCCCAGATATTTTTCTTTTGCCTCTTTCATTGCAGCCGGATCATAAGCCCTCACGTTCACTCCAGCTTCCTGCAAGCTGCTAATGAGTGTCAACGATGGAGCATCGCGCATATCGTCCGTTTCCGGTTTAAAAGACAATCCCCACACAGCTACAGTTTTACCTTTTATGTCGCCATCAAAATATTTATTAAACTTATAGAAAAGTATAGTTTTCTGTTTATTGTTAACATTCTCAACCGATTTCAACACATTCATTTCGTAGCCCACATCTTCGCCCATTTTAATTATGGCACGAATATCTTTAGGGAAGCAACTACCACCGTATCCACATCCAGGATACAGAAAGTTTTTTCCGATTCGTGAATCAGTACCCATTCCTCGTCGTACCATATTTACGTCAGCGCCCAAAAGTTCGCATAAGTTTGCTATATCATTCATGAAACTGATTCTTGTAGCCAACATAGCATTCGACGCATATTTTGTCATTTCAGAAGAAAGAATATCCATAAATATCACCCTGAAATTATTTAGCAAGAAAGGACGATACAGACGCGTCATTAATTCTTCGGCCTGTTCAGACTCCACCCCTACGACTACTCTGTCCGGGCTCATAAAGTCCTCAACTGCAGCCCCTTCTTTAAGGAATTCAGGATTTGACGCGACATCAAATTGCAGATCTGTAAGTCCCCGTTCATCCAATCTTTTTCTGATAAGATCTTTAATCATGTAAGACGTACCGACAGGAACCGTGCTTTTAGTGACAACCAATATTGGATTTGTCAAATTATCAGCAATTGTTTTTGCCACTGTTTTTACATAAGACAGATTAGCATTTCCATCCTCATCCGATGGTGTACCCACTGCTATGAATACGATATTCATATCATTCAATACCGAGGCAAGATCAGTGGTGAAATGAAGTCTATCCGCTTCATGATTCCTTTGAACTATTGATTTTAAACCCGGTTCATATATAGGTACGATTCCTTTTTTAAGTTTTTCTATCTTATCAATATCAATGTCAACACATGTTACATCAGTTCCCATTTCGGAAAAACATGCTCCCGACACGAGTCCTACATAACCTGTTCCTACTACAGCAATCTTCATAATCTATATGTTTTTAAGTTTCTTTTTTAAATTATTTATCGGATATAAAACTGTTAAAAAGCTAACGACTGTAACAACAAAAAAGACGATTAATATATCTGTAAACTTGACTATTACAGGGTACGAATCAATAATGTAAACACTTGGATCGCTTCCTAATTTAAGAAGTCCAAAATGTTGTTGCAACAAACAAATAATAAGTCCCAGTATAATGCCTACAACGATGCCCGTTAAACAAATCAGCCATCCTTCGTACTTAAAAATTTGTGTTAACTGTTTATCTGAAGCACCCATATTTCGCAGGCTCATCATATCTTCTTTCTTTTCAACTATCAACATAGTCAGTGAGCCAATCACATTAAACACAGCGATAAGCAATATGAGTCCGAATATCAGGAACGTCACCCATTTTTCGATTTGCAACATTCTAAATGACTCTTTTTGTTGTTCAAACCTATTTTCGACCAAATATGAATCGCCCAAAATATCTTGAATATTCTTCTCCACTTTTTCTACTGAAGCCCCCTCTTTCAGTGATAATTCGAGAGCAGACACTTCGTTGTTGTCATATCTAAAAAGTTTACGAGCCAAGGCGATAGGAATGATTGCCATTTGTTCGTCATACTCCGGTTGATTGACACTGAATACACCAGATACAAATGCATAATCGATTGTAAATGCAGATGCCGGATTTACCATATTCACGGATGAATTTCGTTTTGGGACATAGATTTCTATAGGATCGACAAAATCAGGACTAGCTGCTAAACTCATTGCTATTCCCGAGCCAAGAATGGTATAATTTACCACATCTTCGTTCAAGAGGAATTTTCCATCCAGCAGCAACTTATCCATATCAGTAATCAGTTTAAACTCTTCGGACACCCCTTTTAGCAATACAGCAACCTGATTATCGCCAAATTTATATAAAGCATTATCTTCGAGTGTCTCAGACACGATATTTACCCCCTCTACACTCAATGCTTTATCGAATTCCGGTGTATGATAATTAAACACCTTGCCCTGTTTTACCGTTATTTTGAGTTGCGGGTCAAATGAATTAAACATCCCTTCGACCAAACCACCAAACCCATTAAAAACTGAGAGCATGCAAATCATTGCCATGGTAGCCACAGCAATTCCGCATACAGATATAAAAGAAATCACATTGATTGCATTATGCGATTTCTTAGAAAACAAATATCTTTTGGCAATAAAAAGCGGGAAGTTCAAAGTTAATAGTTTAATTGTTCAACAATCGGTCGATATTTTCTATATAATCAAGTGAGTCATCCATGTGAAATGTCAATTCAGGAATTACACGAAGTTGTTTTCCAACCCTTTTTCCCAAATTGTATCGTATTTCTTTTACGTTCTCATTTATATTCTGCAATAATTCATTTCCCTTTTCTGAGGGGAAAATACTCAGGTAAGCATGTGCAATCCCTAGATCCGGAGATACACGTACAGCGGTTACAGAAATTAATGTACCCTGCATTTTCTTTGTTTCTAAAAGAAACATTTCGCTTAATTCTTTTTGAATCAGCCTATTTATTTTTTGTTGTCTATTTGATTCCATATTATTTCTTTCTGATAAAAGTTAATCCATCCCTCAAGGGAAGCATGACTTTTTCAACTCTAATGTCTTCTTTTAGTTTGTCGTTAAACTCGATAATTCCTTTCGTCTGCCAGTCGTTGCTGTCCACTTTTTGTGTCACCTTCCCATTCCACAGAGTGTTATCAGCAATTATGAATCCCCCTTTGCGAACTTTAGGTAAAGTAAGTTCATAATGTTTCCAATAAATTCGTTTATCTGCATCAATGAACGCCAGATCAAAGAAATCATCATCAAATTTAGGAATTATATCGCAAGCATCTCCCATATACAACCGAATCTTTTCTTTTTGTTCCGACTGATTAAGATATTTGCGAATAAATGTCTCCATTTCGTCATCCTTTTCAATCGTATGAATCAATGCCTGTTCGCGGATTAATCCCTCAGCCATACAGATTGCAGAATATCCTGTATAAGTTCCCACTTCAAGTACATGAAGTGGATTTATCATTTGAACAAGCATTTTCAATAATCTTCCTTGCAAATGTCCTGAAATCATTCGTGGATGCAGAAGATTTACGTTAGCATCCCTTACAAGTTCTTTCAGTAATTCCGGTTCCGGGTCGATATGTGTCAGAAGATAATTTTCTAACGATTCATTCATTTATATTTACTTTTATAATGTATAATCCGGTAGATTATATTTTTCTTTTGCCTCAATAATTTTCCAAGCTTCAGAGATATCAAGATAAGTTGTGCCACCGGTTTCACCGAAACTTCCACCTAAATATGCCACTCTGTCTGTAGGTTCGATTAATCCTTTTTTAATCAAGCTCTTTATTGCGTACATAAAGTATGCCCTTCTGCTTTCTTTTGTGTTCTCTATTCCTCTTCCAGGAATATATTCAGCCGTAATCCCGTATGAAAGAGACAGTTCGCGCGCCAATCGCTCTGTTGTAGTAATTGCAAAAACAGGAACACCTCCTCTATAAGCCGCTAATACTCTGGCTGTTCTTCCTGTGTGACTATCCGTCACAATTGCTTTTACATTTAATTTTGCAGCCGACTTAACAGCTTGTTTTGCAAGAAAGGAAGTCACTTCAAATTCGTCATCCTGATTAAAAGGTACTCTGATATCATTTTCAGACATCTTAGTTTTTTCAGCTTCCAATGAGACATTTGTCATAGTTTGAACAGCTTCAACAGGATATTTACCATAAGCTGTTTCGCCACTGAGCATCATTGCATCAGTTCTATAAAAAATCGCATTTGCAATATCTGTTATTTCTGCTCTTGTTGGACGCGGATTTTCGATCATTGAGTGCAGCATTTGGGTAGCGACTATGACTGGTTTCTTATGATGAACAGCTGTGCGAATTAGTTGTCTTTGAATTCCCGGAATCTTTTCTTGTGGAACTTCAATTCCCAAGTCGCCTCTTGCAATCATTATACCATAAGCATGATCCAGAATTTCGTCTGCATTATCCACCCCTTCCTGATTTTCTATCTTCGCAATGATTTTTATTGAGCTGTTATGTTCATCCAAGATTTCCTGCACAGCCAATACATCTTCTTTTGATCTCACAAAAGAATGAGCGATGAAATCGATATTGTTATCAATTGCAAACAATATGTTTTTTTTATCTTTTTCAGTAAGTGAAGGGAGATTGATTCTAACCCCCGGGATATTAACACTTTTTCTACTACCTACAACACCTTCGTTCTGAACAATGCAAAGTAAATGATCAGGTTGAACCTCTATCACTTTCAGTTCAACTTCGCCATCATCGATCAATATACTTTCACCTACTTTCATATCGAGTACAATATTATTGTACGATACATAAATGCACTTATTAGAAGATAAATTTTCTATTCCCCCTTTTACCAGAATCTGGTCGCCAATATGTAGTTCAATAGGATTTTCAGTTATTGAAGTTCGTATTTCCGGACCTTTTGTATCGATTAATAATGCTATTCTGTTTGATACAGCTCGCACATTATTTATAATCTTCAGAAATCCCTCTTCATTTAAATGAGCAGAGTTCATTCTGACAACATCCATTCCGACATCAAAAAGTTGTTGAAGAAAGGGAACATCACATCGTTTATCTGAAATAGTAGCAACAATTTTTGTATGGTTATGCATATTGTTTAATTTGTTTTTAATTTTACTTATTACTTAAATACTTGTATTTAATCGCATCAATTGCAAGACGGTAGGAATCCATTCCAAACCCTGCAATCACACCTTCGCAAACGGCTGACAGCATTGATTTGTGACGGAATTCTTCACGTGCGTGAACATTTGATATATGTACCTCAATAACTGGTGTGGTAACTGCCTTAATTGCATCACGAATAGCTACTGAAGTATGTGTGTATCCACCGGCATTTAGAACAATTCCATCAAAGTCAAATCCACATTCTTGAATCTTGTTAATCAATTCACCTTCCACATTAGATTGATAATACTCAAGTTCAATATCAGAATATATTTGGTGTAATCGCTCTAAATAATCGTTGAAAGAGCTTTTCCCATAAACTGCTGGTTCTCTGACTCCAAGCAGGTTTAGGTTTGGACCATTAATGATTTGAATCTTCATACCTAATTTAATATTTATATGCAAAGATACGATTTTTATTTATCTGTCATATCGTTTATTGATATGGTTGTAAAACATAAGCGACCACTTTTCGTGGTCGCTTATCAAATATATTAGAAAATGTGTAACTTTTCTTTTTTGGTTATATCAATAATCTTTAATTTTCAGAAGTTGCATGAGCAAAAAAGTCGGCATCAACTAGTCTTTTATAAGACCTATATCTCCACTGCGCATTTTCCTTAGCTGCTTTGAATAATTCAGCCGCTTGATCGGGGAATGCTTTTTCAAGCGAAGTGTAACGAACTTCGTGATGTAAGAAATCGTTAAACTTATCCCATTGTGGTTCTTTGCTATCCAAGATAAATGGATTCTTTCCTTCTTCCTCTAATCTTGGGTCGTAGCGCCACAAATGCCAATATCCACATTCAACAGCATCTTTTTCTTCTGCCTGAGCTTTTCCCATTCCACCTTTAATACCATGACTGATACATGGAGAATAAGCAATAATCAGAGATGGTCCGTTGTAAGATTCCGCTTCCTTAAGTGCTTTCAAGAACTGGCCTTGGTTTGCCCCCATTGCTACTTGAGCCACATAAACATATCCGTAAGTTGTTGCAATCATACCAAGATCTTTTTTACGAATGCGTTTACCTGCAGCAGCAAATTTAGCCACAGCAGCTGTTGGCGTTGATTTTGAAGATTGACCTCCGGTATTTGAATACACTTCTGTATCGAGTACCAATACATTTATATCTTCGCCCATTGCCAATACGTGATCCAAGCCACCGTAACCAATATCATAAGCCCAACCATCGCCACCAAATATCCAGATTGATTTCTTTGTCAGAAATTTCTCAAGTGACATTATTTCTTTAGCGATCTCATTTTCCACGTCTTTCAAAGTTTCTTTTACTTTGTTAGATGCATCTTTAGACTTATCACTATCGGTCATGCTATCAATCCATTCCTGGAATATTGTTTTTTGCTCTTCAGTAAACTGATCAGATTGAATCGCATTCTCCATCAGTGTCTGTATGCGGTTACGCATTGATTTATGAGCAAGTATATATCCGAAACCAAATTCAGCATTGTCTTCGAACAGTGAGTTTGCCCATGCCGGTCCTTTACCTTCAGGGTTTGTGGTATAAGGTGTTGCAGGAGCTGAAGCACCATATATAGAAGAACAACCAGTTGCGTTTGCAATAATCATGTGATCACCATATAATTGTGTAACCAATTTGATATAAGGTGTTTCACCGCAACCAGAGCAAGCTCCTGAGAATTCAAATAATGGCTGTGCAAACTGAGAATTCTTTACATTAAGTTTTACATCAACAAGATGAGCTTTACTTGTTACTTTATCAACCATATAGTCCCAATTGTTTTGGTTTTCAAATTGAGATTCAATTGGTTTCATAACAAGAGCTTTACCGGTCTTTTTACCTGGACAAACATCGGCACAATTTCCGCAACCCAAGCAATCAAGCACATTAACCTGAATACGGAATCCCATTCCTTCGAATTGTTTTCCTTGTGCTTTTAGAATATCAATCCCTTCACCTAAACCATTCTGTTCATCTTGATCAAGAACAAACGGACGAATTGTTGCGTGAGGACAAACATAAGCACATTGGTTACACTGAATACAGTTTTCAGCATCCCATTCCGGAACAAGTGCAGCCACTCCTCGTTTCTCATATTTTGTTGTTCCGTTATCCCAAGTTCCATCTTCACGTCCTTTAAATACAGACACAGGAAGATCATATCCTCGTTGAGCATTTATTGGTCGTACGACTTTCTGAATAAATTCAGGAGCATCGTCTTTAACATCAGCTGCAACAACGATATCAGCCCATTCCGCAGGTACATCAACTTTCTCAACATCACCTCCACGATCTACGGCAGCGTAATTCATCTTAACAACATCTTCACCTTTCTTACCGTAAGATTTCACAATGAATTTCTTCATTTGTTCAACCGCCAATTCGTAAGGGATCACATTAGATATTTTAAAGAATGCCGACTGCAAAATAGTATTGGTTCTATTACCCAATCCAATCTCTGAAGCAATCTTAGTTGCATTAATAATATAGAAGTTGATATTTTTTTGTGCAAAATATTTTTTAATATGGTCAGGCAAATGATTTCCTACTTCTTCTTTACTCCATAGAGAGTTGAGCAGAAATGTTCCACCATCTTTCAAGCCACGAGTCACATCATATAAATGTAAATAAGCAGGAACATGGCATGCCACGAAGTTAGGTGTGTTCACCAAATATGTTGATCGTATAGGTGTGTTACCAAAGCGAAGGTGTGAACTTGTGAATCCTCCTGATTTTTTAGAGTCATAAGCAAAATATGCCTGAACATATTTATCAGTATTATCTCCAATAATTTTGATAGAGTTTTTATTTGCACCAACTGTACCATCTGAACCTAAACCATAAAATTTAGCTTCATAAGTAGTTTCATCCATTGCAACTTCCTCTTTAACAGGAAGAGACTTGAATGTAACATCATCTACAATACCTATAGTAAAATCATTTTTTGGCAATGCCATTGACAAGTTTTCATAAACAGAAAGAATTTGTCCAGGAGTTGTATCTTTAGATGAAAGTCCATAAATACCACCCACGATTTCCGGAGCGTTCTCTTTTCCATAGAAACAATCTTTTGTATCGAGATATAAAGGTTGGCCAAGAGCTCCCGGTTCTTTTGTTCTATCCAACACAGCAATTCGTTTAGCTGTTTTTGGAATAACTGAAAGGAATGCCTCTGCTTTGAATGGACGATAAAGATGAACAGCAACAACTCCAACTTTTTCTCCCTTTGAAGTAAGATAATCTACTGCTTCACGAATGGTTTCTGTGACAGATCCCATTGCAATAATAACTCTATCAGCCTCAGGATCGCCATAATAGTCAAACAAGCCATATTTACGTCCTGTTATTTCTGCCAATTTACCCAGATATTTTTCAACGATACCCGGAACTGCATCATAAAATGGATTTGCCGCTTCACGCCCTTGAAAATACACATCATCATTTTGTGCTGTGCCTCTAGTTACAGGTGCATCGGGTGTTAAAGCTCTTTTTCTGAAAGCAGCTAAAGCCTCTTGATTTAAAAGAGGAGCAATCTCTTCAGTGCTCAAAGCCTCAATTTTCTGTATTTCGTGAGAAGTACGGAATCCATCAAAAAAATGTAAGAAAGGAACCCTACTTTCAATAGCACATAAATGTGCAACGGCAGCCAAATCCATCACTTCTTGTACGGATCCAGTTGCAAACAATGCAAAACCTGTTGGTCTAGCAGCCATAACGTCTTGTTGATCGCCAAAAATTGACAATGCTTGCGAGGCAATGGCGCGAGCAGAAACATGAAATACTGCAGGTAGTAATTCTCCTGCCATCTTATACATATTGGGCAACATCAGGAGTAAACCTTGTGATGCCGTAAATGTTGTTGTTAGAGCACCTGCTTGTAACGAGCCATGAACAGCTCCTGCAGCACCGGCTTCTGATTGCATTTCCTGAACCAAGACAGGTTGTCCGAAAATGTTCTTACGTCCAGCGGCAGCCCATTCATCTACATATTCTGCCATAGTAGTTGAAGGTGTGATTGGGTAAATAGATGCTACTTCAGTAAACATATATGCTATATGAGCAGCAGCTTGATTACCATCGCAGGTCAAATAAGTTTTTTTCTTTGCCATAAATAATCTTATTGAATTTTTGTATGAAAAAAATTAGTTTAATGTTTTGGATTGACGAAGTTAGTATAAAATTATGAATCCCACAAAAGTATATAAACTTAAAATACATTATAAATATCTTATATAATTATTCGCATCTACTCTTATCAATATCTGTAAATGAATTTATTTTATAAGATTAACAACACAAGTGTTAAATATAACTTACAAACATCTTGCGACTTAGTCTTTTATGCTAAAAAACATTAAACATACAATTTGTAATTGATTAAACTAATTACAATTTAGACATTAATCATTAAAAAAGGACGTCATCGATTTGTTAATTCACCTCTTAATGATTTTGGCATAAGCTTACCCACTTCATTTGGCAAATACCCCATACCAAAAAGAAACATCATTTTAGCTAAAGCAGCTTCAGTAGTCATATCATACCCACTTACAACACCATGTTTCTCCAGATTTTGACCCGTTTCATATCTATGCATGACAACACTCCCATAAAGGCATTGCGTAATATTCACTATCACCAAATTATGATTATCGGCATATTCCAATTCCTCAACAAACCAATCATCCAATAATGCGTTACCAGAGCCATAAGTTTCCAAAACGACCCCTTTGAGAGAAGGAATTGACAAAATAGCAGAAACCGTTTCTCTTGTAATTCCAGGAAAAAGGCGTAAAACCACCACATGATTATCAAGATTATAAGAAAAGCGAGTTGGTAATTCCTGATTTGGTTTTAATATCCCATCGTAATCATATTTTATATCAACACCTGTTTCTGCCAATACTTTATAATTTGGGCTACTGAAAGCGCTAAAGTTTTCAGCATTCACTTTCGTCGTTCGGTTTCCACGTAATAATATATTCTGAAAATAAATACAAACCTCAGGAACTATTGGTAAGCCCTCATCATCTTTACTTGCCGCAATTTCCAATGCAGTAATAAGATTCTCTTTGCCATCGGTTCGTAATTTTCCTATGGGCAGTTGAGAGCCTGTCAATATCACAGGTTTGGTTAAATTACTGAACATAAAGCTCAAAGCAGAAGCAGTATATGCCATTGTATCAGTACCATGCAATATTACGAAACCATCAAAACTATTAAAATTCTCTTCTATAACATGAACCATTTCTTTCCACTTATCAGGTGAAATTTCTGATGAATCGAGAGGAGGATTAAAAAGATAGGTTTGAATATTAAAGTTCAAACGTGAAAGTTCAGACATATTGTGCGTTAAATGATCAAAATTAAAAGGTTCAAGACCTCCTGTTTGAGTATTTTCTATCATTCCGATAGTTCCCCCAGTATAAATGAGCAAAACGCTATTGCAATTATCAGTCATACTATATTATTTTTTGTAAAAGTAGCAAAATGAAAGGATTATACCATATTTATATTATAGAACTTTATTAATTTTAAAAAGATTAAGCTATCTTTATAGTATGAATTTTATCGATTAAGATGTATCATTATAATTGAATCCATGCAGTTAATTTAAACATATAAAAAGCTAAAGAAATGAAAAATTACTTTGATTTTACAGGACAAGTCGCCTTTATAACCGGTGCATCTTCCGGTTTAGGTCTTCAGATGTCGAGAGCATTAGCAAGCAAAGGCGCAAACATTGTGTTAGTTGCAAGAAGAGAAGACAGATTAATTAGTATTGCCAAAGAAATTAAAGACGAATTCAAGGTAGAATGTCTTCCTGTGAAATGTGATATCACCAATTTAGAACAAGTTCAAAGCGCAGTTACAAGAGCCATTGACACATTCGGAAAAATTGACATTTTGGTCAACAATGCCGGAACAGGAATGATTTGTTCTACAGAGGAAGTCTCAGACGAAGAACTTCTAAGAGAAATCAATGTTGATTTATTAGGTGTTTTCCGTTGTTCGAGAGAAGTGGGTAAATTTATGATCAAAGCAGGATATGGGCGTATCATAAATATTGCATCAATTTATGGATTAGTTGGAAACATGCAATCACCCTGTGCTCCTTATCATGCGGCGAAAGGTGGAGTTGTGAATTTAACCCGAGCACTTGCAGCCGAATGGGGCAAATACGGAATCACAGTTAACTGCATTTGTCCAGGATATTTTGAAACCGAGCTTACGAGAGATATTCTTAAAACAAAGGAATTTCAAGAATTTGTAAGTCGCGAAGACCCATTAGGTCGTTATGGGAACGAGGGCGAATTAGACACCACTATACTTTATCTTGCCGATCAAAATTCAAGTTATGTAAATGGTGTTAACCTACCTGTAGATGGTGGTTATACCTGTATTTAAAAGAACATTATTCCAATTAAACTGTTGTTAAATCAATTAATCAATATAATTATAATTAAAACAAGATTATGGCAACACATTCAACAAAGACCATTTGGCGCAAAAACAATATTTTTGACACAGAGTTGGACGGTCACATAATAACAACAGATCTTTCAAAAGAATCAGGTGGTGATGACGCAGGTCCGAGGCCAAAGAAGTTATTACTTGTTGCAGCAGCAGGATGTACAGGATTAGACATTGTAAATATTGTTCGTAAAATGCGAATAGAATTAAAAGGTCTTGATATCCGAATTGATGCAGAAATGAAAGATGAAGACCCAAAGTATTACACATCACTAAAAGTTATATATATCTTCACCGGGAAAGATTTACCAAGAAATAAACTTGAACGTGCCTGTCAGCTATCGTTTGACGAATATTGTGGTGTTATTGCGACATTTAAGCAAGGTATTCCTGTAACTTACGAAATCCAAATCATTGAAGAATAAAAACATCTATCTTATTGGCAAAAAGGGCACTTTTTGTTATCTTTGCAAGGTTTTTTTGTAAACACCAATTAAAAAAGTTTATTAACACTACAAAAAATACATATCATTATGCAAACAATGGATTCATTTAATTTTGCCGGTAAAAAAGCATTTGTACGTGTGGACTTTAATGTTCCACTCGATGGAGATTTCAACATTACAGACGATACCCGAATTCGTGCTGCTGTTCCCACGTTGAAAAAAATTCTAAGTGAAGGAGGCAGTGTAATTATAGGTTCACATCTTGGCAGGCCAAAAGGTGTTGATGAAACATTTTCATTAAAGCATATACTTTCAAGAGTTTCCGAATTACTTGGAGTAGATGTTGATTTTGCCAACGATTGTGTTGGAGAAGAAGCAGCTCAAAAAGCGGCAGCATTACAAGCCGGACAAGCATTATTACTTGAAAATCTTCGTTTCTATGCAGAAGAAGAAGGAAAACCACGAGGATTAGCTAAAGATGCACCAGAAGCAGAAGTTGCAGCAGCGAAAAAAGCAATCAAAGAATCTCAAAAAGAATTCACTAAGAAACTTGCTTCATATGCAGACGTTTATGTGAACGATGCATTTGGGACAGCCCACCGTGCCCATGCATCAACAGCATTGATTGCAGACTCTTTTGATGCCGACCATAAAACATTTGGTTATTTGCTTCAGAATGAAATCACAGCAGTTGAGAAAGTGATGAACGAAACAGAGCATCCGTTTACAGCTATAATGGGAGGTTCAAAAGTCTCAACCAAGATAGAAATCATTAAAAACTTGTTGGACAAAGTAGACAACCTTATTCTTGCAGGTGGGATGACATACACATTTGTGAAAGCAAAAGGCGGAAAAATCGGTAACTCAATTGTTGAAGAAGACAAGTTAGATTTAGCGAATTCAATTGTTGAACTTGCTAAAGAAAAAGGAGTAAACCTTGTATTAGCAACAGACGCAAAAATTGCCGACAGTTTCAGCAACGATGCAAAGACTGATTTTTGTCCAGTGAATGAAATTCCTGATGGTTGGGAAGGTCTTGACATCGGTCCCGAATCAGAAAAGACTTTTGCTGAAGTAATCAAGAATTCAAAGACCATTCTTTGGAATGGACCAGTTGGTGTTTTTGAATTCGAGAACTTTGAAGTCGGATCACGTAAGGTAGGTGAAGCCATTGTAGATGCGACCCAAAAAGGAGCTTTCTCACTTGTTGGAGGAGGTGATTCTGTAGCATGTGTAAACAAGTTTGGTTTAGCAGATGAAGTTTCGTATGTTTCTACCGGTGGAGGTGCATTGCTTGAGATGATCGAAGGCAAAGTGTTACCCGGTATCAAAGCTATAAGAGGATATTAATAAAAATAAAGTCTTTTATAGAGAAGTTTAAAATATAAAACCGTGTGAATTATAATCCACACGGTTTTTTTTGGTATCAAGTTGAACAAAAATTAAAAGAATCAATTAATCAAAAACGATAACCTATCATAATTGCCATTCCCGAATTATAATCATTGCTTAGTTCACGTTCGTCATAAGACACTTTAGTTTGTCTTAAAATGTACGAAAGCGAAAGCGTAACTGCGTTTTTATTGTTCAAACGGAAATCCGCACCTATCGAGGGAGAAAAATATAGTCCTCCCGTATGTTTGAAATCGACCATTTTTATGGGTTCTTCAGGATCCTTGACAAATTCGTTTGTAAATTGATATTTTTTTGACATAAATCCATATCCTGCTTTTAAATTAACAAACGGAACGATATCATTACCAACAATATCAAAATTATATCCTGAGGCAGCATAAACAGGAATTAATGTTAATTTATTAGATTCTTCAGGAGATAAATCTAAATTCCGAATGAGTGACATTAAACCTACACCTCCGCCAACCCAGATATTTTTATTAAAATGATATTGTGGAGTTACATATATTTGGAACGATTGATAACTATTATCCTGAAATTCTATCCCATATCCCAGTTCTGTGTGCAATTGAACAGGTTTTGTTCCCTGTGCCATAATATTTAATGTAAAAAAGGTTACTAAAAAGACTATTACGATTTTTTTCATTTTAATTCAAATTTTAAAAATATTAAACTTATATATTATTATTCCCCTGAATCATTCAAATACATTAAATAATCATTTTCCGGTATGCTTTCATAATTTAACTCTGCAGTTCCAAAGAGAGGTATTGAAGGATTTATATGACGTCGTCCAGCATATACATGAGGAGAAAAACCTGTCTCCCCTAGTTTATTAATAATGTAGCTTCCAACTCCAGGTTGTTCATATATAACTTTACAATTTGTTGTTCCACTAGCATTATACCAAATACCTAAAAAGTTCTTCAGTCTGAAACTAATACGTACTTCAAAAATACCTGAAGCTCCATCACTAAAATATCGATTGAAATTCACCTCCATTCTTCTATTTTTATTAGTATTGTATTGCATTGGAATATAATTTGTAAAAGTTTTAGTAGCTCTTGTAGCAAGATAGAAAGGTGTATCGTCAAGTTGAAGAGTTAACCCTAATGAGTCTAACTGGGAATAGGAATTAATATCGCACATATTATAAACTTTATTTCCTATCATAACATTTCCTTCAGGTGTAATAAATTTAGCCAAATTAACATTACTTACAGGTAAATATGCAGAAAAATCTTTGCCTTCTTCGGGGTAGTAGAAGTTTGGATATTTTTCTTTAAACTCCTCGTATCCGCCTTCTCTTTCATAATAACTTTCAGCTACATTCATAGCTTCTTTGTATTCATCATACATTGATTTAAAGTCTGTGGAAATTCAAACGTATTGTCATTAACACGTGTAGTTAAGCCAAAATCCACATTATTGAAAAAATCCTGCCGTACAAAAGAATTTAACTGTTCTTGCGAAGTAAAGGACAACATCTTAACATCTAATGTGAAATTTTCATTAGTTTCTATTAATTGAAACTCATAGTCTTGGTTATTGCATGCAGTAAATAAAAACGCAATAACCATACTTAAGATTGTAAATCTGTTTTTTTCCATAATAAATATAGTTTTTAAGTTAATAAATGAAAAAATATTAAACATCTAAAGGTACAGACTTAGATTCTGACCATTAGCTAATAATTAGTTAAACATCACTATTTTGTCACAATCAATGTTAATTTAAGTAAATAGAAACTATTTTCAGTTATTACCTCATTTGGTTTACGTTCTCTTATAAAGAGACAAAAAAAGGTTTTCTACCTTTTAATGATGAGAAAAAAAAAATTTTTTTGGTTTTGCGGGGCAACCATTTTTTATAAAGCATGAATTTAATATATTACGCGCTTTTTTGGCAGTCATTTTTCCTATATCCAGTGATTTTTTGTAATTTTGCTTTCTATTTCAGGAATAGTATCCCGAATATTTCAAAATAATTCAGAATGAACATTTCATATAATTGGCTTAAAGAGTATCTAGAATTTGATTTGTCACCTCAGGAAACTGCAGATGCGCTCACTTCCATTGGATTGGAAACCGGGAGTGTTGATGAAATTCAAACCATTAAAGGAGGATTAGAAGGATTAGTTATTGGTGAAGTATTAACATGCGTTGAACATCCCAATTCTGATCATCTTCATATAACCACAGTAAATATTGGTGAACCCGAACCCTTGAAAATAGTCTGCGGTGCACCCAATGTAGCAGCCGGTCAAAAGGTAGTAGTTGCTGTAGTTGGTACAACTCTCTATTTCGAAGACAAAGAGTTTAAAATAAAACGTTCAAAAATTCGTGGTGAAGAATCCTTTGGTATGATTTGTGCGGAAGATGAAATTGGCATTGGTACGTCGCATGACGGTATCATTGTACTGCCATCCGATGCAAAGGTTGGGACACCCGCGAAAGAATATTACAACATAAAGAGTGACTACGTATTAGAAGTAGACATCACTCCCAACCGTGTTGATGCCACATCCCATTTTGGAGTTGCCCGTGATTTAGCCGCATATTTAAAGCAGAACAACCTACCTTATAAACTTACAAAGCCCTCGGTAGAAGGATTTAAGTTAGATAAGCAAGAAGGCGGCATTGATGTTTCTGTTGAAAACACAGAAGCCTGTTTACGATATACCGGTCTCACTATTCGCGGAGTAGAAATCAAGGAAAGTCCCGATTGGTTAAAAGACAAGCTAACCGTTATTGGTCTCCGTCCGATTAACAATGTAGTCGACATCACCAATTTCATACTTCACGAGACAGGATTACCCATGCATTCATTTGATGCAAAATACATTACCGGAAACAAAGTAATAGTAAAAACACTAACTGACGGTACAAAATTCATCACCTTAGATGAAGTAGAGCGCACACTATCAGACCAAGATTTAATTATCTGTAACACAGAAGAAGGCATGTGTATTGCCGGAGTATTTGGCGGTTTAAAATCCGGTGTTACTGAAGAAACCACAGATATATTTTTGGAAGCGGCCTGTTTCAATCCAACATGGGTTCGCAAGACAGCCAGGCGACATGGTCTCAATACAGATTCCTCATTCAGATTTGAGCGAGGCACCAATCCGAACATCACAACATTTGTGATGAAACGTGCGGCGATGTTAATTAAAGAACTTGCCGGCGGTACTATTGAAGGAGAAATCAGAGATATCTATCCCGAAAAGATTAAGAGACCAGAAGTGGAACTTACATACGAAAAGTTGAACTCTTTGATAGGAAAAGAGATTCCAAAAGATACAGTAAGGAGCATCCTTGAAAGTCTTGAGATTGAGATTGAGAATGAATCAGAGACAGGGCTCACGCTTCGTATTCCCACTTATCGAGTAGATGTGACACGAGATGTTGATGTGATAGAAGACATTCTTCGTATTTACGGTTACAACAATATAGAAATAAGCGATTCACTTAAGTCTAATTTGTCGTACCAGACATCTACCGACAAAAAGCAAAAGTTGCAAACTCTTATATCCGAGCAGCTGACAGCCAATGGGTTCAATGAAATCATGAACAACTCATTGACAAAGAAATCATATTACGAATCATCCGAAGAATATCCATTAAAAAATAATGTATCATTGTTAAATCCGTTAAGCAACGACCTTGGCGTGATGCGTCAAACATTGCTGTTTGGAGGATTAGAGAGTATTCAATATAACCGCAATCGAAAAAATACAGATACCCGATTCTATGAATTTGGCAACTGTTATTATTTTGATGCAGACAAGAAAAAAGAAGGTAAAATCCTTTCCGAGTTTTCCGAAGAGAGTCATTTTGGATTATGGATAAGCGGTAATCGTACGAACAAAACTTGGTTAACAGAAGAAGAGAACAGTTCATTCTTTGAATTAAAAGCCTACCTTGAGAATATATTTGCCCGATTAGGTCTCACGAAGAATCAGCTCATCTATGAACCATTTCAAAGTAAAACCTATGAAGTCGGTTTAAAAGTACGCACATTCAAGAAAGAATTGGGAAGTCTTGGCATTGTTTCAAAAAAGATATTGAAGACATTTGACATTGAAGCAGAAGTTTATTTTGCCGAAATAAATTGGGAATTAATGCTCAAGGAAAGCGAAGATCATTCAGTACAATACACCGAGATTTCGAAGTTTCCATCTGTAAGTCGCGACTTAGCATTGTTAGTCGACAAGAACATAACATTTGCAGATATTGAGCGCGTTACATATAAAACCGAGAAGAAGTTATTAAGAGAGATGTCGCTTTTTGATGTATATGAAGGAAATAAATTACCCGAAGGCAAAAAGTCATATGCAGTAAACTTTGTACTTCAAGACAGCGAGAAGACATTGACAGACAAGCAAATAGACACTGTAATACAAAAGATATCCAGCAATCTTGAAAAAGAATTAGGCGCTAAGCTTCGATAATTAGAAGTGATACGATCATTTGTTGAGAGTTCACTTTTTATTGATTTGAGTCAAAACGTCCTTTTTTAGGGCGTTAATAAAGAGATTAAATAAATTTATTATTGTAATTATAGAGGATTAGAAAAGAATCACACTATTATGGGAAGAGCATTTGAATACCGTAAAGCAAGAAAAATGAAACGTTGGGGTAATATGGCCCGCGTTTTCACTAAACTAGGAAAAGAAATCACAATTGCTACAAAAAGTGGCGGACCCGATCCTGAAACCAATCCCCGTCTTCGTGTATTGATTCAGCAGTCGAAGAAAGAGAACATGCCGAAAGACAATGTTGATCGCGCCATAAAAAAAGCAACTGACAAAGATTATACCGATTACAAAGAAATGATTTATGAAGGCTATGGTCCCTACGGAATAGCCATTGTAGTAGAAACAGCAACTGACAACCCAACCCGTACTGTTGCAAATGTAAGGAGTTATTTCAACAAACATGGTGGTTCTTTAGGCACCTCCGGTAGTCTTGAGTTTTTGTTTGATCACAAATGCGTATTCAAGATAGCTTCCAAAGAAGGTGTATCTTTAGAAGACCTTGAGTTAGAGTTGATTGATTATGGTGTTGACGAAGTTGTAGAAGATGAAGAAGACATCATACTTTACGGTGAATTCAAATCATATTCAGATATACAAAGCTATCTTGAAGAGAACAACTTTGAGATACATTCAGCCGAGTTTGAACGCATACCTCACGAAACCAAGTCTTTGACACCCGAGCAACGCGCATCGATTGAGAAGCTATTAGAAAAATTTGAAGAAGACGACGACGTTCAGAATGTTTTCCATAACATGGAAGAAGTCGACGACGAAGAATAAGCAACAAGTCACAAAAAAAGCGGATATAAATATCCGCTTTTGTAGCGTATAGCGGAATCGAACCGCTATTGCCTGCGTGAGAAGCAGGATTCCTAACCGTTAGAAGAATACGCCATTCGGTTATGGTTTGCAAAGATAAAAAAAGTTCAGTTATACTTTAAAAAATAACTGAACTTTTTTTCATTTAATAAGCTTTTTATATGTATCCAAAGCCTCTTTAGCAGCTACGAACGAGCTTTTTTGAGCAGAAAGCACCTCTTGTTCAAGTTGAGGCATCAATTCTTCAATCACAGGATTCGAGTAAAAATTATTCTTTAGTCGCTCATTAATACTCTCATACATCCAGTATTTAGACTGTTCATTTCTTCTATGTTCGAAATATCCATTTGCCTTAACGAAATCGACATAGCGATAGATCATATTCCATATTTCTGCTATACCAAGTTTATAAAACCCAGAATAAGTCATCACTTCCGGTGTCCATCCCGAGTCAGGCAGCGGATAAAGGTGCAGTGCATTTTTAAAATGCCCCTGTGCTATTTTTGCTTTTTCAATATTATCACCATCCGCTTTATTGATTACAATCCCGTCTGCCATTTCCATGATTCCCCTTTTAATACCCTGCAGCTCGTCGCCTGTACCAGCCAGTTGAATCAGCAAGAAGAAGTCGACCATCGAATGCACCGCCGTTTCTGACTGTCCAACCCCAACCGTTTCTATAAAGATAGAATCGAACCCAGCCGCTTCACATAAGATTATAGTCTCCCTTGTTTTGCGTGCCACTCCACCCAAAGAACCAGCAGATGGAGAAGGTCGAATAAATGCATTTTTAGCCACCGACAACTTTTCCATACGCGTTTTGTCGCCCAGGATACTCCCTTTTGAACGTTCGCTCGACGGGTCGATTGCCAGAACAGCCAATTTATGTCCATTTTCCAGTAAGTGCATTCCAAAAGCATCGATAGACGTACTTTTTCCAGCCCCTGGTACACCCGTTATTCCCACACGAATAGAATTCCCAGAGAAAGGTAAACATTTCTCTATGATAGCCTGTGCCATTTCCTGATGATGCGGGTTTGCGCTTTCCACCATTGTCACAGCCTGGCTAAGAAGTGTAATATCCCCTTCTATTATTCCCTGAAGATATTCATCCGCCGTATAGTTCTTTCTCTTTGCCCGTTTATTCTGCAACAAATATGGATTTACGCTTGGCGGTTGCGCTACCCCTTTATTCACATTTAAGCCTTGATATTTTGGATCGTTTTCCGGATGTTCCATAATTTAATTATAATCTACACACATAGCAAAGGTACATTATTCGCACAAGATTTTCAACCAAAAGAAGATGAAATTACCATACCACGGCAGGTTTAATTGAATATATTTATGCACCTACGCTTGTCACATTGTGCTATTTAGTTAAAACAGAACCTCCTCCATCACACAAGGGCGACAGAGGAGGAAATTTCAAATTAACTAATCATTTGATAATTTAGGGAGAAACATTATCTATTTTTTAGGGATCACATTCCCTTTGATTGTCAGTACATAAATAGTATCAGGTACATTTGTATAAACAGAAATTGTTTTATTAAACGTTCCCGGTCGTCCCGTCGTAGAATATTTTGCAGTTATCTGTCCTTTTTTTCCAGGGAGTACAGGTTCTTTAGAATATGAAGGCGTTGTACATCCGCAAGAAGCTTGTACTCTGTTAATTATCAGTGGTGTTTTGCCCGTATTTGTAAATTCAAAGATTGTAGCCACCTCTCCAATTTGTTCTTGAATTCTTCCAAAATCGTATGTTGTTTTTACAAACCTCATATTTGCTTTATTTTGAGCCACTACAGCGCCACACAATAACATACTGAATAACAGCATCAAACTAACTTTCTTCATTGTTTTATTTTGTTTTTGCATTATTAAAGACACACTTTTAGTTTATGAGACACAAATTTAAAGAATAAGTTTAAAAAAACACTAATCTTTAACATTAATTCTAATTCCCTCAGTGTGAGATGTAAACTCAGGAGCATACATACATTGAATAGTAGTTATTCCATTAGAATAATTTCCTGTTCTATTCACGTACACCCCATATTCAAACACATAAGTCCCCCGTGGCAAGTTATCAAAATAGAAATTTGTTGAAGCATCTTTTGACGTCATATAATAAATTGTTCCACCCTGCCAGCGTGTTGTAGATATCTGCTCAACCGGTTCAAAAGCAGCCGCCCTCATATCCTTGAGATGTACAAACTCTATGTCCCGATCCGTCCTAATCGTTAGTCGCACAACCACTTTATCCCCCACCCTCATTGGAGTATTTTCAGTGACAGGCACAAGTGACCTTCCCGACTCATCAATCTTTTCGATGAACAAAAGTTTCTCAACATCCAGTGATCCATCTACCTTAGAAACCTTATCAGCATCTTCAAAGTATTGCAGATAGAGAGCGCCCCAAGCAGGAGCATTTCCTTTATGATTAACCGACACATTACCCATTTCAGGTTTTATTTCAGAGCGCAACCATGCCTCTTTGAAATAGCCAGTACCTAGCTCTTTGTTTTCCGGTTCAACAACTTGATTACCAAGTTTGATTGAAGTCTCTCCACTTATCGAGAACCAGTCGCTTCCTGTACTTAACAAAGCATAAATCGCGTCCATTGTTGCATGTGTTGATTCCCAGTTTTGCGTCTGTTTTTGTTTTAGCAACCAGCGTTTCATATTATCCATTTCATTTTTGTTTGCCCCACCTTTCAGGAAGGCATTCATTATAAAAGTATGCACCGAAACAGCAGATTGCGACATAAACACGTGACTTTGATTATTTGCCCAGAACATACCCATTTCTTCATTTACTGTAGCATGTTCACGAAAAGATTTCAATATAGCCTGTTCCAGAGATGTCTGCTTGTTCCTATTCATCAACACCGATATCAGTGAACGTTCGTACAGACCGTACTTAGTCCAGTTTTCCTCAACTTTTGTAGTGTAGAAATCAACCATTCCCATCAAATCAGTATTCAGCGCATATTGTTTATATGCAGAGCGGACATACAGATATTCCAGATCAGTAATAGGAATAGTTTTGATATTTTTCCAATCCTTATTCCATTTCTTCAGTAGTTCAAACCTCTCCAGCGCTTGTTCATCGATATAAGCGATGCCTTTTGCCTGCATATCCCATATTTTGTCGGAATAACCTTTGACACCCAAATCATTGAGTTGTGAAAAACCGTAAAGAATATACTGTGTAATACTTACACTCGGTCTGAAGTTTTTGAACCAACTCCACCCACCGCTTTCCGTTTGCAATTCCTGCAACTTGTCTATGGCGACTGACGTCAGATTTTGTGAACGATTCAGATCAAACAACAAAGAGAGTCGTTCTTTCTGGTCCGATTCATCTTTTGCCTCCATCACCCATGGAGTTTCTTCCAGCAACACATTCTTCAGTTCCTGATTCTTTTCCAGATTAGAAAGGAATGTTTCTTTGTTCCCTCCCTGTTTTTTCCATGCTTCAATCATGGCAGACACTTGCGGATAAGCTTCAGAAATATGATAACCCAAACTATTAGCATAGAACGATGCGAACCAGCTAACAGAATTATCATTATCGGGATTACTCAATACAGGTAATGCTTGAACAGCGTACCATGCGGCATTGGAAGTGAATTCCAGTGTAAGTCGGTAGTTCTGAGCAGAAGACGAAGCAGAATTTTTGATCAAGCGATCCATCTTATATTCTTTTGATTGATTGCCATTTAGGTCCATGCGCACACTTTCTGTGACAAGCACTTTATTAGGCAAAACTGAGAGCGCGTGTTGTTCCCCGTCACTGAACGATTCCGTTTGCGCCACAATTCTAACCCCAAGAATATCAATATTTTTGGGTACATCAAATGACCATGCAGCATTTGAAGAAGCATCTTTATCTAATGAAAATTCCTGATTCTGATTTTCAATTACTATATTTTCAATCAACTGTTCTGAAACGGGATCAAAGAACTCCAATTTCACTTTGCCGGATAAAGCACCTTCAGAAAGATTTGATATCTTGGTAGATATTGAAGTCCTGTCGCCATGCCTTAAAAAGCGTGGTATATTTGGAGTTACCATCAACTCTTTTTGTGAAACAGTGAAAGCCTCAGCTTTTCCAGTGTTTAAATCCTTGTCGTGGGCTAAAACGCGAAAACGCCATTTGGTATTGCTTTCCGGTACAGTAAAAGCAATTTGTGTCTCCCCTTGCTCGTTGGTACGCAGTTGCGGGAAAAAGAAAGCCGTCTCATTAAAATTTCCACGGATTTGGGGCAACTGACTTTCATTCGCTTCAGACGGTGCGGATTCCGGTGTTGACACTCCCTTAATCATCTTACTCTCTATAAGTCCATCTCCCAATTGTATGTCTTGAGCATATTCAAATTTAATATTTCCTGCAACTCTACCTACCATCATTTCCTTTTTTTGCGCTCCAAATGCAACAACAGTAACATTTCTCGACAGCAGGTTACCATTTAAATAGAAACCAAACCAATTGAAACGATCAAACATAAACGACTCAACATGTTTATATGGAAATTCAAAACGCCCGAAAGTCTTCGAATCATAAAAAGAAACATCGCATATGAAATTGTTAAAATAGCTATAAGGTTTAAAATTCAGAAGATTAAGATCCCAATCTTGTGTTGGGAATAATTTCTCGAGTGAATAATCATACATAGATGCCAAAACCTCTGCCATAGCAGGTTTATTTTCTGCATCGTTAACTGTAACCATCCATTCTTCTGCCGAGCCAGGTCGAATTTTATCTCTAAAAACAGAAAGTTTCACATCCAGTTTCTTATCCATTTTTTCATGATTCAAATCGATAGCATTCGTATAGAAATTTTCCTCTTTCACATAAGTAAAAATTACACGAATAGATTTTTTGTACTCAGCTTTATTTTGGAAAGTAAATCGTTTATTTTCATTATTCAAAGAAATCCATTTTCTTTCCAGTAAGTTATTTTCCTGCCATACCTCATACAAGAGATTTATCTTTTCAGAAGCCCCAAAAATCATTTCAGCAGGTGTTGATTTGCTATAATTTTTATTCTTTATAACCACCCAGTTATTAGTTTTTACCGGAGGTTTTTTATCAGCGAAAGAGAATAGAATAAAATCTTTTTCCGATTCAATACGATTGTTCCTATCATCCTGCGATTCAAGTTTTATACGATATTTTCCGGAAGGAAGCTTTGCCAAGCTTTGGCTTAACCCAACTTGTTCTCCTGTTACAAAATCACCATTAAGCACATCCTTGTTTATAGAATCATTTTCTAAAAGTGAAAACACCCTATACATACCCTTTGCCTCAATATCGTTTCCATCAAGATTTTTAGCAGATATGCCAAGCGGCTTCATAGTTGATTTTTCAATCGTTTCTCCATCCGGCAGTTCCACTTCCAGCATCATGGAAATATCACCAACATTAACAGTGTATCTGCCTACTTGCGACTCACCATTCACATCGGTTATAGTTGCTTCAATTGTAAAGGTATAAGCAGTGCGACCGAAGTTGGCGGCATTAGTTTTTTCGGGTGTAAACTTGATTTCAAAGGTTCCATTCTGGTCGGTTGCAGCAACACCTTGAGCAAAATGTTCGGGATTACCACCCCAGAATCGCCACCACATTTGTTGACGTGTTATGCGATAGCTTACAGTCGCTTGTTGCAGTTTAACTCCAGAATAACTAACAGCTTTTCCTTTGAGTTTGATTTCTTCTCCAAACTTATAGGTCTGATCTATTTTATCAAAGGTAACATCAAAGGTCGGGCGTTTGTATTCTTCCACATTGAAAAACACGGAACCATTAGCTGTTCTGATTGAAAACCCACCAGTAAGCAGTCCTTGTGGTAACACAAATTCACCAGTTACAGAGCCATACTCATTTGTAGTGAGCGTCTGCTTGGTGAGTTCCTGACCGTTAACATCAAAAAGGGATAAATCTATCGACTTATTAGGAACAAGATTTTTTTTCTGTTTATTGTTTTGTATAACTATCGCTTTAAAATAAACTATCTGTCCAGGTCGATATAAACTCCTATCGGTGAAAATAGTCACCTCTTCAGTTGTTTCATCTGTAATATTATCATTAAATTGATAAAAAGTATTTGGCAAATTACTTAATAATGAACCATTATCGTTCTTCAAAACAGCATGATAAAAAACATCTTTATTATCAATATCTTTATTATAAACTGCTAAACCTTGTTTATTTACGGGAATTGTTTGTTCCAATGTGAGCTTTGAGTTGCGCCATGAACCCGGTAACTTATAAATCTCGATATTGGCTCCGGGAACGGGCTCGCCGGTAATTCTATCAACCACAAAAAACTCATATTTGTTTTGAGCAACAATACGACTAAAAACGGCTAAATCAGTAACAACAAAATAAAAATCAATATTCTCTTGTTGTGTAAATGGTTTATCAGCGGATAATTTCAATACATAGCTGCCAGGTTTTTCAATGGGTATTTCAAACGTTGTTTCCGCAGATAAATATTCTGGCTTATCAGGCAACGTAATCTGAAATTCTTTTACAAAAGTTTGTTTGGATTGGTTATAATCATTTGTCCCCATTTGCATCATAGCAAAAACCAGTGACGATTCCATTTTGTACAACTGTACTTTGAGAGTGTTTAGGTTCTTATATTTAACAGTGAGCTCTTTTTTCCCTTTTATAGGGAATGAATTCTTTCCTGAAACTAATAATTCCGGTTGTATGATTCTCGATAAACTATTTTCAAGAATAGCAGTATGTTCGTAATCCGGAAACGCATTGATTGTTTTATTCAAAAGATCATAATTTTCCTTAATCTTGGCTTCTTTTCCGGCCCCGTCTAAACGAGCAATAGATCTGTTATTCAAATCAACTATTTTATTTACAATCTCCACACTGAATTCATTGTTCTCCCACTGATGATAAAGCTTTTCTATGGATGGTTCCGCATAGGTATTATAGGCATTATTTAATCTACCAAGATAATTAAGTTTATCCAACTCAGTCAACACGAGTGATTTCTCCATCTTTCGTTCTGAAAGGGATATCATCAATTTCTTAAAGGTTTCTAATGCCCAAAGATTATAATCTTTAGGTTTTGCATTGAAATTCAGTGTAATAAACTCCTCGACTGACGAAAAAAGCTTTTCCTCAGGAATGTTCTTCTTTGCCAGGGAAACACTTAAATCTTCATCAGTTATAATATATGCGTATGTATCAATAGCACGTTTTGCCAGAAAATCGTACATTGTGGGGTAGAATCTACGAGAATCTCCTCCCATAATAACAACTTCTTCATATTTGTCCACATCTGTCTTCTCCAACTCATCTCTTGAATTCAATGAAGCATTTAAATGTTCCACAACCTTGTCATATAAAAGATTGCGAGGCCATTCTTTCATATCCTCAGGTATAAATCCTTCAAGTGCTGTTCGTTGATTAATTACAAACTGATCATTTTGATAATACATCATATAAAGTTCACCCAGCATAGAATTAAGTACGGCTTTTTCCACAACATCGGTGCTCATTGCCAACATTTCGTTTAAGTTGTTAAACAAAGCCGAATCATTTTGAGAGTCAATTTTTATATCGTATTTACCTTTGTGAATGAGCGCTTTTACAACTTGCGGACTATTTTTGTCGGCAATTGCTTTTTGCAATATTTTATCCACAGCATTTGCTGCTGATTGAGGTAACGACTGTTTTTCGAGAGCTGTTACTTTTTCCCATTCCATTGTATAAGACATATTGGAATTATTTTGAGCAATAATTATAGAATAACAAAGAATAAGTGAAAGCAGAATTACTAATCTTTTCATATTAAATTATATTATTTATATTAGATGAAAATATGTGAAAAAGGTTGCATCGACATCTAATATATTTGTTTCATGATGATATAAATTACTTTATTATTAACAAACATGCGATTAAATAGTTTTACATGGCATTAACAATCTTTATAAAAAATAGAAATAGCCCATAATAACTAAAATATTATGAGCTATTAATTTATCATATAAATCGTTTTTTTACATTCCTGAAGCCATTAAAGCAGGATTTACCCTTAATTCATGAGTCACAGAAGAGAAAACCGGCGGAATATAGGGTTCAATATCTTTTTTCATATTGATAGCCTTACCCGGATTGACTATTCTAAGATCTATAAGAGGCGGAATATATCCGTTATCAGGTATATGAAGAACCCCATCATCTTTTCCGTCAGTATTTGGATTGAATCCCCAAGGATTTCTCATTGTAAACAAAGCACTTGAATCAGTTGAGTACATAAACGTAAAAGCGTGACCAGTAACTGTTTTTGTATTACCAAATTGAACTGCCTGATTGAATCCTCCAATCACAAGTTTTCCCTCATCTAATGAAGCTTCGACAGCTCTTTTTAGTTGTTCGTTGTTTAAAACACCCGGAGAAAAAGCAAAGCTCCCGCCATCCCCAGTAAACAGAGGAGGCACATGTTCACTACCAATTCCTCCAATATCTGGATTTACTTTATAAATAACATTATATTTCATTATTGCTTTTTCGAGTATTGTGCTCCAACAAGCCTTGTCGCTTTTACTTGATACAGCAGCTATTCTCTTGTTATCTTTTCTTACAAGAAAAGTTGATGAAACCGTTAGTTTGACTGCTTTTCCCTGAGGATCAAACATATCTATAGTATAGGTTTTATCGCCATTATCTTTTATGATTGACTTAATAAAATCCGGATATAAATATGCCATAGAAGCAAGAGCAGCAATACCACCACAATCTCCAATATCGTGCTGATTTATGTCTGCCGGTACAGGTTCTCCAAAAGGATAAAGTGCAACAGGCAACTCTTTCCATTCCGCACTGTTATTTAAACTTCCCGGTGCAGGAGGCTCATTATTTGGATCCAACAACCAAGTTATATCAGAATCAGTAGTTATATGTCGATTTTCATAATGTTTGCCCATTGTCGTCTGCGATGAAGCAGAAAACCCTGATGCAAAACGCATTAAATCCTCCATTGAGATGGTTTTTTTCAGTCCCCATTCAGCCATCTGCGTTAGATCTCCTCCATTATTGGCCGTTATATCTAATTTGAAATACAAATAAGGCGTTTTGTCATTTATTGAAAATTTCTTTTTCGATTTTCGTTCAGTAAACACAAAGTCATTTTTTGTATCCAATATTGTCCATGTTACACTGTCATTTGATGCAGATAAAGTCCATGATTTAGGATCATATTTTTGATCACCAGAAGAAGACGTCAAGTGATATTCTTCGACATTTACCGCGGAATTACCTTTCCATACTATCCAAACCTTGTTATAATTAGCTGTATATTTTGTATCAGCGTTATTATCGACAATCTTATCAATATCTTCAGTTGCAGGAGAGTCGTTGTATTGTACCGAAATCACTCCCATTACCGGCATTGATAAGTTATTCGAAATGATTCTTAAAGATTTTGGTTCGACTTTCTTTTTTGTCAATCCCCAATCCGCTATTTCAATCTTTGTTCCTCCATTATTTGTAGTAACAGATAATTTATAATATTGATAAGCCGTTTCATTCTTGAATGCAATCTCCTTTTTTTGTTTTCGACCAGAAAAAGATGAATTTGCACTTGATGCTAATGTTTTCCATGAAGAGTTATCATTTGATGCATACAAAGTCCATGATTTAGGATCATTTTCTGAAGCACCATCAGCAGAAGTAATTAAATAACCAGTAGCAATAAATGCCTCATCAGCTTTCCAAACAATCCAGACTTTATTGCTTTCTATCAAGAATTTTGTATCAGGATTATTATCTATTATTTTTTCGACACCATAACCAGTCGGAGAGTCGGAATATTGGACAGTGATTGTTCCACTTCCCGGCATTGAAATATTATTAGAATTAACCACAACACTTTTAGGACTATCAATTTTTTCTTTTGGATTATCATCCGGCGATGGCTTGTCATTGATGACATCATCTTTAGCACAACTAATGAATCCAATTAATGTGCTAATTAAAATAAAATATAGTATATTTTTAAATCTCATATTATCTTACTGATATTACGAATGTTATTAGATTTCATATAAAGAAAAGCAGTGAATGGTTTTATGGAATTTTCAGTAATACAATCTTATAGAAAAGAAAATCAGAGATACACTTATGAATGAACATAAAGTGCATCTCTGAAATTCAAATTAAATTATAACCATGATCTTAATATAATTAATTCAACCTTGGACCCCAGAGTTCCCACTCTGCCAATTGGAATAAATTACTTCCATTATTTTGAATTGTCATTCTGTAATATTGATACGATGTATTGTTATTAAATTCAAATGTCAGTAGTTGTTTCCTTAATGGGAATTTAATTCCACTACGTGTATCAAGCACTGTCCAGTTGCTATCATCGTTAGAACCTTCAAGTTTCCAATTTAATGGATCTCTTTCGGGAACATCATTACCAGAAACGAGTTTATATCTGGTAACAATAGACGGAGCATTGGTCTTGAATTTAACCCATGTTTCTCTGTTTCCGGTTAAATATTTACTATCATAATTACCATCTGTTAATTTAGCAATACCTTCATCACCTGTAGTATTGAATTTATCACTTACAACACCACCCATTTTTGTAATATTGATAATGATAGGAGTAACTGTGGTTGTGATTTGATTATCTAGTTCAACCTCATCGATAGAAACTTGATTACCCATCAAAGGCCAAACAGAGACAGTGAAATTAAATGTATATTCTCCAGGAGGAATGAGAGAAAGACCCAAATCTTTAACCGGAATTGTAAGATTATTTAAAGCATTAATCTTTTTTGCTCCAGTATTCGGGTCAGTAGTAATAACCTTATCTTTTAAATTAAGGTTCTTTGAAGAAACTACACCATTTGCATTACTTATGGTAATATTAATTAATCCAGAGAAAGTCATCAAGACATTAGAAGTACCGATCACACTAAGAACCTGCTCGTTATTAACCACATCCACCACCAAAGACGGAGGGGTAAGATTATCTACGAAGTTCTTTGATATAGGAAATGCTGTTATAGAAGTAGGAACAGATAAATTGTTATGACTATCCATTGTATAAACGATGAATTCATAACCAGTACCTGCATCAAGTCCTTCTATTGAAACAGAATCAACCATACTTGGATAAAGTACTTCTGTACTATCAGGTCCGTAAAGTATTCTTATTGATTTTGATTTCTGATCTTTAGGATTATCCCATGCTAAAACCACACGTTCGTATCCAGGATAAACACGAAGACTATCAATTTTACCGGAATAATTATATTCACCTACATATTGTTTATAATTATCGTCCATACCCTCGCATCCATAGAGAAAGAGAAAGACAATCATTAATGATCCGATTATATGTTTTATTTTCATATTCTTATATTTTTAAAAATTATCTGTTAAATCTCAATCCCAACCAGGTTTAGCCCCTGTCAACACAGTTGGATCTTCAATGATTGATCCATCAGCTTCTGTTCCGTATATTGTAATTTCGGAAGTACAACCAGAGTTTCCTCCTCCAAATTGTTTTATTGCCTTGTATCTTAAATAACGGAAAGGTTTTGTGAATCGAGGATTCTCAGGATAAAGCAAATATTCGTGTCCTGCTCTAGCCGCATTATTTGCGTCAATTACTGATGATGGTTTTACAAGTTTGTATCTTCCAACATATTCCCAACCATCGAATACACCATCTGAAGCATCTTTATCATCACTTACCCACATCTCCCAAATTTCAACGTTTTCGCCTGTGTATAACATACCCCAAGCATTACGTTGCCATATTTTAAATCTACTAGCCTTAACTTCGCGTCCCAGATCGATATAATAAGAGAAAGGATAACCTACTTGACCGGTATTGAAATAATTCAAGTTTTGTACTGGTTCATAATCATATTCATTGTCCCAGAATTTTTCAATACGTCCTTCAACGTGTGACATAGGAGCATTCATGAAACTATCTTTTCTGAATGTTGATTGATACTGCACATAAGGTTTTTGTTTAAATGGATCAGCAATACTATCATTGTTCCATTTATTTCCATATAATAATTGATCACGTAAGAAAGCCCATTGTTTTTTAGATAATGGTGCATCAATTAGTGGGGTTACTTCTCCAAAACCTTTAACTTCAGTTTCGTTATCATAAGAGTCGCGGATTTTTACCGAAACATTATATGGAACTCCCTTTAAGCCATCAATTGTAAACCTGTCTTTTACAAGATTAGATGAATAGATTTTTGTTACATCTGTTTCATTCAGTTTTACGTTAACATGCACAGTTACTGTTTCTTCTTCATTATTTAACCAGTCAATTACTAATGATGAAAAACCTGGTTGAACATTAACTGTTTCCAAGATAGCAGAAGTTGTTGGTGCTAATGGTGTTATATTCATTATCAAAGGTTTAGAATGATTGTTTTCTCTGTCAACAGAATATAATTTAACCGGATATTCTTTTACAGTTCCCAAACCTTCAATAAATAAAGTATCTGAATAAACACTACTAGTTTTAGAAATTGTTTTTCCATTATCAATAACATATTCACCTCTTACATAAAGGAAATCTTCATCTTCAGGAATAGAAAATGTGAAATATCCTCCACCATTTTGAGGTGTAAACGAAACATTGGTTATTTGTGCCGGTGGGATAGTATCACCTTCTTCCTTGTTATCGCAGTTAGTAAAGAAAACAAGTATACCAATTGTTATAAGTGTGAAAATATAATATAATTTCTTCATATTTTTTTCAATTAATAAGTTAATTACCATCCCGGATTTTGAACCAAATTAGGATTTCTATTTAAATCCCACAAAGGTATAGGCATCAGATAATCACGTGGCGTTTGCCATACACGATTCTGCAATGTCATCAAAATATAATATTGTCCAGGATCTGATCCAGTTGTATTCCATCCCTTCATAGGACTTGTAAAGTATCTGTTTGCTTCTTTCCAACGCAATACATCGAAATATTTTTTCCCTTCGAAACTCAATTCAATTGAACGTTCCTTGTGAATTATTTCGCGTAATCCTTCTTTAGTTAAATGTTTTCCAACATTTTTAACGATTGAAGCATCACTATAAACATCTTCAATTGCTCTCAAGCCACCTCTTGCACGTACTTTATTCAATGCATCGTAAACTTCTTGATTTGGTCCATAATATTCGTTATAAGCTTCAGCGTACATTAAATATAAGTCAGCCATACGAATTATTGGATACGGGAATTTAACGACACGTGCCCAGTGTCCAGTACCTGATTCAGGATGTACGAATTTTTTAACACCAATTCCTGTCCAATAAAAGTCAGTTGTGTGTTGTGCTCCTCTACCTCCAGGAAATTCATTATATCTCATTTTCAGGTCGTTTGCGACATCATGTGTTCTCCAAACACCTCTATCTACAGCAAGCCATGCATAAAAACGCGGTTCTCTGTTCAAACTAAGTTTCACAGTAGTTTCACCTGCTTGCATATATCCTTGATGATAATTATCATCAGGGATTGTAGTCAGCTGTAAACGATTATCATAGTCGAAGGTTTTATCTTCCTCAATTGGAACACCATTTTTTGTATAATACATTTCAAGCATTCTGAAATCAGCACCCAACCATTGCCAAGCATATTCAGGGGTTGTTGGAGAAGCAACACTACGCATATTAGTTGCGTGAGCAAAACCTCCCTGACCTGTAAAATCCAAACCAGAGTATCCCCAAACAACTTCATCGTTCCAAGGTTCTACAATTGAAAAACGTTCGTTATATGCATATTGTATGATTTCTGATTCTTTAAAATTAGCAACATCCCAAAATTTAGGAGTCCCATCATATGTATACAATTTTTTACCATTAGCTTCAGCAATATCAATTGCTTCTTTAATAGCATCTAAAGCATCTTTCCATTTTTCAGCATCATATTCCATTGAGAATAATAATTCTCCATTTTTACCTTTGAAGTTACTGAAATACTCACTGTTACCATTAAACAAAGGACTTGCTTTTGTCAACAGGATTTCCGCTTTAAGAGCTTTTGCAATTTGTTGATCTACTTGACCTAAATAAGACACATCTCTTGCAATAGCCAAATCACCTTCTTTCAATACTCCATCAATTAATCCAACAGCATAATTGAAACAAGAATCAACAGGTTGTCTTTCCTGACGCACTTCTTCAACAGGTGAATAAGCCTCAAGATTCTTATCTACAATAACAATAGGTCCGTAAAGACGAGTTAGATAATAATGATAATAAGCCTTAAGCACTTTAACCTGTGCAATCCAATCCTCTCTTTCTCGAGGAGTTAAATCAGGAACGTTTTCAATATTTTCTAAAAATATATTACAAACACGAATTCCTTCGTACAAACTGTTTACGCCGCCACCTCCGGCCCAATAATTGAAAATAGGATCATTTGAATTGTTCCATCCTCTCATTATTTTCTCTCCGCGTGTTTGACCTCTATCTTCTGCAACAGATGCGTCTAATCGTCCCACCCATTCATCACCAGCTAGTGACATTGAATAGTGTAGTTTCTCATAATTTGGCATATATCGATAGCAGGTTGATAAAGCATTCAGTGCTTTATCTCTGTTTTCAAACAAGCTACCAACTTCCACTGTATTATCCGGAACAATTTCGAGATAATCACAACGTGAAAAGAGTAGTGCTATACCCAAAAAACAAATAAGAAATATTTTTGATTTCATATATATTCTAATTTTATCAAATTAATTAAAAGGATACATTTAATCCAATACTATAAACTGTTTGCAATGGGTAATTGAATCCTTCTCCTCCCATTTCAACATCCCATAATTTAAAATCGGATATTTGGAATAAATTCTGTCCGGATAAATACAATCTTGCAGAATTAATTGACATATTACCAAACCAATTTTCAGGCATAGTAAAGCCAACTTCTGCTGTTTTCATTCTAAGAAAGCGTCCATCTCTCATCCACCATGTTGAGTTTGACACATTGTTATTAGCATTGTAAGCAGCAGACAATCTTGGCCAAAATGCCTGAGCTACAGGATTATTTGGATTCCAGTGATCATCAGCTATATATTGCAATGCGTTTCTTCTGTTAGCAAATGGTGCAATACTATTTGGATTGATGAAGAAAGACACTCTGTCTTGTCCCTGCATAAAGAATGAAACATCAAAGTTTTTATATCCTCCTGACAGACCGAATCCATAAGTGATTTCCGGAATAACAGGATAACCAATATGTACTTGATCGTCTGAATTGATTCGACCATCATTATTGATATCTTTATATTTGATATCACCAGCTTGAACCGTTCCACCCAGTTGTTGTGCGGGAGAATTCGCAACGTCTGCTTCATCAATAAACAATCTTTCAGCGATGTATCCTTTCCAAGTATTGATTGGCCAACCAATATTACTTAGATATTTCCATCTGTATTCAGGTTCCTCATTTTGAATAACTTCATTATGAGCATAAGTAAAATTAAAACGTCCAGTTACCCAAGTATCTTTATTAAAAGAGTGGTTTAAATCGAGTGAGCCGTCCCATCCTGCACTACTAACTTCGCCCACGTTACCATAAACATTACTTGTGAGTCCCATTGTTTCAGGAAGATTTGCTCTAGCTTGATAAATTTGCTTTCTGTTTTCTGTAAAATATTCAAGAATCAATTTAAGAGCTCTGTTCTTTAAGATATCCAATTCGAAACCAACATTCTGTTTTACAGCTATTTCCCATGTGATCTGCGGATTTGCATATCTGTTTATAGAAAAACCTCCATAGCTTGAATTAAAGTTTTTACCCCAAGAATATCCCCATGATCCCGGATCGATATCAGATAAGAAAAAGAATCGATCTTGAGGTCCTGCGATTTGGTCGTTACCTACTTGTCCTAATGAGTATTTCAATTTAAACATTGGGAACATATCAGATAATGATTCCCAATAAGGTTCGTTTGATATAAGATAACCCAATCCCATAGCAGGGAATAAACCCCATCTGTGATCCTGAGCAAATTTTTCTGAACCAGTATAAGTCAAACTCACTTCCGCAAGATATTTATCCATAAAGCCGTAATTCACACGTCCTCTAAGACCCTGTAAGCGTTGTGGCAATGTACGTTGAATTGTTCCTCCGTTACCACTTGTATCTTTAATTTCTTCTTGAGTATAAATCAACAATCCACTAACGTCATGTTTATCATCAAATCTGCGTGAATATGTAAGACCACCTTCAAGATACATTCTGAAAGATCCACTTTTCCAAGGTTCCGGATTTCCAAGTGCATCAGTTCCTCTGTGAACTTCCTGTAATACATACGTATCAGTAAATTCATCGTAACTCTTTATATTATAAAGATATGGATCATAGCTTCTTTTGTTTTCAGCATAATTATCGCTTTTAATAGAGACTTTTGCTCTTGCCATAAGTCCTTCTGTAAAAGAATCTAAATTCTGATCGAGTGAGAACTGAGAAGTTATTCTTCCTGTTGAACCATCTTTATAACCACGTACCATTCTTGCAAAGGGATTTGACATAGTTCCTGTAGCATCTGATCCGAAAAGAGTATGTTTCACATAAGCTCTTTCTTCGTCCGGAAGATAGAATTTTGGAAACTCAACCGGGTTTGAATTCATTACACTGGAAAAAATAGTATTTGTATCATCTACTGGTCCGGTATAATTTTCAAACATTGAATTCATATTGATATCCAATTTTGTTGTTGGAGTTAAATCGATTGTAATATTTGAAAGCATATTAAATCGGTCGATATCAATATTATTTTTGAAATTGTTCAGACGGTTATCTTTTAAAATACCTTTATCCTTATCATAAGAAAGTGATAAATAATATTTAACAACCGTTCCACCACCTGTAATGTTAAGATTATAATGTTGGTTGAACGAACCCGATTTAAACATTTCGTCATACCAGTTGATATTTGGGAATGCATATTCATTGAGATTGTTCTTTGTATTATCAATCTTTTGTGGGCTATAATATGGTTCCAAGAGAGGATTATCATTGAACTGAGCCTGATTATACAGATTCATATATGTAACACCATCCACAGTTTGTTGAATCTTTGTAGGCGAAGTAAATCGTCCCTCACCTCTGAATGAGATATGAGGTTTACCAGCCTGACCTTTTTTTGTAGTAACCATGATTACACCGTTAGCTCCCTTAGATCCGTACAAAGCTGCTGATGTAGCATCTTTTAACACAGAGAATGAAGCAATGTTATCTGGGTCGACACGTGCCAAGTCATTTGCACTCACTTCGAATCCATCCATAAGAATAAGAGGACTACTTGCATATCCAAAAGTTGTAACACCACGAACGAAGAATTGTGCATTATCTGCTCCCGGTTCACCACTTCTCTGGTAAGAAATCACACCTGCAAGACGTCCAGCTAAAGCTGAAGTAAGGTTACTTGAAGGAACTCTAAGTTCTTTTGGGTCAATTGTTTCAATAGACGACACGATACTTTCTTTCTTTTGAGTAGAGAAAGCTGTAACCGTTACTTCATCAAGTAATTCAACGTCTTCTTGCATTGTAACATTGTGTGTTGTTGTATTTCCAACAACTACGGTTAAAGTTCTCATACCAACAAACCGAAAAGTCAATTCATTTTCCGGTGCAGCTTCAATAGAATAACGACCATCAATGTCGGTAATAACACCTCCTGCCTGTCCTGCTAACTGAACAGTCACACCCGGGAGAGGATTATTATCAGGATCAAGAACAACTCCTGTAATTGTTCTTTTAGCTTGCTGGATACTAAGCACATCATTCACTTCCACACTAGATTTATCAGCATAAATCGGTATAGAAATGCATAAAATTGAAATAAGAATTACGATTTTAGGCGCAATCTCGAAGAATCTAAAAGATAATCTGTCTTTTAAATTCCATTTAGATTTTTCATCTGGAAAATTAACATTATTCATACATTTTCATTTATTTAAATTTAATGAGTTATTATTTTTCATTCACAAAACAAAATTGATTTTAATAGTTTATTTAATTCATAGGCACATAAAAATTTAATGGATTTATATATTTAACGATTTCAAAGGTAAACAAAATTATACAATTTCTGTAATTTTTACACTAAATTTTCTATTTTAACATAACAATATCTTATTAATCTGATTACCAAACAATTTATGATTTACATAATTTATAAAATATTTTTGCAAAAACAATTTGATGTATTACCTTTACATTAATTTGTGAATGATATAGTTTACAAAGCATTAGTAATATGATTTTTATTATACCAAAAACGGATACAATTATGAAAATTAAAGCACTTTTTGCATCTTCGATAATGATAACATTATTCTTTTTAATGTCATCTTGCGCCAATAGCGGTGGATTTGACGAATGTCATAACTCCATTTACTTAACTAATAATTCAGACAAAACAATCTATTATGTTAGCACATTAAAAGAAAATTTTTTCAATTTTGATCCCACAAATCCTACATACGCAACCGATTTGAAAATAAAACCCGGTGAAAAAATGAAAGTAAGAATTGGCTTTCAACTATCTTGTTGGGAACAAGTACTTGACAATGCCGGAGGTTATGTTTATATCTATATCTACGATGCTGAATATCTTGAATCGACTGATTGGCAAAGTGCAAAGAATAACTATATTAAGAAATACAAGCTTGACACAAATCAACTAAAAAAATCAAACTGGAGTGTAGTTTATTCTTAATAGATATTCAAGAATACAAATACGGCATATTATTGATTAAACATCCTTCAAAAGCATTGGTTTTCATTACTTTAGTTGATACAATTACTAATATAGGAAGCCTGAATGTATTTTAATAATGGTTTTATGATATCGTTTTCTTATTTAATAATGAATTCTGTTTTCTGATAAAAAACTGAATCTTCAAAGAAAAGTTACACTTTTTATTTGTTAAAATAAAACAACATTCAACAATATAATATTAAAAAATTAGACTTATTTAGTGTCACATTGAGGTATTTACAGATGAAAACGATTAAGATTTATTAAATATTTTATTTTACAGCTATTATATATAGGTTTTTATGGAAATTGCAGCAAGACTTATTGAAGCGGGTAAGGAATACAAAACAGGTGATTCTATAATTGTTGCATTGCAACCCACATCTACAGAAATAAAGAAGGGAGAGATTACCCTACTGGTTGGTCCATCAGGCTCAGGTAAAACCACATTGTTATCACTATTAGGGTCAGTAATTTATCCTACCACAGGTAAAGTTTGGGTTGGAGATACTTGTGTGAATGATCTTCCTGAAAAAGAACTTGCTCGATTACGGCTTGAACATATTGGATTTGTATTTCAAGGATTCAATTTGCTTGCACCATTGAACGCTTTGGAAAATGTTATGCACCCCCTCTTGTTATTGGGTGTCAGCAGGAAAGAAGCAAAAAAAAGAGCAATGGAATTAATCAACACCTTTGGTATGGAGGATCGAATATATAATCTTCCCCGGAATCTTAGTGGAGGCCAGCAGCAGCGTATAGCTATAGCCCGTTCGTTAATTACAAATCCCCAACTAATTCTGTGTGATGAACCTACAGCCTCTTTAGATCACAAAAGTGCTAAAATAGTGATGGATATGTTAAGCAAACTTTCTTTAGATAATCGAGCAGTGATTGTAGTCACCCACGATGTTAGATTAAAGAAATTTGCAGATAGAACCATATATTTATCTGAAGGAAAAATCAGTGAAACAAGTATAGAAAACGAATTTTAAAACAACAATAAAGGTTAATCAAAACTGATGAAAACAAAAATATTATCAATTGCAATCATTTTGATTTTAATTGGTTGTAGCAATAAGAAAGAACATTCCTCACAACCAACAAATGAATTCACGGTGGAAAATGTTGTAGGGATTGGAAAGATTTTGCCTCAAGGAGGTATAATCGATTTAGCAGCTCCATCATCGGGCATTGTTAAAGAAGTTTATTTTAAGGCCGGCGATAGCGTGAGTGCAGGAAATATTATTCTTATGCTTGAAAACTCAGACGAAGAGCTATCAGTTAAAGAAGTAGATTCACGACTTTCTTCACAAAAGTTAGCCGTTGAGTCATCTCTACTTTTATTGGAGCAAGAAAAGTTAGCTCACAAAGAGCGGCAGCGACTACTAAATGACGCAGAGCAACTACTAAAAGTGGGAGCCACAACTGGAGAAAATGTAAGGACATTGCAGAATGAATTTAATTTAGGAATTGAAAAGCTAAAAAAAATTGAGAATGACTACAAGATACAACAGTCTCAGTTGAGCGAAATGAATATTCAACGGTCATCTCGGATAAACGACCTTGACAAAATGATATTTCGCGCACCTATAGATGGCATTCTATTGGATTTGACACCAAAGACCGGAGAATCTGTAAGTATTTATCAACAATATGGGCGTTTATCACCCAACAAACCTCTTATAGTGAAAGCTGAAATTGACGAACTCTTTGCAGACCGGTTAAAAGTTGGACAACTATGTAAGATCAACTTCCCTGGAGATTCTGTTGCAGCCGCAACTGGTGAATTAGTATTTATATCTCCTGATTTGAAAAAGAAATCGCTTTTTTCAGACAGCGGAACAGACCTTGAAGATCGTCGCATCCGTGAGATTGAGGTGTCGCTGAATGAAATTTACAAAACACTTTTCATTGAATCGAAAATAGAATGCATCATTCAACTAAATAAATAAATCATGTTGTCAACTGCCTATAAATTTGTCCGCTTCGAAAAATCCAAAAGCATGGGCATACTAACTGCTATTATAATCAGTATTTATCTAATAGGTATTGAATTAGGAATGTTTTTTTATTTAGCCGATATAATAGGAGGTATTGTAGGTAATGCAAACCCAAAATACGCACAGGTTTTTGTTGTCAAGCGCCAGACAGAGAATGCAAATCAGGTTTCACCTTTTGACGTACGATGGGTTAATCAGTTACGCAGTATTGAAGGCGTTGATGAAACTCACGGTTTTATCATGACTAATGTATCTGTGAAATTTCCCAATGGTAAAGATGCACCCGCGATGATTATCGGCAGCGATTATCCAGCAATGGCAGCAGGTCCCAGCTCTGATTTAATTTATTCCGGTTCTTTGCAAGACTTAGCTGAACCAGAGATAGTATCAACAGATTATTATGATAACAAGACACTTCGTTATGATATTCAACCCGGGACTAGATTTGAAATTAACGGAAAATCAGCGACAGTAGGTCTTATCACTCGTGATGCAAAAGGTTTTAATACTCCATACATTTATACAACTTCTGATAAAGCCCGATATTATTCAGGACTATCTTCCTCACTTGTAAGCGGGATTATCCTTACAGTAAAAGATCCAACTAAAATTGAATCAGTAGTCTCTCAAATAAACAGTATTGCTCCGGACTTGAAGGCGTGGTCCGCCAAAGAACTAAGAACAGCCAGTATCATTAATGTAATGACAGCAAACAATATGGGCATGAGTTTTGCCACATTGGTCCTTTTTGGAATCATCAGTGGTTTTTTCATAGTCGGTTTAACAATGTATTCTGTAACTTACGACAGGATAAAAGACTATGGCACTCTTAAAGCCATTGGAGCTTCGAGCAGTTATATTACACGTCTAGTGGTTACTCAATCAATCATATATGCTCTGATCGGCTATTTCATATCACTTTTACTGCTTATCGTTTCAAAAATAGGAATGGCTAATGCGGGGTTAATTATCAGTTTGACACCCACCCTTCTTGCTTTTCTATTACTTACAACAGTAATTATTTCTGCAGGTAGTTCCTATTTTTCAATCAGGAAACTTAGAAAAGTAGAACCTTCGTCTGTATTTCGTTAAAAAATTTTACCTATGCAAAAAATATTTTGGATATTGATCATTCTTTTTTCATCTACCGTTGCCGCACAAGAATCAGCAATAGAAGTAGCACAAAAAAAGCTAAATTCCGAATCGTTAACACTTGAGGAAGCTGTTAGTTATGCACTAAAACACTCTCCTTCTTTGAATATTGAAAAGATGAAGTTGGAAGAAGCTACCCTTCAAATTAAAGAAAGTCGTTTACAACAAATTCCCGAAATCTATATTTCAGGAAATTTAAGACGGAATCTTATAATCCCTGCAACACCTGTCCCAGCACATATATTTGACTCTTCAAAACCAGATAAAGAGATGATGTACTTACAATTTAACACTAATTGGAATTCTTCAGCAGGAGTGAATCTCAACTATGATTTGTTTAATCCTGAGAAATGGAATAGTGTTGCACAACAGAAGCAACAACTTAAAATCCAGGAGTATGACGTTCAGATTTCAGAAGAAAAATTAAGAGAGGATATAGCTTTAGCTTATGCTGAATGTGTAATTGCAGAAGAGCAGAAGTTAATGATGATTAAGGATACAATATATTATGCAAGTATGTTTAATGTTGCTAACCAACTATATCTAAAGGAGAAAATTACACTTACAGAGAAAAATAATATACATAGATCCTATAACGAATCAATCAACAGTTATCTGGAAGCAGAAAATATTGTAAAGGAGCGAAAAGCGAAGTTACTCTATCTTTTAGGCAAAGATGTAACACCCAACAATATAGCATTACTTACTTTGCAAGAAGGGATTCAAGATTTATTAAAAAAGATGGAGCAAAGCGTTTTTAAAACAACAATATTGAATAATCTTGAGGAAATACGACAAAAAGAGGTAGTAAGCTTGACGGATCTTCGTCTGAAATCCACATTAATGAAATATGCCCCTACTCTTTCTATAAATGGTTATTACGGTTCCAACTATTACTACAACGACTTTTCTCTTTTCAACAACAAATATTGGAGAGGAAATAGTTTTATAGGGCTATCGATAAGTCTCCCAGTTACTCAATCATTCAGAACCTCCAATGAAGTTAGTCGTTTACGACTGCAACGTCAAATGGACGTTGAGTATTTGCGTGATATACAGAACAGTAAGGAGAAAGAGAAGATTAATAAGTTTTCTCTTCTTGAAGTCAGAAAAAAGAGTTATCATTTGAGTCGTGAAAACTGGGAATTAAGTCAACAAAACTCAGAAACATCAATAGTTGAATTTGAGAAAGGTTATATACTTCAAACAGATTTACTAAACGAACAACTAAAGATGCAACAAACCAGGCAAAGTTTTTTACAATCCGCCTACGATTTATTTTGCATCCTTATATCTCTAAAAGAAACAAAGAATATGTAAAAAGTCAGAAATTATTATGTTATCCATGAAAGAGTTATGAATATTTAACGAATTCATTTAGCAATTAGAACATGTATTCATTCGTGTATTGCATTTTTTAAAATTGAAAATTGAGATTTCTTAATTTGCAATACATATAAAAAAAGCAAAACATTTTGATAAACCATTTGAATTTTATATCTTTGTATCGTAAAGTCAAGAGGGGAAGCAAGGAAAAGCTTCCTTTTTTATTGATTTACGGTAATGAATGATTGAAAAAAACTTGATCAAAGAATATGCAGAAGCGTTTCTAGAACCTTTGCCAGAGCTATTTCTGACAGATGTAACTGTATTACCAGGTAATATAATTACGGTAGAAATAGCTGGTGATAAAGGTGTAAACATTGACGATTGTGTAACTTTAAGCAAGTATTTAGAATCAAAATTGAATAGGGATCAGGAAGATTTTGAGCTCACGGTTACTTCAGCCGGTCTAACTTCTCCTTTTAAGACCCTTCGCCAATATAAGAATCATATCGACAAGGAAGTTGAATTGATAACAAAAAAGGGGGAAAAGTTTCGTGGGACATTAAAAGATGCGAACGAAGACGGTTTCACAGTTACTATTACCAGAAAAGAGATTCCTGTAGGCGGAAAACGTAAAAAAGAAGTTCTATATGACCTTACTTTTGCGTATAATGAAGTAAAACAGACAATTTATAATATAAGTTTCAAATAATATAATGGGCAAAAAGAAAGAGACTATCAGTCTGATTGATACATTTTCAGAGTTTAACGAACTGAAAAATATAGATAAAACCACAATGATTAGCGTACTTGAGGAATCTTTCCGCAATGTAATTGCTAAATCTACGGGTACGGATGAGAATTACAACATCATTATCAATCCTGACAAGGGTGATCTTGAAATTTGGCGTAACCGAACTGTAGTGGAAGACGATCAGTTGAAAGATCCAAATATGGAAATCACTTTGAGTGAAGCCAGAAAGATTGATGACGACTTTGAGGTTGGCGAAGATGTAACAGATGAAGTTTCGCTTGAACATTTTGGACGTCGAACAATACTTACTTTGCGTCAAACATTAGCTTCCAGAATTTTGGAGTTAGAAAAGGACAACTTATATAACAAATATAAAGAACGAATTGGTCAGATTGTTTCAGGTGAGGTATATCAGGTTTGGAAAAAGGAGCTATTAATGTTAGATGACGAACAAAACGAACTGATTCTTCCACGTCAGGAACAAATTCCAAGCGACTTTTTCCGTAAAGGAGATCATGTTCGTGCAGTAGTTGCCCGCGTTGAGAACAAGAACAACAATCCAAAGATCATTCTTTCACGTACATCACCCGTTTTTTTAGAACGATTGTTTGAACAAGAAATTCCCGAAATAGCTGACGGATTGATTACCATCAAAGGTATTGCCCGTATTCCAGGTGAGCGTGCTAAAGTTGCTGTTGAAGCATATGACGATCGTATAGACCCGGTTGGTGCTTGTGTGGGAATGAAAGGATTCAGAATACATGGAATTGTTCGTGAACTACGCAACGAAAATATTGACGTAATTAATTATACAGCAAATACAACACTTTATATCCAACGTGCGTTGAGTCCTGCCAAAATCAACTCTATCAGTGCAAATGAGGCTGATCACAGAGCAGAAGTACTTCTTAATCCAGATCAGGTATCACTTGCTATTGGTAAAGGTGGAGCCAACATTAAATTGGCATCAATGCTAACAGGCTATAATATTGAGGTGTTCCGCGATATTCAAGGAATGGACGAAGAAGATATTTATCTTGATGAGTTCCGCGATGAAATTGATGGTTGGGTAATTGACCAACTTAAAAGCATCGGATGTTCTACAGCTAAGAATGTATTAGCAATGAATCGTGAAGACATTATCCTCAGAGCCGATTTAGAAGAGGCAACTGTTGACGAAGTTTTAGCAATTCTTCATGCCGAATTTGATGAAGAAGATGATAATAACGACAACGATGTTGATGATGAGTTTGATGATGAGAATTTAAATTAATCCCATCAAATAAAAATAAAGAATACAGATAATAATATAAAACTGTTTAAATATTAAAAGAGAGAAAAGTACAAGATATATATGCCCATTAGACTAATTAAAGCTTCCATTAACTTGAATGTAGGAATCAACACCTTAGTTGAATTTCTACAGAAACACGGTTCAAACATTGAAGCAAATCCCAATACTAAAATAGAGGATTCGCAATATGATTTGCTTATTGCTGAATTTGGTAAGGATAAGAATATAAAACAAGAAGTTGAACAATCACGTGAAAAACTTCATCAACAAAAAGAAGAAAGACGCGAGACTGTTGCAATAGAAGGTTATGAGCTTCCTGAAAGTCAGAACAAGAAGCAAGATAAGTCTTCTATTAAAACTGAAGTTCCAAAAGAAATGAAACCGAAATTCAATGTTGTTGGCAGTATTGATTTAGATAGTCTTAATAAAAAGAAGGCTGTAAAAAAAGAGCCTGAGCTAATTGAAGAAAAGAAGGAACAACCTGCAGTAGAACCTATCAAGGAAGAACAACCGATTATTGATCAAGTTGTTGAAATTGTAGAACCTGTTAAAATAGAAAAAACAGTTCATGAAACGGTTGCTCATGAAGAAAAGATTCATGAAACGGTTGCTCATGAAGAAAAGATTCATGAAGTAGTTGTTCATGAAGAAAAAGTTCAAGAAGAGAAGGTTCACGAAAAAAAGGTTCACGAAGAAACTATAATGGAGGTAAAAAAACCGGTTGCGGAAAAGCAAAACCCTGTTAAACAGGAAGAAAAGCCTCAACCTAAGATTGTTGAATCTAAAGAGGAGACAATGGAGGTAAAAGGTACTCAGGAAAAAACTCAGGAAAACAAAGTTTTCAGAATTCATAAAGAAAAGTTGGAATCCAATATCGTTGTCAAGGGTACAATTGATTTAGATTCAATAAATGATAAAACCCGTCCGCCACGTAAATCAAAAGCGCAAAGAAAACAAGAACGTTTAGAACGTGAACAGAAAGAGCTTGACAGTAAACGGTTGAAGGAAGAGAAGGTTAAACTTTTAAAAAAAGAAACTATTGAAGAGCAGAAGAAAGCCCGCAAACCAAATTCAAATGAATCTGAAGCAGACGATGCCTCAAAGAAAAAACGTACACGCATTCGGAAAGGTAAAGTTAATTTAGACAAGCCCGCCACTTTTAACAACGCTACTCGTGGAACAAAGAAAGTGTTGAAAAAGCCTATAAAGGCTGCCGTTAGCGATGAAGATGTTCAAAAGCAGATTAAAGAAACACTTGCTCGATTAACTGAAAAACGAGGAGGAAAAGGTGGTGCAAAATATCGTCGCGAAAAACGTGATGCTGTTGCCGAAAAACAACAGCAGGAAATAAAACAACGTGAGAAAGAAAGCAAGATATTGCAGCTTACTGAATTTGTGACCGCTAACGACTTGGCGAACATGATGAATGTACCAATTACAAATGTAATTGCGACAAGCATGAGCTTGGGTGTTATGGTTGCGATCAACCAAAGAATGGATGCTGAAACTATCAATATAGTAGCGGAAGAGTATGGTTTTAAGACACAATTTGTTAGTGCTGAAGTAGTTGAAGCCATAACTATAGAAGAAGATAAACCAGAAGATTTAATTTCACGTCCACCAATTGTTACCGTGATGGGTCACGTGGATCATGGTAAAACATCATTACTTGATTCCATTCGAAATGCGAATGTTATTGCCGGTGAGGCAGGTGGCATTACACAACATATTGGAGCATACAATGTTAAGCTCGAAGACGGTCGTCAGATCACATTCCTTGACACACCCGGTCACGAAGCATTTACAGCCATGCGTGCTCGTGGAGCAAAAGTTACTGACGTAGTTATCATTATTATTGCAGCAGACGACAATGTGATGCCTCAAACTGTAGAGGCGATCAGTCATGCTTCGGCAGCCGGAGTTCCAATGGTTTTCGCTATAAATAAGATAGACAAGCCCGGTGCTAACACTGAAAAGATAAAAGAAGAGCTCGCCAAGATGAACTACCTTGTAGAAGATTGGGGAGGAAAATATCAGTCGCAAGAAATTTCAGCAAAGAAAGGAATCGGCATTAAGGAACTACTTGAAAAAGTTCTTCTTGAAGCAGACATGCTCGAATTGAAAGCAAATCCTAAAAAGCGTGCATCCGGCTCAATTATTGAGTCATCGCTTGATAAAGGTCGCGGATATGTAGCTACTGTACTTGTTGAGAACGGAACCCTTAAACAAGGAGATATTGTTATTGCCGGAGCTTCATTTGGAAAGATAAAGGCTATGTTCAATGAACGTAATCAACGAATTGATGAAGCCAAACCATCAGAACCAGCATTGATTCTTGGTTTAAATGGTGCACCTCAGGCAGGAGACACATTCAATGTACTAGATAATGAACAAGAAGCACGTTCAATTGCCAGTCGCAGGGAACAATTACAACGCGAACAATCATTGCGTACTCAGAAGATGCTTACTCTCGACGATATTGGTAGGCGCATTGCCATAGGTAATTTCCAGGAATTGAACCTAATTGTGAAAGGAGACGTTGATGGTTCGGTAGAAGCATTATCAGATTCATTGATTCAGTTGTCCACTCCAGAGATTCAGGTTAATGTGATTCATAAAGCCGTTGGTCAGATTTCAGAATCAGATATCACCCTGGCATCTGCATCAAATGCAATTATCATTGGATTCCAGGTACGTCCATCTCTTCAAGCACGCAGAGAAGCAGAGAAACAAGGCGTTGACATTCGACTATACTCAATCATCTATGATGCCATTGAAGAAGTAACTGCAGCTATGGAAGGTATGTTATCTCCTGAAATTAAAGAAGAGATAAAAGCTAATGTTGAAGTCTTGGATGTGTTCAAGGTTAGTAAGGTTGGAACAGTTGCCGGATGTATGGTTAGAGATGGAAAAATAAAACGTACCAGTAAAATTCGTTTAATTCGAGAAGGAATTGTTATCTTTACCGGCGAATTGGAATCACTGAAACGTTTCAAAGATGATATCAAAGAAGTATCAGTAGGATATGAGTGCGGTATAACAATTCACAACTTCAATGATATAAAGATCGGCGATATTATCGAAGCCTTTGAAGAAATTGAAGTTAAGAAATCATTATAAAAACAAATTAAACCAGTTGACATTGTAAATTGTAATTCTCTGCCTGATTAGGTAGCACTTGCAATAAAAGCAGGTGCTACCAAAACACAAGAGAAATTACAAGAGTCAACGGTTTATAATTAAATATACAGGTTACTTAAACAGAGAAATTATGACTAAGAAAATTATTTTTACACTAAGCGTATTTATTCTCATGTTGAATGCTACCATATTTGCTCAACAAACTAATAATACTGTGGCTTATGTTAATACGACTGAAATAATCCAGGCAATGCCTGAAAAAGCAGTTGCTACAGAGGCGCTTAAAAAGTTAAGTGAGAATTATAAAGAAGAGTTGAAAGTATTACAGGATGAATATAACAAGAAATATTCAGACTTCATTACTTATCAATCCACACTTGCAGAGAACATTAAACTTCGGAGGATGCAAGAATTGACAGAGCTTGAAAAGAAAATGAACCAGTTTATGGAACTTGCTCAAAATGATATTGAACTTCAGGAGAAAAAGATGCTTGATCCAATCAATAAGAAAGTAGGAGATGCAATTAAAGAAGTAGGTTTAGAACAGCAATATACAGTTATTTATGACAAATCGAACCCTGCTATTCTATTTATATCACCATATGCAATAGATGCCACTCCTTTTGTGAAAGCCAAACTACAAATCAATTAGAATATCCTGTTCAACAAGTAATAGTGAAAGAACTCAACGGATCAATTGGTGTTTTTGATTCCGGCTATGGTGGGCTTACGATCCTTTCGGAAATTAAAGCACTTATGCCGGAATACGATTATTTATATTTAGGTGACAATGCTCGTGCCCCCTATGGAAACAGATCATTCGAACTTGTTTATGAATTCACGCTTCAGGCAGTTAAATGGTTCTTTTCAAAAGGCTGTCCTTTAGTTATTCTGGCATGTAATACTGCATCAGCAAAAGCATTGAGAACCATTCAACAAAATGATTTACCTTCGATTGCACCCGACAGAAGAGTTTTGGGTGTTATTCGTCCGATTGCAGAATGCACATCAGAATTCACTCGAACTAATCATGTAGGAGTTTTAGGCACGGAAGGCACTATACAATCCGAATCTTACAACATAGAAATAACGAAGCTCTATCCAAACATAGTAGTAAACGGAGAAGCATGTCCTATGTGGGTACCGCTGGTAGAGAATCGTGAATTTGACAAGCCCGGCGCTGATTATTTTGTAAGACAACACATAGAAAACATCCTACATCAAGACCCTGAAATAGACACACTATTATTAGGGTGTACACACTATCCCCTTCTAATGGATAAAATCAAGAAATTCACCCCCGAAGGAGTAAGTGTTATCCCCCAGGGAAAGTACGTAGCCAAGAGTCTGCAAGATTATTTGAACAGGCATCCCGAAATGGAGAAACGTTGTTCAAAAACCGGAGAACGAAAATATTTCACAACAGATTCATCTCTGAAATTTGAGCAGTTAGCTTCTCTTTTTCTCAATGAATCCATATCTGCTGAAAAAGTTATCATAGATACTATATGAATTGGTTTGATCTTACAGTTAGTATTGCGTTGATTCTTGCCATGATCAGTGGTATCAGAAAAGGGTTGATTATGCAACTTGCAGGACTTGCGATTGTAATAATATCAGCTGTTTTTGGAGGTGAACTAGCAAAAATCATCCAACCTTGGATTATGAGTACCTTTTCAATGGAATTTTCATCGGCAAGTGTCCTTTCATACATCATAGCTTTTTTAGCCATTTCGTTGTTAATCTTTTTTTTAGGAAACATTGTTCAAGGTGTATTAAAAGCGATAAATCTCAATTTTGTGAATCGACTATTTGGTGCAATAATCGCAATGGGAACGATGATGGTAATCTTGAGTATACTTCTCAATTTGGTATTAATGATAGATAAAAACGAGATCATCATAAAAAAAGAAATTAAAGAAAACACTTTTTTCTACGAACGTGTAGAAGCTGTAGTTCCAGCCATTGTACCCTATTTGGACAAAGATGTTTGGGAAAAATATATTGATTCGGAAAATACAGAAAAGATTAGACCTGAAGAAGGTAAAAAGACAGATATTGTTCAACTTGAGCGCAAAATAAACGCTCATCAAAAAAATCACAAATTTAAGTATGCAGATTCACAAAGAGGGTAAGGTTCAGGTAACGCTTACAATGATTATTATGACACTATTGTATGCGCTAATCCTTTATTTTGGATCAGCAGCAGTAAAGTTTATTGCGCTATTACCATATTTATTTGTAGCGCAAACCATGATTTCCTTTTATGCCAATCCAGAAAGGAAGTATCGTGGCGAAGAAAAAGGATATGTTTGTTCTCCAAATGATGGAAAAGTTGTAGTTATTGAGCATATATTTGAGAATAAGTTCATTCATAAAGAATGCATTCAAATTTCTGTGTATATGACATTTTTTGACTCACATTGCAATTGGGTACCAGTGAGCGGTAAAATCACCCATTTGTCACATCAAGAAGGTAATTTTCATCGTGCGTTTTTACCCAAGTCAAGTACCGAAAACGAACACACCTCAGTAGTTATAGAAACCCCTGAAGGTTATAAAATATTAACAAAGCAGATAGCCGGTGCTTATGCTCGCAGAATTGTAACCTATTTACAAGAAGGTGATTCAGTAAAAATTGGAGATGAGTTAGGATTTATAAAGTTCGGTTCACGTATGGATATTTTTGTACCCATAGGAAGTGAGATACTTGTGGAAGTAGGTCAGAAAGTGCGATTTAATCAGACATTGCTTGCTAAATTGCCTCAGAAGACCGAGAACAATTAAGCGGATAAAGTCCACCCTTTCAATTTAAATATATCCTCCTCCAATTCGTATTGAGAGGATTGAAAAGCATGGTTAGATTATGTAGAGGTTATGACGAACGGAGCAAATACAATTTTATGACTAATAAGTTGTATTTGTTCTATTCATAATCGTCCTAAAAAAAGCATATTATATTGAAAATTAGTTAGTTTTTCATGAAATTATTTGTACAAAACACTTGATTATTTGAATTGTTTTTTGTATATTTGTATTAACACCTTTTTATACTTAAAACGATCATGAGCAAAATACGAAATTTCATAAAAGAAATATTACCCAAGGGCGGTTGGAAAATTCCAGCCATCATTATAGCTGGTGCATTCGTAGGATTGTTTATATACGCTTTTACCGTCTCGCGTTCTTACAGTTATCTTTCGGACAAGCCAGAAGTATGTGTAAATTGTCACATTATGGGCCCCTATTATTCGACTTGGTTTCACAGTTCACACGGTCGCGATGCCACCTGCAACGACTGCCACGTACCACACAACAATATTGTAAACAAGTATTATTTCAAGGCAAAAGACGGTCTGCGTCATGCCGCTATTTTTACTTTACGAGCAGAGCCACAATCAATTATTGCCTTAGACGCCAGTTCAGAAGTAATTATGGACAATTGCATCCGGTGTCACACACAATTAAATCAGGAATTTGTCAAAACCGGACGAATGGGATTTAAGGACACTAAAGAATTGAAAGGCAATGCTTGTTGGGACTGTCACCGCGATGTACCCCACACGAGGAGTCGTTCGTTATCAGCTACATCAAATCAATTAGTACCAATGCCCGAAACAAATGTCCCAAAATGGCTTGAAAATTTAACCAAATAATTATCAAATAAATAATATAAGAAAAAATAACTATAAATTTGTACCTGCTATGGATCCGAAGAACGAAATAAAGAAGATGAAACCCTGGGTTGGTTGGCTAATGTTTTTAGTAACATTAGGTGCTGTTTTTCTTTTGGGTATGCTTGCTGCATCAATAACCAAACGTCGTGCTGAAATCACAAGCGTAATGAACAATAAGAAGATTGAGATTAAGGATATTGAACCTAAAAGTGAACTTTTCGGAATCAATTATCCAAGAGAATACGAATCGTGGAAACTTACTGCTGACACCACTTTTGAGAGTGAATTCAATGGAAGTCAGATGAAAGATGTACTGTCTGAACGTCCCGAAATGGTAATTCTTTGGGCCGGCTATGCATTTTCGAAAGATTATTCCACACCCCGAGGTCACATGTATGCGATTGAAGATATCCGTAATACATTACGAACCGGTTCACCGATGACACCTGATCAAGGTCCCCAACCAACCACATGTTGGACATGTAAAAGTCCCGATGTACCACGAATGATGGATTCATTGGGAGTCGCCGAGTTTTATAAAGGAACCTGGGCATCATTAGGTGAAGAAATTGTGAATCCCATTGGATGTGCCGATTGTCACGAACCAGAGACAATGAATTTGCAAATATCACGTCCCGGTCTTATTGAAGCATATCAAAGTATGGGCAAAAATGTAGCAGACGCCACCCCTCAAGAAATGCGTTCATTGGTGTGTGCCCAATGTCACGTAGAATACTATTTCAATAAAGGTGACAATTATCTCACGTTCCCCTGGCATAATGGAACAACTGTTGAAGGATCAGAGCAATATTATGACAGTATTCAGTTTTTCGATTACACCCATAAATTGAGTCGTGCCCCTATTATTAAGGCGCAACACCCGGATTTTGAGCTATTCAGTACAGGAATTCATGCCCAACGCGGTCTCTCTTGTGCCGACTGTCATATGCCATATATATCAGAAGGAGGTGTCAAATATAGCAGTCACCATATTACCAGTCCTTTAGCGAACATAAACACAACTTGTCAAGTTTGTCACCGCGAATCGGAAGAAGACCTGCGTAATTCTGTTTATGAGCGTCAACGTAAAGGAAATGAAATAAGAAATCTTGTTGAAAAAGAACTTTCAATTGCACATATAGAAGCAAAATTTGCATGGGATAAAGGCGCGAGTGAAGCTCAGATGAAGAATGCACTTGATTTGATCAGACAATCGCAATGGCGCTGGGATTATGCCGTAGCATCACATGGATCCTCGTTCCATTCGCCGATAGAATATCAACGTATTATGTCTCACAGTCTAGATCGTGCGCACAAAGCCCGTTATGAAATAGCAAATGTATTAGCAAAACTTGGATTTACCGATGAAGTGCCCATGCCAGATATTTCAACTAAAGACAAAGCACAAAAATATATTGGATTAGACATAGAAAAAGAGAGAGCCGATAAAAAACAATTTATGGAAACTATTGTACCCGAATGGCTTGCTACAGCCAAGACGAACAATAGGTTATATAGCGGATTAACAAAATAAATGAACGAAATAAAAAGAAAGATTTGGGAGCACCCCTGGGGATATTCTGAAGGTTTAATAGTTGCATCAGGAATTGCATTAACAGGATTTGTTCTCCAGCAAGTTTTAGGTAATATAGATCCGGTTTCATTCGGATTTCCTATTAACAAAATTATAGGAGCGATATTTATAATAAGTATTGTTGTACTATACTTTTTACTGAAGCAAAGCAAGATTATCCGCTGGTTATCCAGCGGATATAGCACTATTTCAGCAATATGTGTATTGTTAGTATTTACCATTATTATGGGAATCATTCCACAGTTTTCTGATTCGTCGATGGTGAATGAACTACCTCAAGATGTCTTTAATTTATTTGGATTATACCAGACCACCACATCTTGGATATTTATATTGCTCAGTTTTTATTTGTTGACAATTTTAGGATTTACAATCTTAAGACGCACACAAAGAAAACAGACATGGCGAGACATTGGATTTTATTTGAATCATGCAGGACTTTTTATTGCATTTCTTGCCGGAATTTTAGGAAGCGCCGATTTGCAAAAATTGAATATGCGTGTATCAGAAGGCAATGTTGAATGGCGAGCTTTAAATAACAACAATGAGATAGTAGAACTTCCCATAGCAATACAACTGGATACATTTATAATTGAAGAGTACCCTCCTACCCTTGCATTAATAGACAATAGGACAGGAAAGATGTTGCCAGTTAAAAAACCCGAGATTTATCATTACGATGAGAAAAATACAAAGTTTACATTAGTCGATAAAACTATCGAGATCCTACAATATTATCCAAGCGCAGCCATATTAAAAGATTCGCAAAATATAGGTGTGTTTGAATTTTATAAAGAAGGCGCAACTTCCGTCCTTTTTATAAGAGTTACCGGAAAAGATCAATCCAATCCAGTTCAAGGCTGGGTGAGTTGTGGAAGTTTCTTGTTTCCAAATAATGTTTTATACATAGATGAGAATACAAGTGCAGTAATGCCAAAGTTAGATGTAAAGCGTTACCAATCGGAAGTGACAGTCTTCACTAAAAATGGAGACACCAAGAGGCAATCAATTGAAGTGAACAAGCCAATGACTGTTGAAGGCTGGAAGATTTATCAGTTAAGTTATGATACAACAAAAGGGAAATATTCCGATATAAGTATATTTGAGTTAGTGCATGATCCATGGCAGTGGGCCGTTTACATTGGTATATTTATGTTATTGGGAGGTGCCATTTTTCTATTTGTTGCAGGACCTAAAAAAAGAGAATAATGACTTGGGATACATTTATATATTTTGCAATAGCAGCACTCATCTTTTGGGGAATTGGAGCTGCATTGGCACTGAAAAGTGATAAAAGAACCGCACCGACAATGCTTACTGTAGTCGGGTTGATTGTGTTTATGTTTTTTATCATCGGATTATGGATTTCGCTGGAACGTCCTCCACTTAGAACAATGGGCGAGACGCGATTATGGTATTCATTATTCTTGCCATTGGTAGGCCTTATTGTTTATTTAAGATGGCATTATAAATGGATTTTATCGTTCAGCACTATCTTATCATGTGTATTTATTATCATCAACATTGCAAACCCAGACATTCACAATAAAGCATTGATGCCAGCGCTACAAAGTCCCTGGTTTACTCCACATGTTATTGTTTACATGTTTTCTTACGCTGTTTTTGGAGCCGTTACATTGATTGCCATTTACTATCTTGCAAAAGAAGATAAGATATCTGACCATCAAAAAATTATGGATATGTCCGACAATCTGGTTTATGTAGGAATCGCCTTTTTGACAATTGGCATGCTTATGGGTGCTATATGGGCTAAAATTGCCTGGGGCCATTACTGGAGTTGGGATCCAAAAGAAACGTGGGCAGCAATAACATGGTTAAGTTACCTTATATATATTCATTATCGGTTGAACAAACGTTCATCAAATGAAAATGCGATGATAATGCTGATTGTAGCATTCATCTTTTTGCAGATCTGTTGGTATGGCTTGAATTATTTACCATCAGCCCAGCAAAGCATTCATACCTATACAAATTAAAAGTATTAATAGAAGATACCCTTTAAAAAAACGCTTTGAACAGCGTAATTTTGTTACAATCGACGTATCTTTGTATAATAAAATCCATTAAAATGTCATCATTACGATTTAAGGCTGTTGAGGAAGCCAGCAAAAGAACTCCAATAGAAGTAGAATCTCAGGGTAAACAACCTTCAGAATATTATGGTATGTTTGTTTTCAACAGAGCTAAAATGGCTCGTTATCTATCAAAAGATACATTGAAAGTTGTTACACAAGCCATAGATGAAGGTGTTATTCTTCCACGCGAGATTGCAGATCATGTTGCCGCAGGTATGAAAATGTGGGCGATAGAAATGGGCGTCACCCATTATTCCCACTGGTTTCAACCACTTACGGACGGGACTGCCGAGAAACATGACTCTTTTATAGACTATACAAATGGTCCCGGCAGTGATATTATTGAAAGTTTTTCCGGAAAATTACTAGCTCAACAAGAGCCCGATGCTTCAAGTTTCCCGAGTGGTGGGATTCGTAATACATTTGAAGCTCGAGGTTACACTGCATGGGATCCATCATCACCAGCATTTATCGTTGACGACACTTTGTGTATTCCAACCGTATTTATTTCTTACACAGGCGAAGCCCTGGATTACAAAACGCCCTTGTTAAAAGCACTATCAGCAATTGATAAAGCAGCTTTAGACGTATGTAAACTATTTGATCCCCATGTAAAAAAAGTCTACTCATATTTAGGTTGGGAACAAGAATATTTTCTTGTAGATCAATCATTATGTGAAGCACGTCCTGATTTAAGTTTGACCGGCAGGACATTGATGGGTCACGAAAGTGCTAAAAATCAGCAGTTAGAAGACCATTATTTCGGAGCGATTCCTCCACGTGTAGCTGCGTTTATGAAGGAATTGGAATTTGAAGCATACAAGTACGGAATTCCTTTAAAAACACGACATAACGAAGTAGCTCCAAATCAATTTGAGTTGGCACCTATTTATGGAGAAACCAATCTTGCAGTAGATCAAAACCTTTTGATCATGACGCTGATGAATAAGATTGCGAGGAAACATCATTTCAAGTTATTGCTTCATGAAAAGCCATTTGCCGGAGTAAATGGTTCAGGGAAACATAATAACTGGTCGCTTGGAACAAATACAGGAATTGGATTATTCACTCCCGGGAAAACCGCAAATGAGAACTTACAGTTCATCACCTTCCTTGTGAATACCATTTTAGCTGTATATAAACACAATGGTCTGCTTAAAGCATCGATCATGTCAGCCACCAATGCAATCCGTTTGGGTGCAAATGAAGCACCTCCAACAATCATGTCCATCTTTTTAGGAAAAGAAATTTCAGCCGTTCTTGACAAGATCGAAGAAAGTTCCGAAGATGACGATATCACGATGGATGAATTGAAAAAGATGAAACTCGGTGTTACGCATATACCAGAGGTATTGATAGATAACACAGACAGAAATAGAACATCACCATTTGCCTTTACGGGGAATCGATTTGAATTTAGAGCAGTAGGATCATCAGCGAATTGTGCATCCTCAATGATTGCATTAAACTCGGCAGTAGCCGTTCAGCTCACAGAATTTAAAAGAGATGTTGATTCCAAAATAAAAAGTGGAATGTCTAAAGAACAAGCTATCTATGACACTCTGAGACTTTATATTAAACAAGGTAAACCGATTCGTTTTGAAGGAAACGGTTACAGTGAAGAATGGAGAATTGAAGCAGAGAAAAGAGGACTTGATTGCGAATCAAGTGTACCATTGATATTCGACTCTTATTTAAGCAAATATTCTGTTGAAATGTTTGAACGTGTGGGTGTGTTGAATGAAAAGGAATTACTTGCACGTAATGAGGTAAAATGGGAAACATATACAAAAAAGATACAGATTGAAGCCCGCGTATTAGGCGATTTGTCAATCAACCACATTATTCCTGTATCCACTCAGTATCAATCTCTTCTATTAGACAACATATATAAAATGAAGATTGTTTTTGATAAAGAAAAGGCAGCCGAGCTATCAAAAGAAGACGCTTCTTTGATAGAACAAATTGCAGCACATATTTCATTTATCAAGACAAATGTAGAGTTGATGGTAGAAGCACGTAAAGTGGCAAATAAACTCGAAGATGCACGAGAAAAAGCAATTGCCTATCATGATACGGTTGCGCCATTTTTTGACACCATCCGTTATCACATTGATAAATTAGAACTTATCGTTGACAATCAAATGTGGCCACTTCCGAAATACAGAGAACTATTGTTTATAAGCTAATCTTCTCTTTATATTAAATAGTTTAATATTAGAGAGATATATTCTAATAAGATAAATTTACTTTGGATAATTTCGAATAATAGAAATTATCCTGTAAATTTGTTATCTATAGACAATAGTAGAGATTTATGGCTTTAAAGCAAGTACAAGAACTTAAACAAACACAACGACTTTCGCCGCTACAGATGCAAGTGATCAAAATGATTGAGCTTAACACTGTAGAGATGGAAGATCGTGTAAAACAGGAAATATCTGATAATCCAGCTTTAGAAGAATCGGATGAATTACCGTCGTCGTCAGACTCAGATGATATTCAATCTAATGAGAATATTGAAGGTGAACTTTCGCAGGAAGAGTTTGCCTTAGGCGACTACTACTCAGAAGATGACATTCCTGATTATCATCCTTATGTTCAAGGCGATAACAAGCTAGCGCCAGCCGAATATCGTTATGTTGACACATCAACCCTTAATGAATCCCTTCAAGAGCAAATCGGTTTGCGCAGACTAGATGATAGTAAAAGAACTATTGCAGAATATATTATAGGCAATTTAGATGAGAACGGATATTTACTGCGTGACATCCAATCGATAGCAGAAGATATTCTGTTTCAGCAAGGCATAGAAGTATCATCACTTGAAATGGAAGATATTCTTTACACCATTCAGGAGTTAGACCCACCTGGAGTTGGAGCACGCGATTTACAAGAATGTCTATTATTGCAACTGCAAAGGTTGGAGCCATCACCTAATGTGAAGTTAGCTGAAAAAATATTAAGTGATGATTATGAAGCTTTTATTTATAAGCATTACGATAAGATTATTCGTCGTTTAGAAATAACTACTGACGATTTGCGTGACGCCATCAGCTTGATTGTTTCACTTAATCCCAAGCCCGGCAGTTCTTTGGATAATTCAATGGAAGTTTCAATGAACGATATAACTCCCGATTTTATTGTTGAGTCGTACAATAATGAAGTCACGCTTTATCTGAACAATCGGAATATCCCTGAACTTCGAATCAATAGAAGTTTCACGGAAATGATGGAAGGATATAATAAAAATAAGGAAAGCATGAAATCAGAAGATAAACAAGCCATGCTTTTCATGAAACAAAAAGTTGATTCTGCAAAATGGTTTATCGATGCGATAAAACAGCGTCAAAACACTCTTTATCAAACGATGAAATCCATTATAGAAATTCAATATGAGTTCTTTATTACCGGAGACGAAACCACATTGAAACCGATGATATTAAAGGATGTAGCCGAGCTTACCGGGTTTGATATTTCAACTATATCACGCGTAAGTAACAGCAAGTATGTACAAACCAACAACGGAGTATATCCGTTAAAGTTCTTTTTTTCAGAGGCAATGCAAAACAGTGCCGGTGAAGACGTGTCATCACGCGAAATAAAAGTTATTCTTAAAGAAAGTATTGAAAGCGAAGAATCCTCTAAACCGCTAACTGACGAACAACTTACGACGATTTTAAATGAAAAAGGTTACAAAATTGCACGTCGTACAGTAGCAAAATATAGAGAACAATTGAACATTCCGGTAGCTCGTTTAAGAAAAAAAATATAACTTTGTAGGTTAAAGATAAAACAATAAAAAAATATGAGGACAGCATCACATATAATATCTTCCGTATTCGTACCATTTTTGATGCCCACTTATAGTGTGGCGTTACTATTTATTTACACGAATTTCGGTTTGATATTCTCTGGTCATTACTTACAGATACTATTGCCAGTATTTTTGTTCTCTTTTGCTGTACCGACTATTGCTATTTATCTGATGCATAAGATGAAGATAATTTCTGACTTTTCTATATCGAAACGCAGAGAGCGTCTTTTCCCCTATATATTTACTATTATCTCCTATTCTTTCATGATTTTCTATTATTTCAGAATGGGGATGCCACAATGGTTTTTGGTACTTATGGCCGCTTCAATCTTAGTAATGATTATTGCATTAGTAATTACTTTATGGTGGAAAATCAGCGCACACATGTTTGGTGTTGGAGGATTGGTAGGAGGTGTAATGTCTGTTAGTTATTACATTGCGCATACAAATCCTTATATATTGTTTATCGTTCTGTTCGTTATTGCCGGTATGATTGGCACAGCTCGATTGATTTTGCGACGACACACGATATATCAAGTACTAGCAGGCTTTCTGTTAGGATTTGTCGTCACCTTTGTAAGTGTTGCTTTAACAGTACGATAATTTTGTATTAAAAGAATTTATATATATATTTATAATCAAATTAACCACATAAATTTACGAGTATGAATTTTCCTGAAAATGTAAAGTATTCAAATGATCACGAATGGATCAGGGTTGAGGGTAATGAAGCCTATATTGGTATAACAGATTTTGCTCAAAGTGAATTAGGTGAAATTGTATATGTTGATGTAACATCAGAAGGTGAGACATTTGCAAAAGGAGATGTTTTTGGAAGCATTGAAGCAGTTAAAACCGTATCAGATTTATTAATGCCAGTAGCCGGTGAAGTATTAGAGGTTAACGAAGCCCTTGATGATAAGCCCGAGTTGGTTAATCAAGATCCTTATGGTGAAGGTTGGATTGTTAAAATAGCTGTTAAAGAAGTATCTGAAATTGACGAATTAATGTCAGCAGGAGAGTATCAATCATTTGTAGGAAAATAAGTAAATTATCCAAATGACACCAATTGTAAGTATAATAATGGGCAGCACATCCGATCTGCCCGTTATGGAAAAAGCTGCAAAGTTTTTCGATGAGATGGAGATACCGTTTGAAATGAACGCTTTATCTGCTCATCGCACACCTTCGGCTGTAGAAGAATTTGCGAAGAATGCCAAAAGTCGAGGAATAAAAGTGATTATTGCTGCAGCAGGTATGGCTGCTCATCTTCCTGGTGTGATTGCTTCAATGACTACCCTTCCTGTTATTGGTGTTCCCATTAGTTCTTCGCTTGAAGGAATGGATGCATTGTTGGCAATTGTTCAAATGCCTCCTGGAATTCCAGTAGCTACTGTTGGAATAAATGGTGCATTAAATGCAGCAATTCTTGCATTACAAATTATGTCATCCGGCAATGAATCATTTGATCAAAAACTCTCTGAATATAAAGAAGGATTAAAGAATAAAATCACAAAAGCAAACGAAGATCTTTCTAGAATTCAATATAAGTATAAAACCAATTAATTAAAAGAGAAATAGCCTTGTTTAAAAAGCCCAAAGTAATAGCGGAAATAGGTTGTAACCATATGGGTCAGATTGAGATAGCCAAAGAGCTTATCAAGCTGGCCAAAGAATGTGGTGCTACTGTAGCCAAATTTCAAAAGAGGAATGTAAGGGAGTTGCTATCCAAAGAAGATTACTATTCCCCTCATCCTCAACCATGGAACTCATATGGTGAGAATTACGGAAAGCATCGTGAAGCTCTTGAATTTACTTTAGAGCAACATGCTGATTTGAAGAAGTATGCTGAAGAAACAGGTATAAAATACTCAACTTCGGTATGGGATGTTACTTCCGCGAAGGAAGTTATTTCGTTAAATCCCGAATTCATTAAAATTCCATCTGCCGAAAACAACAACATCAATCTATTAAGAGAACTTCGCGATAACTATTCAGGAGAAGTACATGTATCGATGGGGATGACCACCCGCGAAGAAGAGAACGATGTTATTTCGTATTTCGAAGAAACCAATCAAGCAAAGGACAGGTTAGTAATCTATTCATGCACATCAGGTTACCCTGTTCCCTTTAAGGATATATGTCTACTTGAGATTACAAGATTAATAGACACTTACGGCAATAGAGTTAAAGAAGTAGGATTTTCGGGACATCATTTGGGAATAGCCGTAGATATTGCAGCTTATGTATTGGGTGCGACATGGATTGAACGTCATTTTACGAAAGATCGGACATGGAAAGGAACAGACCATGCCGCATCACTTGAGGTTCCCGGAATGCAAAAGTTGGTAAGAGATTTGGGGCATACGTATGAAGCATTGACTTACAAAACGACAGAGCTTTTAGAGATAGAAGAGGCACAACGCAACAAGTTAAAATTCAAGAAATGAGCAACATACTAGCTGTAATTCCAGCCAGAGGTGGAAGTAAAGGTTTGCCAAACAAAAACATATTACCTTTGGCAGGACATCCGCTGATTGCCTATTCCATTGAAGCTGCACTACAAAGTAAAACCATTACCCGCACAATAGTTTCAACCGATTCGGAGAAGATAGCTGAAGTAGCCCGTAGATACGGAGCAGAAGTACCATTTATCCGTCCCGCAGAATTTGCACAAGACATGAGTACCGATTTTGAAGTATTTGCTCATGTAATCCAGTGGTTGAAGGACAACGAAAACTATGTACCTGAGATAATAGTACAACTGCGTCCCACCTCACCGGTGCGGAGTGTTTCAATAATAGATGAGTGTATTTTAAAGTTACAACAATCAGATGCAGACAGTCTTAGAATAGTAACACCCAGTCCGATAACCCCATATAAAATGTGGAGAGTTTCTGATGACGGCAATTCGATGCAACCACTTTTACCATCAGAAGGAATAGAAGAACCATACAATCAACCCAGACAGAGACTCCCCAAAACCTATTGGCAAATTGGTTTTCTGGATGTAATTAAGACGAGCACCATTTTAAATGGCTCTATGAGCGGGAGTAAGATGATTCCTTATGTAGTTCCTAATGAATATGCAGTAGATATTGACGATTTAGATAGTTTTGTAAAAGCTGCAAAAGTTATAGAAAGTTCAGATGAATATGTCCACTTTTCGAGTAAATAAAGAAACACCGATACTAATCATCGGTGCCGGTTCAATTGGTGAGCGCCATATTCGGAACCTTTGGCAACTTGGTCAACGCAACCTGATTGTTTTGCGACAAAGGAAACTGCCACTTCGGAATATAGGTGATGCACAGATTAAAGTAGTGACCACATGGGAAGAAGTCGACAAATACTCACCTAAAGTTGCATTTGTATGCACAATCACAAAGTTACATTTAAAAGAAGTAGTTAATTGTGTGAATCGTGATATTCACACCTTTGTAGAGAAACCACTTTCGCATACAACTGAAGGTCTTTCAGCATTAGAGCGATCATTATCCGAACACCCAGTTTATTTAAATGTCGGTTACATGATGCGTTTTCATCCATATATTCAACGAATTAGAGAATACATATCCGATAAAACATTTGGAAATGTAATCACTATTCAAAGTAAGTGGGCAGAATATTTACCAGACTGGCATCCTTGGGAAGACTATAGAACCGGTTATGCAGCCCTTAAAGAACTTGGCGGAGGTGTTGGACTCACGTTATCGCACGATATAGATCAAATATTTTATCTGATGGATTCGATGCCTAATCAATATTTTGTGATGCCCAACTATAAAAGCACATTAGAAGTAAATGTAGAAGCCGGGATGGACATTTTGATGAAGTTCGCTGATGGGACAACAGCCAACTTACATCTGAACTATTTTGAGCGAGTTAAAGAACGCTTTTTGAAAGTCGTTTTTGACGAAGCAACAGTAGAGTTCCAGTTCTTTGATTCAACATTAACCATCCGCAAATCCGGTTCAGAAGATGTTATTGAGCAACTTGACCATTTTGACAGGAACGATTTGTTTATAGATGAAGCCAGATACTTTTTGGAACATCTCTCCAATTATAAAATGGAAGAAGTCAGTAATCAAATAGAAACTTCAAGAAAAATAATAGAAATTTGCAACAATGAATAACGAAATAACAGTAAAAGATAAAGTGATATTCCTCACAGGCGCTTTAGGATTGATTGGTACAGAAATATCAACACATTTCTTGAAGCAAGGCGCATTTGTAGCCCTTACCGATGTAGATTTGAGCAAAGCCGATGCGCGCAAGAAAGAATTGGCCACGTTAGGAATTGCCGAAGATCAATATCTGCTATTGAAGCTCGATATCACAAACGAAGAAAATTGCGAGCAAACAGTTGCCGAGACCATAAATAAATTTGGAAGAATCGATGTATTAATCAACAATGCAGCCATTGACGCCAAATTCGATAAAGAAGGCACATCAAAAGTGAATATGAGTCGTTTTGAGCATTATCCACTCAATGCATTGCGTCAATCAGTAGAAGTAAATTTAATTGGCACCGTTATAATATCACAAGTTGTTTGTCGCCAGATGCTTAAGCAAAGGTCCGGTAACATAATCAATGTAGCATCAACCTATTCAGTAGTAGCTCCCAATCAAAGTCTTTACGATTACGGAAACGGGACTAAAAACTATAAGCCCATCGATTATATAGCATCGAAGAGCTTTATTCCCAACTTTACCCGCTATTTGGCAACCTTTTATGCCCGTGACGGTATTCGTTGCAACGCCATTGTTCCACACGGAATTTACAATAATCATCCAGAATCATTTCTTCAGAACTGGGAAAAGCTATCGCCGATTGGCAGGATGTGTGACCGTAGTGAATTAGATGGTCCCTTTACTTTTTTAGCAAGTGATGCCAGCAGTTATATGACCGGATCAGTTATGATGTACGATGGAGGTTGGACAGCCTGGTAAATTTAAAAGCATGTAGGTTAAATAACCTCATAAATATAAAGCGATGATTAGACTATTTTTGACAGATGTAGATGGTGTCCTCACTGATGGCGGGATGTATTATTCCGAAAATGGTGATGAGATGAAGAAGTTCAACACCCGCGACGGTATGGGTATTCGATTATTACGTGAAGCCGGCATAAAAACCGGCATCATCACATCAGAAAACACCCAAATTGTTGAACGTCGCGCAGAAAAGTTGAAAGTCGACTATGTCTATCAAGGGAAACGAGATGGCGGTAAACTTCAATCGGCCAAGGAGATATGTGAAAAAGAAGGAATATCTCTGAAAGAAGTCGCCTATATAGGCGATGACGTTAATTGTTTAGAGTTACTAGAAAATGTTGGTTTAGCCGCATGTCCTTCCGATGCGATGACTAAAATCAAGGCCATTCCCGGAATTTATATATTGTCTAAGAAGGGCGGCGAAGGAGCGATGCGAGAATTTGCCGATCTTATTCTGAGCGACCTTGAAACACTTGATTCAGAATAATTTCCGTAGCCCCACAATTCCTATTTGTATATTCAAGAGCCTTTTGTTTTACCTGAGCCAATGTTGATTCATTTTTAAGTGGAGTGAACCATGCATCCAGTTCATCGATATCCTTAACGGTGCAACAGACACCATTTGCAATCATTTCAATTCCCGGGCGATTCTTTTGATAATTTGGTCCAAACGCACAAGGCAATCCATAGATAGTTGCTTCGATCACGCTATGAATACCCTTATCAAATCCACCGCCGATAAAGCCCCAATCGCCATATCTATAAAGCTTTGAGAGTATACCTACCGCATCAATTATCAACAATTGCGTTGATGAGAAATCTGTATCAATGTTACATTCCGAGTAAAGTTTTCCCCCACCCTTTGTATTAGCAATCATTTTTTCCATAGGAGTCCTATCCATTTCGTGAGGAACCACAATAAATTGAGTATCCGGGTGTCGATTTATCAATTCCTGAATTAGATCCTCATCGGGAGCCCCAACTGTACTTCCAGCGATAAACACAAGTCGGTTGTTTTTGAATTTTTCTATTATGCTATCACTCCATTCAGTGCCAGCGATAGTCTTTACTCTATCGAAACGAGGATCACCAGCCACAATTGCATTATTGAAACCAATAGTATTAAGTAGTTCCACCGAACGTTGATCCTGGACAAACATCGTTTCAAAAGCAGTCAATGCATTACGGAAAACACCCCCATAACTTTTAAAAAACCTTGTATCAGGTATAAAGCGAGCAGAAATCACAAATGTACGAACCTGCTTTTTCTTGAGTTCCGCCATCAAATTAGGCCAGAATTCATATTTAATAAATATTGCTATTTCAGGATGCGCCGCATTTAGAAAGTCACGAACATCTTTTTTTGTGTCGATAGGCAGATAAAAAACCCAATCAGCATATCGATAATTCTTGTGCGCCTCATAACCAGAAGGAGAGAAAAAAGTAACCAGTATTTTATATTTCGGATATTGTGAACGGATAGCTTCTATTAGCGGTCGCCCCTCCTCAAATTCGCCATACGAAGCAGCGTGAAACCATATTACACAGTCGTCAGATTTAATATTCTGTGCCACTCTTTCGGCAAGATTTTTACGTCCTTCCACCCACAGTTTCAGTTTTTTATTCCACAAGCTGCCAATCCCGGCACCCCAAACGCCCAAACGAGCTGCAACATCCATCCACAACATAATATCTTAATTTAGGGCGCAAAGGTATAAAAATTACTGCAAATTTCCCATTTACCCCCTGCCGTAATGTCTAATACCACCAAAGAAGGCAATAAGAACTTACCATTAATTTTGTCAATGTTACTAATTGAAGCAGTTTCAGATATATTATTTATTGTCATTCACTTATAATGTATATTCAAGCCATATAATATTTTTAAGTTATATTCACGTTATGAAAATTAGAAGAGCATGAGACCATGGTGAGAGGAGCGTGAGAGGAGCATCAAAGCTGGGAGAAACCCATCTTTAAACAATATTAACAAAATACAGTTAAATAAAGCTAATAAAGAAAGATGAATTTAAATCTTTCCCGCAAGTAAAGTTTTTGACATAGATTCAATGAACGATAGATATTGCTCCTGATGAAAAGAATCGGTCCTACTGAGGCAGAACCAGTTTAGACATCAGGGTCAATTTAAGAGCCTCTAATTCTTGTTCCATTTTCATTTTAAAATCATCAGTTTCCCCAGTCATTTTTGGCAATAAGTTCTTATAATACTCAATACCATGAAGAAGATTAGCCTTAAAGGAAATAAAATATTTAGTCTGTTTTTCATTCAAAGACATCAAATTCTTATCTATTTCCTGTTTCAGGAAGTCAACATACATTTTTAGTTCATTTATGAACATGTGCGGTCTATACAAAGAATTCAAAACATTTGCTCGTCCGTATATATGATCGACCATTTCTTGTAAAGAGCAAATTTTTGAAAAATAAGCCAGGTTGGGACCAGGGCAAATAGTCACCGCATTTAGGTGATGAGGATCCGGGATATTGTTTATCAGTAGTGCAGAAGAAGAAAGTCCCTCACACAAGCAATCTTTTTCCGTAATTTCTTCAAATCTTATTGCGATTTCCTTTTTATTCAAATTGCGATCACTGAGTAATTCTTTTAATTTTTTATGTTGATATACTCTTGACGCCGTACAAATTGGTATATGTGTAAATTCAGTATTAAAGGCAAGATATTTCTTATGACACGGGCTACCCGGTCTATTTTTTTCGATTCGTTCTTTCCTCTGTACTTCAGAAGAGCTATTCCTAAAATTATTAAAAGGCACCCCAAGAGGTGAAGCGTGGCTCAAATAATAATCATCCTGTTTAGCATTTACCAGCAGTTGCAATGTTTTATCATCGACGTTAATAGCTTCAGGCACCATTAAAAAAGGGCTTCCCCATCCTGTTCCATCCAAATTATAATAATCCATTAGGAACCTATCTTCATTTGAAGTACCTATTCCCCCCTGAACTGTGATACGGACTTCAGTATTTTCCGGAATCAGTTGGCTATTTTTCTGTTTGAGTGCCAAGTTGCATATCTCAATTAACTCATGAGTCAATTCTTTTCTTTTATTTTTAAATTCCTCTAGTATTGGTCCCAACAGATACCCTTCAGAAGGAAAAGCATGACCTCCGCAATTTAGTCCCGATTCGATACGAAATTCCGATACCCACAAACCCTTTTTCGCTAAATATTTCCCCTGAATAATAGCTGAACGATAGTCGCTAACTTTCAGTATTATTTTTTTTCTAATCATACCATATTTATCAGGGAAAAAATCGGGAAAATTATCAATATAAGCATATAAGCGAGGATTCATTCCTGCAGAAAAAACGACAGAAGATTGAAGAGAGCTATTTGCAAAACCTCGAAGAGCAGCCAAAGCATCAGAATATTCAAGTGGCAATATTTTTCCATCTTTTGCATAATTCAATCTGTCCACTTTGGTCATAATATTCACATCGATTGCTCCAAGAACTATTTTCTGACGAAGCTGGTTTTGCATAATCTCTTTCTCCACCCCATCCAATTTAGTCATTCGATGATAGAGTTTTTTTACCGGAGAAGAGTCAGGCAAAAGCTTAAAATATATCACAATATCAGATCCATCTTCGAATTTCTCTATTTTCATTTGTTCTATCTGCCTATCAACTATTCGCAGCATTAAATCGAGATAAGCAGTAATTCGTTTTGCCCTATGGTCGACATCATCTATTGTGATAGGGATGTATTTTTCATTCAACTTATAGCAATAATATTTACGCATCTGCTCCACTAAAACATCCTGTATAATAGACACTACGGATGAAATTCCAAATCGTGCGACCTTTATAGGAGTGTCAATAGTAAATGCAATTCCCATTACTGGAATGTGAAAAGTATGTTCTGATAAGTATTTCATAAATGGAATTTCTTGTTATATTATCGCACACTAAATAAATAGAATTCTCTTTTAAAAGAAAAACCAATAAAACCTGATTAGAGGTGTACGTTATCAAACCGAAGTATATGACTACAATAGTAATAAATAACTTTGAATAATCAATAGTTTAAGATGTTAAATCATATTATCGTACTTTAATTTCGCAGAATTACTATGCAAGCTGATATTGATTATTTTTAAATGAAAGTTATGAAAGATAAAATGAAAAGTAGTTTAAGACATTATTTAATTAATTCATGTTAAATGTTTGCCTGATTTACTAAACAACTGTTTTAATCATTTGTTTAAATCAACTGTTTGATATATTTTTGTTCTTTATAAAAATATAAACGAACAATAATGGAAGTATTAACAACTGAACAGAAAATTATAAATGCAGCAAATAAGATATTTTCTCTGAAAGGATTTGCCGCGACCAAGACCAGAGAAATTGCAGAAGAAGCCGGAATCAATCTAGCCTTACTAAATTATTACTTTGGAAGTAAAGAGAATTTATTTAAGATAGTTGTCAAAGAGAAATTCAAAATGCTTATTGAAGTAATGGCTCCAATTTTATCAGATACAACTATTCCATTAAGAGATAAAGTAGAATCTATTACAAACAACTATACACAGTTGCTGCTTGAAAATGAAGAACTACCCATTTTTGTTTTAAATGAGTGGTCGGTGAACAAAGAAATGTTTGCAGAAATAACTTTAAATGCACGAAAGATTGCTCAACCGGTTATTGAAAATCAGTTAAAAGAATCGGGTCTTGAACTTTCGGTAGCCGATTTTATAACTAATATTTTGGGATTAATAATGTTCCCATTTGTAGCAAAGCAACTCATAATCTCCTCAGGATTAATAAAAGAGGAAGAGTTTATAACTTTTGTAACTGAAAGAAAAGACAAGATAATTGCATGGATATTGAAATAACAACAACAAACAAAGATAAAAAATTATGAGTTTCAGATTATCATTTCCATTAGTAGTTTTAATTTGGCTGAACACATTCAATGTTATCGGTCAATCTATCACTCTAGATGATTGTCAGGAAAAAGCAGCGGCCAATTACCCAGCTATTGCCCGTTACGACATTATTGAAAAAACTAAGAATTTTGACATTGCCAATGCTAACAAATTGTATCTACCTCAGGGTACTTTGAGTGCTCAGGCCAGTTGGCAATCAGAAGTAACCAGTATCAATCTTGATTTGCCACAAGGATTTCCACCGATTGATATACCTGTACCAAGTCAGGATCAGTACAAGGTAGCAGCCGAGTTGAATCAATTGATTTGGGATGGAGGAAAAATATCAGCACAGAAAAAAAGTATAGACGCCAATGCTGAATTGGAAAAAAAGCAGTTAGACAGTGAAATATATAAGTTAAAAGAGCGAGTAAACAATCTCTATTTTGGCATACTGTTAATACGTGAGCAAATCAATCAGCAAGAAATATTAGAAAAGGAACTCCAACGCAATTACAATAATGTTCAGAGTTATGTTCAAAATGGTGTAGCAAACGAAGCCGACCTGAGTGTAGTTAAAGTAGAACTGTTGAAAGTCGGTCAGCAGCGCATACAACTTGAATCATCATTGCAAGCATTTATTCAAATGCTGTCAGTATTTATTGGAGATCAATTAGATACAAGCACAATATTTATTAAGCCAAGTCCCGTTATTGCGTTGCCCTCGACCGTTGTCAACCGACCAGAATTACAAGCATTTATTGCCCAAGAAAATGTTTTAGAATCACAAAGATCCCTTTTGAATTCAAAAAACAGTCCCATTGTTGGAGCCTTTGCTCAAGGCGGATATGGCAAACCCGGGTTAAACATGTTCAAAAATGAGTTTTCCCCATATTTTTTAGGCGGTGTTCGCATCACTTGGAATTTCGGGAATTTGTATACGTTGAAGAATGACAAAAAGAAAATAGACCTGCAGAAACTTTCCGTAGACACCCAAAGAGATACATTTCTGCACAATTTGAATATGCAGATACCCCAGCAACAAATTGAGATAGAGAAATTTAGGAAGATAATGAAAGATGACAATGAAATCATCAGGCTTAGGACTTTGATTCGCGAATCCGCAGAAACAAAGGTAGAAAATGGGACGATGACAGTCTCTGATTTAATGAAAGAGATCAATGCAGAAGAATCAGCCAAGCAATCGAAGAACCTTCATGAAATACAATATTTGATGTCGATCTATTCACTCGAATACACAACAAACAGTAAAAAATAAACAAACTTATAAATAAACTGACAAATGAAATCATATTCTTTATTGCTACTTACAATTCCGTTTGTTATTCTGCTATCATGCAATAAAAACAAAGGTGATTACGATGCCACAGGATCATTTGAGGCAACAGAAATTATTGTATCATCACAAGCAAATGGTAAAATATTAAGTTTAGATGTTACCGAAGGAGATCAGTTGGAACAAGGCAAAGTAGTAGGCATAGTGGACAGTACGCAACTCTATCTTCAAAAGATGAGTCTCCTTTCCAATGCCAAAGGTGTACGAGCCCAACAGCCAGATATTCAGACACAGACAGCAGTCATTCAAGATCAAATTAAAACGTTGGAACGAGAAAAGGCACGAGTTGAAAGACTGATTGCAGCCAACGCCGCAAATCAAAAACAACTCGACGATATAGAATCACAGATAGAAGTCCTTCAGAGTCAGCTTTCGGCACAAACCTCAACCCTTCGTAAAAGCAGTCAGAACATATCAGCACAAAGTTCGACACTCGATATTCAGATTGCTCAATTGAACGATCAGCTTGAAAAAACGCGAATTGTAAGTCCGATTACCGGCACCGTACTGAATAGATTTGCAGAAGCAGGCGAATTGGCAACTATGGGAACACCATTGTTCAAGATAGCCAATTTAGACACGATGTATTTGAGAGCCTATGTTACTAATGATCAGCTTGCAAAGATCAAATTGAAAGACGAAGTAACCGTTCGAGTAGATGATGGAGAAGGCGGTATGAAAACCTATCAAGGCACCATTAGTTGGATATCCAACAAATCGGAGTTCACCCCAAAAACCATACAAACAAAAGATGAGCGGGCAAACTTAGTTTATGCTTTGAAGATTACCGTTCCAAATGACGGCTTTTTAAAAATTGGCATGTACGGAGAAGTGAAGTTTTAAGAAAATGATTGAAGTAAAAGATTTACATAAAAGCTACGGCAGGCATGGTAAAGCAAACGCCCTGAATGGCATCACATTTACAGTGAAAAAAGGAGAAATATTCGGTGTAATTGGTCCCGACGGTGCCGGTAAATCATCACTATTCAGGATTCTTGCATCTTTGATTCTTCCAGATAGCGGGACTGTAACGATTAATGGATTTGAAGTGATAAAAGATTATCAGAAAATCAGACAGATAATTGGTTATATGCCAGGACGATTTTCTCTTTATCAGGATTTAAGTGTAGAAGAAAATCTGAAGTTTTTTGCCACACTCTTCAATACAACAATAGAAGAGAACTATTATCTAATCAAAGATATTTACCAGCAGATTGAGCCCTTTAAGAATAGGCGTGCAGGTGCACTTTCGGGAGGAATGAAACAGAAGTTGGCGCTTAGCTGCGCACTAATTCATAAACCCGAAATTTTGATTTTGGATGAGCCCACCACGGGAGTCGATCCCGTTTCGCGAAAAGAATTCTGGGACATGTTGGATCGACTTAAGGAACAAGGAATTACTATACTTGTCTCCACTGCCTATATGGATGAAGCCAGTCGTTGTGACCGAATTGCCTTGATACTTGAAGGTAAATTTATTGGAAGCAACACCCCGCAAGGAATTATTGATGATTACTCAGAAATATTATGGTCGGTAATTGGAGGTAAAATGTCGACTTTATTATCTGTGTTGCGCAATCATCCAAAGGTAAAGAGCAGTTTTGCATTTGGAGACAAGCTTCACATTACAGTAAAAGAAGGTTTACAAACATTTGATTTGAAGCAATATCTGTTAAACAAAGGGTTCAACAACGTTTGTATTGATCCCATCCAACCAACAATAGAAGATTGTTTTATGGCTTTGACAAGTTAATTATGATGAATGAAAATGTTATTGAAGTATCAAATCTTACGAAAAGATTCGGACATTTCACAGCGGTAGATCACATCACTTTTAATGTGAAAAGAGGAGAGATTTTTGGTTTTCTGGGTGCCAATGGTGCAGGAAAAACCACTGCGATGCAAATGCTTTGTGGAATTAGTTTACCAACAGAAGGAAAAGGAACTGTTGCCGGTTTTGATATAATTAAAGAGAATGAAAAGATTAAACGAAATATCGGATATATGAGTCAGAAGTTCTCACTTTACGAAGATCTTAAAGTGTGGGAAAACATCCGTCTTTTTGGTGGAATTTATGGACTCTCCGACAAGGTGATTGCGGAAAAGACAGACGAGTTGTTAGAAAAATTAAATTTTCAACATGAGCGCAACACTCTGGTGAAATACCTCCCGTTAGGTTGGAAACAGAAACTGGCATTTTCGGTGGCTATATTTCATGAGCCGAACATTGTCTTTTTAGATGAGCCCACGGGAGGTGTCGACCCAGCAATGCGTCGTCAGTTTTGGGAAATGATTTATTCAGCATCTGATCGTGGAATCACTGTTTTTGTAACCACTCATTATATGGATGAAGCAGAATATTGCAATCGTGTTTCTATTATGGTTGACGGTCACATTGACGCACTTGATTCACCTTCGACGTTACGCAGTCAGTTTAATACCGAATCAATGGATGAAGTTTTTCGTCAGTTGGCACGTAAAGCAAAAAGAGCAGATTGATATTTATAAAGTACTCAAAAATGAAACAATTAATTGCATTTGTAAACAAGGAATTCCATCATATCTTTCGTGATAGCAGAACATTATTGGTAATTCTTGGAATACCAATTGTCCAAATCTTGTTGTTTGGTTTTGCTATTAACATGGAAGTTCAAGATATCAGAGTCGCTTTTTATGACCCCACTCCCGATGCTTTTACCACAGGAATTACAGAGCGGATTCGTCAGAACGCCTACTTTAATTATCTTGGCAAAGTAAACTCTATGAATGAAATGGAAGTTGTAATGAGAAAAGGCAAACTCGATTTAGCTATTGTATTTGAACAAGACTTTCAAGAAAATCTTGTTCATTCAGGAAATGCAGCTGTGCAACTACTCTCGAACAGTTCAGATCCCAACAGAGGATCTATTTCTGTGAACTATGCAATGGCCATTATAGCCGATTACCAAAAAGATCAAATGAATATTTCCCAGATACCCTTTCAGATTCAAACTGAAAATAGAATGGTTTACAATCCTTTGATGAAATCATCTTATATGTTTGTGCCCGGAATCATGGGGTTGGTTATGATGATTATTTGTACTATCATGACATCAGTTTCCATTGTTCGTGAAAAGGAGAGAGGAACTATGGAAGTTCTTCTTGCATCGCCCCTGAAACATGGAACCATGATCTTTGCCAAAACAATTCCCTATATGGTAATCTCCTTTATTGACTTTATTATTATTTTACTTTTAAGCTATTTTGTGCTTGATGTGCCTGTCAACGGCAGTCTTTTTCTGCTCTGTTTGATAGCTATCCTCTACATATTTTTGTCTCTTTCATACGGATTAACGATTTCAACTCTAGTCGACAAACAAGTCAACGCGGTAATTATTTCAGCTATGACAGCAATGATTCCAGTATTGATGCTTTCCGGGATGATCTTTCCTATTGACAACATGCCAAATGTACTTCAATATTTTTCGACGATTGTACCTGCTAGATGGTTTATTGATGCAATTAGAAAAGTGATGATCCAAGGTCAGGGATTGACGATGGTTTGGAAGGATGTTTTGATATTAATAGGAATGACCGTGTTTTTGTTGGCAGTTACTGCTGTGAACACTAAAAAAAGGTTGGAGTAAAGGTTGAGAGTTCAGCGTATAAAATAAAATTGAAAATATCAGCATATACTACAGAATGATTCAAATTACAAAAGTTTAAAGTCTACAAACTGCTTATTAACATTATAAATTAAATAGTTTAGGGTCAAAAGCTGATTACTGAATATTGAAAAAATATGAAAACAATAAAATTCCTCATAGAAAAAGAGTTTAAACAGATGTTCAGGAATCCACTGATTCCCAGAATGATAGTAGCGTATCCCATCATGGTGATACTTGTGTTCCCATGGGCTATCAGTTTTGAAATAAAAAACATCAAAATCGATGTAGTAGATCACAATAAAAGCACCTATTCTCGAAGACTTACTGAAAAAATAGAAGCTTCAAGATACTTTATTTTGAACGCAACCCCACCCGATTACCAGACAGCAATGCAGAATATGGAAAGTGGCGAAACTGATATGATAATGGAGATTCCATCTTCGTTTGATAAAGAGTTGATAAAAAACAGAACATCCGGAGTGGGTATGGCTGTAAATTCAGTAAACGGTACACAAGGTCTATTAGGCAGTAATTATATCATGCAGATTGTTAACGACTTTTCTTCGGAACTTCGTGGTGAGCTCATGCATACATTACCTCTAAAAACCAGAGCTTCCATGATTAAGATGCCAAAAATTGAAATCCTTCAGCAATATAAGTTTAATCCTGCATTAGATTATAAGAACTTTATGATTCCAGGCTTTATGGTGCTGTTGCTCACACTCATTTGTGGCATTTTGCCGGCACTTAACATTGTGATGGAAAAAGAAAATGGGACAATTAACCAGATTAATGTTACTCCAGTAAACAGAATAGTGTTTATTTTGGCAAAGCTAATCCCCTTTTGGATTGTCGGTTTAGTTGTTATGATTATCTCTGTATCTGCAGCATATCTGTTGTATGGACTTTGGCCAACAGGAAATATTATTGCCGTACTTTTATCTGCAATTGTGTTTATCATTTCCATTTCGGGTCTAGGAATAATTATCTCAAATTATTCAGAGACAATGCAACAGGCGAGTTTTTTGGTGATGTTCTTTATTTTAATTTTGATCTTGCTTGGTGGAATGTTCACCCCAATTTCCAGCATGCCTACATGGGCTCAAACTATTGCCTACATTAATCCGTTTACATATTTGACAAATACTTTTAGAATGCTCTATCTGAACGGAAGCTCTTTGGCTGATGTATCCGGAAACCTAATGAATTTGGGTATAATTGCTGTAGTATTGAATGGTTGGGCTGTAATTAGTTACAAGAAAAGAGGATAAAATTGAAAAGATATTATTTATATTTATCTCAATATCCTTTTTATACGTGGTTGAAATAAATGCGCAGTCTGTAATTAGTCTTCAGGATTCTACAAAAAGAAATCTAACTAAAAAGATTTGAGGATATAAAAATCAAAAAGGAGAAAAATAAATTGAATCTGAAATTAACAGAAGTTTATATTATCAAAAAGATGGATTCTTTGCCTTCATTTTCAAATTATAAAGACAATTACTTTGTAAAATGTTTTTAGTTACATTCAAACTCTTAAGTATATTTACTAAAGATGTTAACACTTATTATTTTCGCAATTATGTTTCAACCCATCTTACTATTTAGAGAATTACCAACATATATAAATCAGTATTAGCTGCAAAGAATTTAAATGCTAATTTGCCAACATTTCAATTGTTTTTATTTGTTTTGTTAGACTACAATAGATTAACTATCTGTCATTCTGCACATTACAAGACATTACATTTACATTAAAGATTAGTTCAAAATGTGTTTTTTACAACTTTTTTTTGCTAAATTTGTGGAAATTTCATTGACATGTCACATCACTTTCTAAGTTGTTAGTTTACTGACATTTAGAAATGTTATAAAATTTTTACTCTTAATTATTTAATTAAAACATAAATGGATAATACTTTTTTTAGTAAGTTCACCCCAAAAGAACCAAAGTTTTTTCCTCTTTTAAAAGGAATTGTGGAAGTAATCAAATCTGCCTCTGATTTAATGTTAGAGTTAGTAGAAAAGGGCAATCATCAAAATGCTGGAGATTACTATAAGAAAATCAAGGAAGAAGAGCGTAAAGGCGATGCTATTTCCAACCAAATTTTTGATGAGTTGAACAAATCGTTTATCACTCCTTTTGACCGTGAAGACATCCATCATCTTGCAACCCGTTTGGACGATGTGACTGACTATATCAATAGTGCCGCAAAACGAATATTTCTTTATAACCCAAAAGAAATGCCTGAGGGAGCTAAAGAATTAGCATTGCTTATCCAGGAATCTGCTATATGGATGGAGAAAGCTGTTGATGAACTGGATGTTTTGAAAAAAAGCAGGGCCAATGTTTCTCAATATTGCAATCAATTACATGTTATTGAAAATAAGGCAGACGATGTATATGAACATTTTCTAATTCAGCTTTTTGAGAAACAGCACGATGGTGTTGAATTGATCAAGGAGAAAGAGATTATGTATGAATTGGAAAAAGCAACTGACGCGGCTGAAGGTGTTGGTAAAATTATCAAAACAATTATAGTAAAATACGCTTAAAGTCTGAGTGTAACAATAGAAGATTTTAAAATTTAAAGAAAGAAGTCAGAAATAAAGGTAATTGAGAAAATTATTTTCTTGATTATCGTTAAACACTTTTTTCAAACGAATTACAAACAACATACTGTAAACTAAATCATCAAATGACTCTACTCATCGTTATAGTTGTATTAGCACTTATTTTTGATTTTATCAACGGATTTCATGATGCGGCGAATTCAATTGCCACTATCGTTTCCACTAAGGTGCTAAAACCTTTTCAAGCCGTACTTTGGGCAGCCACTTTCAATTTTGTGGCTTTTTTTATTGCTAAATATATTATCGGCGGATTTGGTATTGCCGATACAGTTTCTAAAACTGTAATTCCTGAGTTTATAACTCTTCCTATTATTTTTGCCGGACTGATTGCGGCAATTATTTGGAACCTTGTGACTTGGTGGTTAGGCATTCCATCTTCTTCATCTCACACTCTAATTGGAGGTTTTGCAGGAGCTGCTATTGCTGCCAACATGGGTAACTTTGCCGTAGTAAAAGCTTCTGTCATCCTTAAGATTGCCTCATTTATTATCCTGGCACCTTTTATAGGTATGGTTGTAGCAATGTTTTTAACTATTATCCTGACATGGTCAGTTAAAAAAGCTAATCCGCATAAAGCGGATTCCTGGTTTAAGCATTTTCAGCTCGTTTCATCAGCTTTGTTTAGTATCGGCCATGGTCTGAACGATTCACAAAAAGTAATGGGCATTATTGCTGCCGCGCTGATTGCCACACACATACATCACCCTGAAATAGGTTATGGCATTGAATCCGCCAATGATTTACCAAATTGGGTAGCATTTTCTTGTTTTACTGCCATTTCGTTGGGAACAATGTCTGGTGGATGGAAGATTGTGAAAACAATGGGTACCCGTATTACGAAAGTAACTCCTTTTGAAGGTGTTGTTGCCGAAACCGCAGGAGCTTTAACTCTTTATCTTACTGAGTTCTTAAAAATACCGGTAAGTACCACCCATACGATTACCGGAGCTATTATCGGCGTTGGTTCTGTAAAACGTCTTTCGGCAGTACGCTGGGGTGTTACTCAAAAGCTGTTAATTGCCTGGATCCTTACAATTCCTGTAAGCGCTGTTATCGCTGCAATTGTTTATTGGGTGTTGGGTCATCATTTGATTTAATCGTAAAAACCCAGATAAAAATAAGGGTATAAATCAACAAAATGAACCCCGAAAGTTAGAAGTAAAACTTTCGGGGTTCATTGTTCTCGGAAAATTAGTTACAAAGCCACACACAAAACAGAGCAAAGAATAACTACCGACATAGGGTAATTTACATATTTGCTTTCTGCTAACGTAATAAAAGTATAGTAATGTAAAAAAACGTAAGACATGATTCAGAAATTGCGTACAAAAAGAAAACAAATACCGAAAAGCAACAATAAGAAATCCTCCTACTTGCTCCAAAAGTCCTAACAAAAGGGAAGGTGACAGATTATGGGCGAGTGAATTGTCGGAAGGAAACCAAAAAATGCAACCAATTATTGCCGAATAAAGTGGAAGTTTAAAACGTCGTACATTCAGATTAGAATTTGAAGCATTTGTTGAAAGGTGTGAAGAAATAGGAGATTATATAATTTTATTCAAAATAATGTCGAAATAATACTACGATTATTTCGTGGAATTAACAATAATAATTTTGCACATTATTATATAATATATATAAAATATATTATATTTGTCAAATTTAAACTTAATACATAATTTAATATATTATTTTATATAATATATATAAAATATATTATCTTTGTTAAATATAAACTTAATGAATACTTTGCACAAGTAATATAATTTACTTTAACAAATATGAATTTGAAAAAAAAGTGAAGGTGTTTTCGGTCGTTTAAAAGAGTTTAAACCAAACCTAACTTTTCTTGGATTAAATGTATAAATACCAAACAAGTATGATTTTGAAACGATTGGAATCATCACTTAATGAGGGAGAAATATCGAATCTATAAAATGCCAAACGATGAAATTGAACAAATTTCAAGCATCAAATTAAATTGATTTATATAATTATTTTAATTTTTATTAATATGAGTAAGTCTAAACAGTTAAACATTATCTATTTTGTTGTGGCCATTCTTATTTTTTGGTCATGCGAAAGCAACAAAGCCGATAATTTCGATCGGGAAAAATATGATCCGTCAAAACCGGTTGAGATCACCGGCTTTGAACCTGATTCAGGAGGAATGGCTACTAAAGTATTTATAACAGGAAATAACTTTGGTTCGGACGTATCCAAAATAAAAGTTTATTTCAACGATGTACCTGCACCTGTTGTCGGATCTGATGGAAAACATATTTACACTATTACTCCAAGACAGCCGGGAAGGGAAAACATCATCTCTGTTGTAGTAGATGATGACTCTACTACTTTTACTAAAAAGAAATACTTGTACCGTACAATGTATGTCATTAGAACCATTTGCGGAAGAAAAGGTACGACGCAATTCAAAGGTGGAAGATTGTCGGAGGCTGAGTTTCATCAACCTTCTACTATTACTGTGGATAAGCAAAAAAACATCTTTATATCACATTGGCGCGTACCATTTTGTTTTGTAAGAATTAACGAAGAAGAAGATATTGTAGAAGCAATATTGCCTGGTAGTTCGACAGATGCTACTTATGCGCTGGGTGCTCCAACCGTAGATGCAAATGGTATAGTTTCAGCAATTTCCGATGGAGGTAGAATATTTTTTACTTTCGATCCTGCCGAAAGCTGGACTCCAAGACAACGCTCAATTCTCCCAGCCGGAGCAACAGGTACTCCTTTTACATTCAGTACAGCACACAGCCTAGCCGCTCATCCAGTAACAGGAGAATTATATACTCGTTATTACGCCTCAGGACATCTTGTTAAGGTCAATCCTAACACAAAGGAAGGTACATTAGTAGGTCAAACACTGACTTCATCTGATTCTTACTTGGTTTTTGATCCTATCAATCCAAATATTATTTATATTTCTTATTCATCCTTACATTGTATCGGCAAATATGATCTCCAAACGAATGAGCATACTATTTTTGCCGGCAAGAATGGCGAAGCCGGATGGCAAGACGGCCCATTGTCAGAAGCCAGATTTAATACACCCAACCAGTTGATCGTAGCACCCAATGGTAATCTCTATTTAGCAGACAGGATGAACCATTGCATTCGTATGATTACACTTGATGGAAAAGGAGGAGGTATGGTATCGACCATTATCGGAAAAGGAGGCATTCCTGGCTATCAGGATGGAAATCCAGAGGATGCACTTTTCAATCAACCAAGAGGTGTAGCAGTAACACCTGATGGTAACATCTATATCACAGACCTCGGCAACAATGTTGTTCGAAAGTTAACTATAGAGTAATTTTTATTAATTCCTTAAATATTTATTATGCAATTCAATTATAAAAGTATTCTAATTATTTGTTTACTGTGTTTGTTTCCATTTTTAGCCACAGCACAACAAAAGTATAATATGGGAGGTACCGTCTATGACGAAAAAGGAGAAACCCTTCCGGGAGTTAGTATTTTCCTGAAAGCACAAGCAGCAGTCGGTACTACAACCGATCTCGACGGTAATTTTAAAATGAAAGCTACCAAAGGGGATATTCTTGTGTTTTCTTATATAGGATATGAGAACCAAGAATATCTTGTTGACAGTCAAAATGATAAAATTTCAGTCATAATGACACCAACCGCGACTGAGATTGAAGAGGTTGTTGTTACCGCTTTGGGAGCCCAACGCAAGATTAGTGTTGTAGGCGCTATTACATCAGTTGACGCAAAAGAACTACAAACACCTGCCACCTCCATAACCAATATGCTCGGTGGTCGTGTACCCGGTATTATTACCACATTAGAGAGTGGCGAACCAGGTAAAAACATTTCGGAGTTCTGGATTCGCGGTATCGGAACATTCGGGGCGAGTAGTTCAGCACTTGTATTGATTGACGGGTTGGAGGGGAATATTAACTCCATTGACCCTGCTGATATTGAACAATTCTCCATTCTTAAAGACGCTTCAGCAACTGCTGTTTACGGAGTTCGAGGAGCTAACGGAGTGGTTTTGATTACAACTAAGCGTGGACAAAGCGGTAAGTTGCAAATTAATGCAAGGGTTAATTATACAATATCGAATCTAAATCGCTTACCAGAATATTTGAGAGCATACGATTATGCAAAATTAGCTAATGAAGCAAGGGCCGTTCGAAACGAAGATATTCTTTATGATGATATGGAACTGAAACTAATCAAATACCATTTAGATGACGATCTTTACCCTGATATCAATTGGCAGGACGAAATCATTAAACGAAACGGGTTTCAGCAGACTTATTATGTGAGTGCACAGGGTGGTGGTGAAGCAGCACGCTATTTCATCAGCTTAGGAAGTTCAATAGAAGATGCGGCCTACAAAGTGTCTCCTGAAAACACCATTCGCTCAGGTGTTGGTTACAACACATATAATTACCGTATGAATCTGGATATTAATTTAACTAAAAGTACTACTATGTATTTTGGTACTGATGGTTACCTTTCTCTGCGGACACAACCAGGTTTTGCCAATACTGACGCCATGTGGGAAGCTCAATCAATGCTTACACCAATCACTGTTCCTCTCAAATATTCGACAGGAGAATTACCTGCTTACAACGAACAGGGATCCGGTATATCACCTTATGTTTTACTTAATTATACGGGAAAACAAAACAACCAAAATTATTCAGGTAAGGCCACACTAGCTTTATCACATGACTTTTCATACATGATAAAAGGTCTTAAATTGAGAATGCAAGGAGCTTACGACAATATTTCGTGGAAAGATGAAAGAAGATATGTAATGCCTGAGTTGTATCTGGCGAGTGGACGCACTACCTGGGGCGAATTACAAAGATCAAAGAGCCATGACGCTATCAGTCCACAATACACAAATTATCAACGTCAATACAGGAAATATCATTTTGAAAGTACGTTAACATGGGATAAGCTTTTCGCTGAAAATCATCGTGTAAGCGCACTTGTTTATTATTACATGAGCGACCAACAAGACACAAATGATGCTACGAATGCAGCCGCAGGTCGTCGTGCATTAGAAGCCCTACCCAAACGATATCAAGGAATTTCCAGTCGATTTACATACGGATTTAAAGATACTTATATGTGTGATTTCAATTTCGGATACACAGGTTCTGAAAATTTTGAGCCTGGAAAACAATTCGGTTTTTTTCCCTCAATTGCAATTGGATGGGTGCCAAGCAACTATAAATGGGTAATGGATAATATGAATTGGCTAAATCATTTTAAAATACGTGCTTCATACGGATCGGTAGGTAGCGATCGTATTGCCGATTTCAGGTTCCCTTTTATGACTGTTGTTGGAGAAAATCAATCTGTAGGTTGGGGAAGCACACTTAATGGTTTGAGCGAATTACAATTTGGAGCCAATAACTTGATGTGGGAAAAAGCATTAAAAGCAGATTTAGGTATCGAAGCAAATATGTTTGATAATCGATTTTCTTTTGTAGTGGACTTTTTTAGCGATAAGCGCGAAGATATTTTCCAACGCAGAGAAACGATCCCCGGATATGCTGGATTAATTTACTCAGCACGTCCTTACGGTAATGTAGGGAGTATGCTCAGTTTCGGGTCAGATGGTAATATTTCCTATACACATGAAATTCAGAAAGACTGGACTTTTACAATCCGAGGAAATTATACCTATTCTTCAAATGAGATTATTAATTGGGAACAACCTCCTACAAGATACCCATACCAACCTTATAACGGATTTCCACTATCGGCAACACGCGGTTATATTGCCACAGGACTTTTCACCGACGAAGATGATATTAAATTTAGTGCTACTCAGTCATTTGGAGGTTTCAAAGTTATGCCTGGTGATATAAAATACAAAGATATAAATGGAGATGGTGTGATTAATTCGGATGACATGGTGTTCTTGTCTGATCCTACTTACCCACGATTAATGTATGGATTCGGTGGGGAAATGAAATATAAAGACTTCACATTAGGAATACTGTTCAAAGGAACAGGTAAAACCGATTTTTATCATGTGGGTTATGAAGGTAATGGTCCGGGTTACATGCCATTCAGCAATGGAAGAGTTGGCAATGTGCTGACCATGGTCAACGACCCTGTCAACCGCTGGATTCCAAAGGATTACGCTTTAGCAAACGGAATTGATCCAGCTTTAGCGGAAAATCCAAATGCCCGTTTTCCACGACTCTCATACGGATACAATGCTAATAATTCACAGTTGTCCACCTTCTGGAAAAATGATTCACGCTACTTGCGCTTGCAAGAGGTAACGCTTAATTACAATCTCAAAGCAGAAACTCTTAAACGTTTTGGCTTATCATCTATAGATATACAATTGGTTGGAAACAATCTTTATGTTTGGGACAAGATAAAAAAATGGGACCCAGAACAGGGCTATAGAAACGGACGTGCTTACCCGATTCCATCGAGGTATACGCTACAACTTTACCTTAATTTTTAAAATAAAAAAGTATGAAAGATTTTTTTAAAAATACAATAGTTTGTGCTTGTTTGGTTGTCATAACAATGTCTTCTTGCAACTACCTGGACATTGCAGATAATTTTGAAGAAGCGATAAAATATGATTCTATATTTTCAAATAAAACGAATTTAGAACGCTATACATGGAATATTGCATCACTATTTCCTGATGAGGGTTGGAAATTTGATAAACTTGGCACTTATGCATGCGATGAAGCATTTTCGATAATGGTTTCCGACTATACAGCCATAGATTTTGTCCAGGGAAACATAACTCCCACTAATCTTAGGTCGTTTAATATTTGGAATAGTATGTATATCATTGTTCGTAAAGTAAATACGGTCCTTAAAAACATAGACAAGGCAACCGACTTGAAAGGAAAGGAAAAAGAAGAACTTATGGGTTATCTCTATTTCATGCGTGCCTATGCCTATTACAGATTAATTACGTATTATGGTCCAATTGTGATTTTAGGAGACGACGTATTGGAAACAAATGAGACGGCAAAATACTATGACCGTACAAGATCAACATTTGATGAATCAGTAGATTATGTTTGCAGTGAATTAGAACGATCGGCATCACTTATGCCGAGTGTTGTCACTCCCAGTTATTTTGGACGTCCTTCCGCCGGATCTGCATTAGGGCTAAGCGCCCGTTTACGATTAATTCAGGCAAGTCCGTTATGGAATGGAGGAACAGCAGCTCGCAGAACATATGGAACGTGGAAAAGATCAACAGATGGAGTAAATTATGTTTCACAAACATACGACGAAAAGAGATGGGCTCAGGCAGCTGCGGTTTGTAAACGTATTATTGACTCAAATATTTATGCTTTACACACAGTAAAAAAAATGCCGGATACTGCTCCCCTACCTGATAATGTACCCCAATATTCTTTTCCATTGGGTGCTGGAGATATTGACCCATTCCGATCATATTCTGATATGTTTACCGGAGAATCGCCATTCGCTCGAAATCCTGAGTTTTTATGGGCTCAACGCTCATCAGGTTTAGAAAATTATTCGAGACATGCTTTTCCTTATGAAATATATAACGGATTTGCTACTGTATCAGTACCTCAAAAAGTAATTGACGCATACAGAATGGCAGACGGACGTACTATTGAAAATTCTAGTGAAGAATATCCTTACCAAACCGATGGTATATGGAACAATGGAACTGATCGCATCTATTCCGGTTATACATTAAAAGGAAATGTTCACAAAATGTATGTAAACCGCGAAATGAGGTTTTATGCCAGTATTGGTTTTAGTGGAGCACTTTGGCCTATGCTTTCTTCTTCAAACTTAAGCAAGAGGAACGTTCAATTTTGGTATAATTTGAACGGGAATGCAGGTAAAAATTCAACTCGAGATCTACGCTACAACGTAAATACTACAGGTTATACATTGAAAAAATTTGTCCATGCTGAAGATTCATGGGGAGCACCAGGACAAGGAACAGGATACGAAAATTCTCGTCGATTAGAAAAAGCATATCCTATTATTCGATACGCAGAAATTCTACTCGCATATGTGGAAGCCTTAAATAATCTGTCCACTACATATACAATAGATGGTTATCAACTATCAAGAGATATAGACGAAATGCGTTATTATTTCAATATGGTTCGTTTCAGAGCTGGATTACCAGGACTTACAGATGCTGAACTTAATTCAAAAGAGACTATGCAAGAACTGATAGAACGCGAACGCATGGTTGAATTGCTTCACGAAAATGCACGTTTCTGGGATGTACGACGCTGGGGAAAGTATGAAATCACCGAAAGGGAACCTATTCAAGGAATGGATATGGATGCTGATGGTCTAGCGTACTATAATATTGTTCCTGTCAATCAGGTTGTAGCAAGAAACAGGGTTGTAGATAAAAAGTTAATACTCGTTCCTATAGAATTGAACGAAGTAAGAAAATCTCTTTCAATGGATCAGAACCCTGGATATCAATATTAATGAAAAATAATTTAGTCATATGAAAATATCATTACCCATATTTATTATTACATGCATTTTGACGTTTAGTATGGTCAGTTGCAATACCGATTCAATTTACCAAGAGGAGCAATATAAAACTTTGGTATATTTGTTAAGTGGTACGGACAATGTGTTTGCCGCATCATATACACTCAATGAAGAGGAAGCTGTCAGGTATATCTCCGTAGGATGTGGTGGTTCAAACAGCAATGAAAAGGATATCACGGTTACCCTAGAACCAAATCCTGGAATGTTGGATAAGTACAACAGTCTAAATTATAATTATGATAGTGAGTATGCCAAAATGTTACCCTCCGACAGGTACAAAATTGAGTCATACTCAGTCACATTGCCGGCAAATTCGGATTATCACTACGCAAGAATACCAGTGAAAGTTCGCACGTTAGGTTTGTCTCCAGATTCTATATATTTTATCCCGCTAAAAATCAAAACTGTTTCTAATTATGATGTGAATGAGAGTAAAAGTGACGTGCTTTTCCGTGTGGCCATTGAGAATGATTATGCTCAACAATTGGTCCCGACTTATTACACAAAAAGTGGAACAATGACCAATCCTATCACCGTATTGAGTGGTACAAAATTAGTTCAACCACTTGAAAAGGATAAAGTCAGGATGTTTGTTGGCAATGAAAAATATGGATCATCAACAACTATTGACAATATCAAAAATTTATCAGTTGTTGTACAGATCTTGGAGGATAATTCACTCATAGTGACTCCGTATGGTTCAATGGAAGTAGAAATGCTTAATAATGCTAAGGGTTACAACAAATATATACCTGAACTTTTACAAGGTACTACTAAACAAAGCGTTTTTTATTTAAATTACCGTTTTCGACTCAAACAAAGTAATGGGACCTTTTCAACATGGAGAGAAGTTGAGGAGAGATTGATACGAATTGAAGAAAATTGACGAATTAAGAATTGATTAAAGCTAAAAAATATGAAAAGTTTTTTACATAGAGTTTCATTCATTTTTGCAGGTTTGTTAATGCTGTTAGCATGCGGTGATGGACCAGATAGAAATGTAGAATATACAATTTACACTAACAAGCCTACAATAGAATTGCTAGAAGGTGAGGAGTTTCAATTTACTGCGAGTCCAACAACTCAGACATTTACTTGGGAAACGACCGATGTCAATGTAGCTACAGTCAGCTCAACCGGATTAGTTCGTGCAATCAGCGATGGCACATGTTTTATCAGCGTGACAAGTAATGAAGGACTAAAAAAGATGATACCCGTTGACGTAGTGAAAAGTATACCACTTGAAGGAATTGAGGTGTCTTACAAAGCCAATCTTTTACCTGTAGACCATCTTCCTATATTAATGGGTAAAACTACTGAATTAGGTGCAAAAGCAATACCATCGAATTATAATGAGAAACTCGCTTTTAAAGTAATTTGGGAATCCTCAGATGAAAATATTGTAACTGTTGATGAAAATGGAAAAGTAACACCTGTTTATTTCGGTAATGCCGAAATAACAGTCAGTGTTGCAGATAAACCATCTGTAAAGAAGGTTATTCCTGTTGAAGTTTTAGAGAATCCAATTACTTCTATCAAAGTTGAAAGCGGTTTAATTTTGAAGCTGAGTATCAAAGAAAATGTGATTCCCATCATATCGCCATTAGACTATGCAGTTAGAGATTCCACTCTCATTTGGAAATCTTCTGATGAATCCATTGTAAAAGTAAAAGATGGCGAATTTGATCCTGTTGGTATAGGTTCAGCTGTTGTTACTGTTTCACTTAATAGTAATCCTGCTATAAATACAGAGATTCCTGTAATTGTTGGATTAAATCCTCATATGCTCGACCGCAAAAATTGGAAAATAATTGATTGGAATTCATGCATTTCCGAGGAACCTCAATATGTGTCCCTCAACCGTACTCCTGAAAAAATGCTTGATGGGAATACAACTACTTTCTGGGGATCGAAATGGGATAATCCTAAACCTCTTCCATATTATTTTATCTTTGACATGCAGAGTAAATATAAGATATACAAAATTAGTTTTACTAAACCTACCAACGACTCTTGGAGGGGAAATATTAAAAATGGCTATTTTGAGATTAGTAATGATAATATCACTTGGACGAAGCTGTCTGATTGGAGTGTTAGCAGCAATACGCCACGTACTCACACTTTCACTCAGGATGGATCTTCAGCAAGATATATTAAATTTGTAATTAGCGACTTTTTTGTTCCTACTAAAAACGGAGCACAATGCGATATAGCCGAATTTAATGTGTTGGGGGAAGAATAGATTGAAATTGCAAAAAAAATGTTTGGAAGAGCTCTTCCAAACATTTTTTTTGTATAAAACTAATTTCAGTTGAATAACGAATATCTTTCCCTAAAAAAAGCAGACTCCTAAAAGAGCAAAAATGAAAACAAAAAAGTATCAATTTAAAGGATGATTCAGCAGAATAATGATGTGGTATTGGATGTTGGGTGAAAGACTGATCATTCTCAGGATTGGAATAAATTTAATATAGAGAGATTACATTTTATAATAAGTATAATTAATTTTCTATGTATAAAACTTAAATTCAAGTATATGATTATAAAATGACATAAATTAAATGGATGTGGTGCAATTACTCATAATAAAAAAATCCAATAAGCATTAACAGCTCATTGGATTTTACTATTGCGGTATGGACGGATTGTGAACCATCTGTCCAAACTATATACTAATAAAAGAT